>Ga0310786_10008436_pt1 | contig 13223 bp, 7 predicted proteins | sample AusTroGonzalo_MG_FD_203881 | JGI IMG/M metagenome (GOLD analysis project Ga0310786, IMG submission 203881) | Bovine rumen microbial communities from tropical cattle in Woodstock, Queensland, Australia - Gonzalo_03 (v2) (version 2) | ecosystem: Host-associated > Mammals > Digestive system >... | reverse complement strand
TGACCAGAAAGCAATACTTCTGGCACTTCACGACCTTGCCAATTTTGAGGTTTTGTATATTGTGGATATTCCAACAAGCCATTGGAAAAACTTTCTTCATTTAATGATTCTGCGTTTCCCAAAACACCATCAATCAGACGTACCGTTGCATCCAACATTGTCATCAAGGCTAATTCGCCACCAGACAAAACGCAATCAGCAATACTGATTTCTTGCACTTGCCATTTTTGCAATACACGTTCATCCACACCCTCAAAGCGGCCACAGATGAAAGTCATTTCATCTTGTTTCGCCCAATCAGAGGCAGTCGTTTGGTTAAATACCTCACCACGTGGAGATAGATAATAAATAGGACCATTTTTATGAACAGCGGCCAAAGCTTTATCCAACACCTCTGGCAACATCACCATGCCTGCCCCACCACCAAATGGTGTGTCATCCACGGATTTATAACTATTGTCCGAAAAATCACGGATATTGATCACGTTCATTTCCCATTTCTTATCAGCTAATGCTTTGCCAACCAATGAATAAGCCAATGGACCCGGGAACATTTCAGGATAAAGCGTTAAAATGTTTGCTTTCATTTTGCCACTCCTTCCATACCATCAGGAATCACAATTTCCAATTCCTTTTTCTCGGTATCAACCCGAGGAAAAGTCTTTTTAGAAAATGCAAAATCCAATTTCTTACCCTTCATTGTTTGAATTTCTAAGATATCACCCGCACCAAAGTTCACTACAGACACAACCGTACCAAATTCAGAACCATCCTTCATCACCTTCATACCCTCTAAATCACAACAATAAAATTCATTGTTTTCAATAGCCGGTAATTTATTGCGATCCGCATAAAGTTCCAATCCTTTAAATTGTTCTGCCACCTCGCGTGTGGTAATTCCCTTTAAGTTCGCCAACAAGCATTCACCTTGTGTACCAGAAATAGAAACCTCAAAACTTTTTTTACCTGTCTTGTCCGTCAAAGGATTAAATTGCGGCAAATTTTTGCCATGCACGAGATATGGCTTGATTTTCACCACGCCTTTAATTCCATGCACATTCACAATTTTTCCGACAGCAATCAGGGTCATTTTGAATCCTTATTCAGCCTTTGGTTCTTCAGCCGGTTGTTCTGCAGCAGGGGCTTCAGCGGCGGGAGCCGGTTCGGCCGGTGTTTCTGCAGCAGGAGCCTCAGCGGCAGGTGCTTCTGCAGGTTGTTCTGCGGCGGCTTTTTCGGCAGCCTCAGCGGCGGCCTTTGCAGCGGCTTCTTCCTCTGCGGCCTTCAAAGCGGCTTCTTCAGCAGCAGCGGCGGCCTCAGCAGCAGCCTTCATGCGTTCTTGAGCCTTTTCTTTTGGTGCAGACTTTTTCGGTGTTTCACGAATAGCGGGCTTTTCACAAATACCTACGATAGCAAATAATTTTTGCACACGTTCTGTGATTTCAGCACCTTGAGCCATCCATTTTTTGGCAGCTTCGACATTTACACGCAAAGCGTCTGGGCTATCCTTTGGAAGAAGAGGATTATAAAATCCTAATTCTTCAATAAACCGTCCATCGCGACGGCAACGTTTGTCGGCCACGACAATCTTATGCACTGGGCGCTTTTTGGCACCACCACGAGCTAAACGAATTCTAACTGACATTTTTATTTATCCTTTCTGTTGTAAGTTAGACATTAAACGGCGGAAAACCACCGTCATTCATCGGACCACCTTTGAGCATATTGCCCATTTTTTTCATCATGGACATCATGCCAAAGGGCCCCATCTTTTTAAATTTTTTCATGACATCAGCCATTTGTTCATATGAACGCAAGAGCTTATTCACATCTTCCACCTTGACCCCAGCACCAGCAGCAATCCGCTGCTTACGCGAAGCCTTAATGATATCAGGGTTTTTGCGTTCCTCTGATGTCATAGACAGGATGATGGCCGCCTGTCTTTTTATCACGCGATTATCCACATTCGCTTGATCAATCTGTTTAGAAAATTTAGCAATACCAGGAATCATCTTCATCATTCCTTTAATATCACCCATTTTATCAATTTGTTGTAACTGCTTTAACAAGTCATTTAAATCAAAACTGCCGGACATCATCTTCATGGCCTGGGCTTGCATATCTTCTTGATTCACACGTTCCATAGCGGTTTCGACCAAACCGACTACATCCCCCATACCTAAAATTCTGTCTGCCACGCGTTTGGCATCAAAACGTTCCACAGCATCTGCTTTTTCGCCAACACCCAAAAATTGAATCGGCATCCCTGTCGTCGCACGCATGGACAAAGCTGCACCACCACGACTATCGCCGTCGACACGCGTTAAAACAACGCCGGTAATACCAATTTTTTCCTTAAATTCCTTTGCAACATTTACCGCATCTTGTCCCATTAATGCATCCACAACGAGCAAGGTTTCCTTCGGTTGCGACAAATCACGAATAGCCGCCACTTCTTGCATCATTTCTTCATCAATATGCAAACGGCCGGCCGTATCTAGGATCAAAATATCGTAAAGCCCTAATTTAGCCTCATTTAAAGCCCTCTTTGTAATTTCCAATGGCTTTTCATCCGCTACAATCGGCAGTACATCTAATTCATATGTTTTACCCAAATCAGCCAACTGTTCCTGTGCCGCAGGACGATAAGTATCCAAACTGGCCAATAAAACCTTTTTACCCTCTTTTTTGAGTTTCAAAGCAATTTTTGCTGTAGATGTTGTCTTTCCAGACCCTTGTAATCCCACCATCAATAAAACATTCCGAGCATTGACCTCCCAATTAAACGGCGTAGACTCACCCAACAATGCCACTAATTCATCATGAACAATTTTAATGACCATCTGAGCCGGCTGAATAGACTTAACCACCTCAGATCCAACGGCTTTTTCCTTAACATGCGCAATAAAGTCTTTGACAACAGGTAATGCAACATCAGCTTCCAGCAAAGCGATTTTGATTTCTCTTGCTGTTTCATCCATGACTGCTTCGGTAATAATTCCCCGCCCAGTGAGCCGGTCGAATACCTTTGAAAGCCGATCTGCAAGACCATTAAACATTGGTCAAACTCCTTTATATACAAGTTGCGCCCCGGTGAGCGAACCATCGCCGAACGGGGTATCTCCTTAGAGACTGTAAATTAGCCTTTTTGGAAAGTGATGTTATTTTAATTGATTTAATGATAAAAGTCAAGTTTTTTCTTTAACTTCCGTTATAAAACTGTGAAATAGAATTTTTTTCATTTTTTTTCTTGCATTTCCATTATTTTTTCTTTATGCTGATCAATACAGGGGAAGGAATTCTCTGTGTTTCATTATAATGAAAGGAAAATAAACATGTTAAAAAAATCTTTGCTGGCTTTCAGCATTTTATCAATCGTCGGATCGGCTGCTGCCGCTGACGTTACAAATCCGTTCTATTTGGCTCAAAAAGGTCAAATTGGATCGATTACATCAGCTTCCTATGATCGTAATATCACAAAAGGTTCTTCTTGGAATGCTGGTTGGGCAACCAAGAGTCATGCAACCGTTGTTGATGAACAGGTTCAATATGGTTTGACAGATTCTGTGGCTTTGATTGGTTCCGTTGGAAATACATGGGATCACTGGAAAGAAACAGAAGATGGTGTCAAAGGCCAATTGCAACATGATGATAACAACATCAACTGGTCCGCTGGTGTGGCATGGAATATTTTGTCCGGCCCAACAAAATTGCAACTTTCTGGTAAATATGCCCAAGATCGTTTGCAAAACTATCGTGGTGAATACAAATACGCAGCTGGCGAAGTTAAAGCCGGTTATCAATTCCAACGCGTATTGCCATATGTCAGCACTGGTGTAAAAGTTCCAGTAGCACAATCAAAGCATGATAACAAATTGACATACAATGCAAAAGCCGGTTTGTATCAAGGCGCTTGTGAAATCTGGGCTTTGGATACAGGTATCCGTATGACATATGACGAAAACGACGAAATGCGCTTGATCGTAGCCGAAGCCGAGGCTTCTTACTACTTGACCAAGAACAGCACAATCGGTCTGTTTGGTACATATTCCTTAGACGGAAAAGCTCAAGAAAAAACGAAGATCTACGACAAGTCTGTCGGCGCTCGTTTGCGCTTGTTCTTCTAAGCTTTTTTCGAAAGCAAACAAAAGCCCTGGCAACTTGTCAGGGTTTTTTGTTTTGTCTCTCATATGATATTGCTCGCAATCTAACCCTACAATACTCAATTTATCATAAAAAAAACACCCCAAACAAGTCGAGGTGTTTTTAATTGATCTGAAACCTTATGCCTCAGCGGCGTTTGCGGTTTCTTTATTCCGCGCATCCAGGACTTCTTGATCCTTAACGGCCGCTTCTGCACGCAAGCGTTTAATTTGCGCACCGGTACCGGCAGGAATCAAGCGACCAACGATCACATTTTCCTTCAATCCCTTCAAAGGATCGCGCTTGCCCGCTGTTGCGGCTTCTGTAAGCACACGAGTTGTCTCTTGGAAGGACGCAGCAGAAATAAACGACGGCGTCTGCAAGCTGGACTTTGTAATACCGGACAACACCGGGGCCACTTTTGCAGGTTTACCACCCGCAGCAACCGCCTTTTGGTTTTCATTGATAAGGGTTTCCTTGTCAACTTGTTCACCAAGGAGCAATGTTGTATCACCGGCATCTGTGACCTCTAAACGACGCATCATCTGGCGAATAATCACTTCGATATGCTTATCGTTGATTTTCACACCTTGCAAACGATACACGGCCTGAATTTCTTTAATCAAATAATGTGCCAAAGCCTCTACGCCCAATACACGCAAGATATCGGCCGGGACCAAGTCACCTTCTACGATCATGTCACCTTTATGGACCAAATCGCCTTCATAAACGGTTGGCGTTTTGCCCTTTGGAATCAGGTAGTCATGTTTCTTACCTGCATCATCCACAATGGCAATACTACGCTTGGTCTGGAAGTCAGAACCAAATTCAATACGACCATCTTGCTCGGCAATAATCGCGGCATCCTTCGGACGACGGGCTTCAAACAATTCACTCACGCGTGGTAAACCACCCGTAATATCTTTTGTTTTGGATTCACGCGGAATCAAGGCCAATACATCACCTTCATGCAATTCTTGACCATTATTCACCGTCACAATAGCACCTTTTGGCAAGTACACACGAACATCGGCGTTTTTGGCATTTTTCACCACTTCACCTTTGGCATCAACCAAGGTAATGTGTGGACGCAAAGTCTTGCCAGAACCGGCCTTCTCAGATTCCATAATTACCTTTTCAGTCAATCCTGTACTCAAATCGGTACGTTCATCTAAGGTCTTGCCAACGACCATGTCCTGATATTTAACTTTACCAGAAGCATCCGCAATGATCGGGCTAGAATATGGATCCCATTCAATCAAACGGGTTCCTTTCTTCACTTCTTGACCTTCTTTTACCATAATCTTGGCACCATAGATAATCTTGTGATGTGCTTTTTCACGACCATTTTTATCCAATAAGGCGAGCTCACAGTTTCTGGACAAGACAACCATCTCACCCTTACTGTTTGTCACGATATTGGCATTTGTCAACTTGATTGTAGCATCAAAAGCGGCATCTACAGCAGATTCTGCACCGCGTTGCGCTGTACCACCAACGTGGAAGGTACGCATCGTCAACTGCGTTCCTGGCTCACCAATGGATTGAGCAGCAATCGTACCAACGGCTTCACCCAAATTCACCAATGTGCCACGAGCCAAATCGCGTCCGTAACATTTTGCACAAACACCTTCTTCGGCTTCACAAGTCAATACGGAACGAATCTTAACAGTATCAATACCAACGCTGTCAATCTTTTCAACATCCGCTTCGTCAATGAGTTTGCCACATGGCAATAAAACTTCACCAGTTGTCGGATGCTTCACATCTTCGGCCAAAGTACGACCCAAAATCTGTTCGCCAGTTGAAGAAATCACATCTCCGCCTTCGATAATCGGACGAATTGTAATTCCGTTTGTTGTACCACAATCTTCCATTGTCACAACGGCTTCTTGAGCCACACCAACCAACTTACGTGTCAAATAACCAGAAGACGCTGTCTTCAAAGCCGTATCGGCCAAACCTTTACGCGCACCGTGGGTGGAGTTAAAGTATTCCATAACGGTTAAGCCTTCCTTAAAGTTAGAACGAATTGGCGTTTCGATAATGTCGCCGTTCGGCTTAGCCATCAAACCACGCATACCGCCCAACTGACGCATCTGGGTTTGAGAACCACGGGCTCCGGAATCTGCCATCATATACACAGAGTTCACTGGTTTGCCCACTTCAACCTTGGACATTTCGGCCATCATTTCCTTACCAACGGCTTCACCGCAAGCAGACCAAGCATCCACAACCTTGTTGTATTTTTCCAAACGCGTAATCAAACCGTCTTGGTATTGTTGTTCATACTCTTTTGTCTTTGCTTCGGCATCAGCTACCAATTTTTTCTTGGCTGGCGGCACAATCATATCATCTTTACCGAAGGAAATACCTGCCAACGCAGCGTACTTAAAGCCCAACGCTTTAACCTTATCGGCAAAAATACATGTTTCTTGTTGCCCGCAGAAATGATAAACTTCGGCGATAATATCGCGAATATCATTTTTCTTCAAAAGTTTGTTAATCAATCTGAACGGAATCTTATCTGAATCAGGCAAAATTGTCGAAATAATCACACGACCTGGCGTTGTTTCCACCAACTTTGTGACTTTATGACCATCATCATCCATAATAGCCATACGAACCTTAATTTTGGCCTGTAAGGACACATTGTGATTGAACAAAGCGTGTTCAATTTCTTGTGGACAAGAGAACACCATTCCTTCACCCTTTTCGCCATCTTTTTGCATGGACAAGTAATACAAGCCCAACACCATATCCTGAGAAGGTTCAATAATCGGCTTACCGGATGCAGGGGATAAAATGTTGTTTGTTGCCATCATCAATACACGGGCTTCCAATTGAGCCTCTGTTGACAAAGGAACATGCACAGCCATCTGGTCACCATCAAAGTCAGCGTTAAACGCTTTACAAGCAAGCGGATGTAACTGAATAGCCTTACCTTCAATCAATACCGGTTCAAATGCCTGAATACCTAAACGGTGCAAAGTCGGTGCGCGGTTCAACAACACTGGGTGTTCATGAATCACCTCGGACAAAATATCCCAAACGACAGGGACTTCCTTTTCCACCATCTTCTTGGCGGCTTTAATTGTGCTGGCATGCCCGTATTGTTCCAACTTAGCATAAATAAATGGTTTAAAGAGTTCCAAAGCAATACGTTTTGGCAAACCGCATTGATGCAATTTCAATTCAGGACCAACCGTAATCACAGAACGAGCGGAATAGTCCACACGCTTACCGAGCAAGTTTTGACGGAAACGACCTTGTTTACCTTTGAGCATATCTGCCAAAGACTTTAACGGGCGTTTATTTGTTCCTGTCACAGCGCGACCACGACGACCGTTGTCAAACAAAGCATCCACCGCTTCTTGCAACATACGCTTTTCATTGCGAATAATGATTTCTGGTGCACGAAGTTCCAATAACCGTTTCAAACGATTATTACGGTTAATCACACGACGATACAAATCATTCAAATCAGATGTTGCAAAACGACCGCCATCCAATGGAACCAACGGACGCAATTCTGGAGGAATTACAGGAATCACATCTAATACCATCCATTCTGGACGAGAACCAGATTCCAAAAACGCTTCAACCAATTTCAATTTTTTAATGATTTTCTTGCGTTTCATATCGGATTTGGTTTCAATCAATTCAGCGCGCAACTTCTTGGCTTCAGCACTTAAATCGATTTGGCTCAACAATTCTTTGATCGCTTCAGCACCAATGCCAACGCGGAAAGAATCTTCACCATATTCTTCCAATGCCTGGTTATATTGTTCTTCGGTCAATAAATCCATTTGTTTGAGTGGTGTCAAACCTGGTTCAATCACGATGTATTTTTCAAAATACAAAACGGCTTCCAATTGTTTGAGCATCATATCCAACAAAGTACCAATACGACTTGGTAAGGACTTTAAGAACCAAATGTGTGTTACTGGACTCACCAAATCAATGTGTCCCATACGTTCACGACGCACCTTGGATAAAGTTACTTCCACACCGCACTTTTCGCAGATAATACCACGATACTTCATGCGTTTATACTTACCACACAAACATTCGTAGTCTTTCACTGGACCAAAGATTTTGGCACAGAACAAACCATCCTTTTCTGGTTTGAATGTCCGATAGTTAATCGTCTCTGGACGCGTCACTTCACCAAAAGACCAGCTGCGGATTTTTTCCGGCGAGGCAATAGAAATCCGAATGTCGTCAAACATTTGTGGAGACGGCATTTGACCAAAAGTTTTAATCAATTCATTCATTTTGTTTTCTCCTCTTAATTACTGTTCATTTTGATTTAATTCAACATCCAAGCCCAAAGAACGCATTTCTTTGACCAACACATTGAAGGATTCTGGGATACCCGCTTCGAAACTTGTATCGCCACGAATAATCGCTTCATAGGCCTTCACACGTCCGGACACATCATCAGACTTGATTGTAAGCATTTCTTGTAATGTATAGGCGGCACCATAGGCTTCCAATGCCCACACTTCCATTTCACCGAAACGCTGACCACCACCTTGAGCCTTACCACCCAACGGTTGTTGTGTCACCAAACTGTATGGACCAATTGAACGTGCGTGAATCTTTTCGTCGACCAAGTGGTGCAACTTCAACATGTACATGTATCCGATTGTCACTTTACGATCAAACGGTTCACCTGTACGACCATCATACAAGGTCACCTGACCTGATACATCCAATCCGGCTTTTTTCAACATTGCATCGATATCATCTTGATGGGCGCCATCAAACACCGGTGTTGCAATCGGCAATCCATCTTTCAAATTGGCCGCCATCTTCATGACTTCTTCGTCACTCAATTTTGCAACTTTAGCATTATATTCTTTGTCGCCATAAACATCTTTTAATTTAGCACGCAAATCTTCTAACTTGGCAGTTTTGGCTTTCACCTTTTCCACCATTTCATTGATTTGAGCACCTAATTCATGGCAAGCATAGCCCAGATGCGTCTCTAAAATCTGCCCCACATTCATACGAGACGGCACACCAAGCGGATTCAACACGATATCCACGGGCTTTCCATCGGCCGTATACGGCATGTCTTCCACAGGCAATACCCGAGAAACCACACCTTTGTTTCCATGACGACCAGACATCTTATCGCCCAATTGCAACTTCATCTTGGTGGCAACAAAGACGCGAATCTTCTTTAATTCACCAGCCAACATATCATCCCCACGTTGCAATTTCTCAACTTTATTTTCAAACTTAGATTGCAAGGCTCTTTCACCTTCATCTAATGTCTGAATCAGTTGTTCCATTTCAGCCATCACTTTATCATCTGTGACATTGATTTTACGCAATGCAGCTTGATTTAAATCAGCCAAATTCTCGGCCGTCAAAACAGTTCCTTTTTTCAAGTCTTCTGCTTTGGCTACTTTCTGACCAACCAATAATTGACGTGCACGGAAGGCAAAGTCATTTTCCAAAATAACTTTTTCGTCATCACGGTCTTTTGCCAATTTGCTGATTTCTGCTTGTTCAATTGCAAGGGCGCGTTCATCCTTTTCCAAGCCTCTGCGCGTGAAAATACGCACATCCACGACTGTTCCGGAAACACCTGGCGGCACACGCAAAGAACTATCACGAACATCAGCGGCTTTTTCACCAAAGATGGTCCGCAATAACTTTTCTTCTGGGGTCATCACTGTTTCACCCTTAGGTGTTACTCGACCAACCAAAATATCGCCAGGCTTCACTTCAGCCCCTACATAAATTACACCTGTTTCGTCCAAGTTCCGCAAAGCATCCTCACCGACGTTTGGAATATCCCGCGTAATTTCCTCTTGACCGAGTTTGGTGTCACGCGCTGTGATTTCATATTCACGAATATGGATGGATGTGAACACATCATCGCGAGCAATTCGTTCGGAAATCAAAATCGCGTCCTCATAGTTGTAACCGTTCCATGGCATAAAGGCCACTAACACATTACGACCAAGGGCGAGTTCGCCCATTTCTGTACAAGCCCCGTCGGCGATAATTTCGCCTTTTTCTACTTTGTCACCTGTATGCACAAGGGGCTGTTGTGTCATACATGTATCCACATTAGAGCGTTGGAATTTACCCAAACGGTAAATATCAACACCTGAAGCATGCGCGTCTAATTCCTCGGTTGCCCGAATCACAATACGTGAAGAATCAACAAATTCAACAACGCCGGCGCGCTTTGCCGTTAATGCGGCACGAGAATCTCTGGCCACCATCAATTCCATACCTGTTCCCACTAATGGGGATTGGTTTTTAAGAAGTGGCACACCCTGTTTCTGCATGTTCGAACCCATCAAGGCACGGTTCGCGTCGTCATTTTCCAAGAATGGAATCAAACTTGCGGCCGCAGAAACCACTTGACGCGGGGTTAAATCGATGTAGTCCACTTCTTCTGGACGCACCAATGTCACTTCCCCATCACGACGAGCCGTTACCAACTCTTCTGTCAATTCGTTCTTTGCATTTTTCAAAGAGTTCGCTTGTGCAATCGTATATTTAGACTCTTCAATAGCAGTCATATACACGACTTCATCTGTCACTTTCTTGTCTACAACCTTTCTATAAGGTGTTTCAATAAAGCCATAATCATCAACCTTTGCGTATGTTGCCAAAGAGTTAATCAATCCGATATTTGGACCTTCTGGTGTTTCAATTGGGCAAATACGACCATAGTGAGTAGGATGCACGTCACGCACTTCCATACCAGCTCGATCACGCGTCAAACCACCCGGACCTAATGCCGATAAACGACGCTTATGCGTAATTTCGGAAAGTGGGTTATTCTGATCCATAAACTGGCTCAACTGGCTAGATGCAAAAAATTCACGAACAGCCGTTGAAAGTGGTTTAGCATTAACCAAATCGGAAGGCATCACGGTATCAATATCGCTGGATGTCATATGTTCACGCACCAAGCGTTCCATACGAAGCAATCCGATACGATATTGGTTTTCCATCAATTCGCCCACAGGACGCACACGACGGTTACCTAAGTTATCAATATCATCTACATTACCTAAACCGTCTTTGATCTTAACAAGTTCTTTCATAACGCCCAATACATCTTCTTTGCGAAGAACACGCATTGTCGGTGGAACTTCCTCGTTAGAAACTCCCAAACGGGCATTCAATTTAACACGACCGACAGCAGACAAATCATAATGTTCTGGGTTGAAAATCATGCTGCGGAACAATTGATCGGCAGTTTCAACCACTGGCAATTCACCTGGGTGCATGATTTTATAAATATCAATCAATGCTTCTTCACGTGTTGTGTTCTTATCCGCTACCAATGTGTTACGAATATATGGTCCAACGGTCACATAGTCGATATACAATACAGGAATTTCCTTGATCTTCAATTCATTTAATTTGGCAAAATCATCTTCTGTCAACTCATCGCCAGCCTCTAAAATCACTTCACCGGTTTTTTCGTCAATCAAATCCGTTGCAACAAAGCGTCCATACAAATCTTCTTCTTTTAATAAGACTTCCTTTAAACCATCACGTTCTAATTTTTTGGCTTTGGCGGCAATCATCTTTTCGCCTTTTGGTGCTACAACCTTTCCAGTAGCAGCATCAACCAAATCGTACATCAATTTTGTTCCCTTGATACGTTCTGGATCATAGGCCGTTTTCCAACCTTTTTTATCGCGAATAAAGGTTGTTGTTTCGTAAAAAGCGTTTAAGATTTCTTCTTTGCTCATGCCCATCACATCGGCAGGATCAACTTCTTTTCCTGCTTTTTCTGCTTCAGCACGTTTTTTTGCTGTATAAGCACTATCTAAAGCATATAAGAATGTGGTGGCCGGCAACTTACGACGACGGTCAATACGAACATACAATAAATCTTTTGCGTCAAATTCAAAATCAATCCAAGATCCACGATACGGAATAATTCTGGCACTGAACAAATACTTACCAGAGGAGTGTGTTTCCCCGTTATCATGGTCAAAGAAAACGCCGGGTGAACGATGCATTTGGCTCACGACGACGCGTTCTGTTCCGTTGACGACAAAAGTTCCTTTGTCTGTCATCATAGGCAAATCGCCCATGTACACATCTTGTTCTTTAATATCACGAATCGAACGGGCGCCAGTATCGGCATCCACATCCCAAACAACCAATCTCAATGTTGCACGCACAGGAACCGCATATGTCAAACTACGTCTTAAACATTCATCTACATCGAACTTTGGTTCATCCAATTCGTACTTAACAAATTCCAAATCTCCACGGCCGGAAAAATCATGGATTGGAAACACAGAACTAAACACCGCCTGCAATCCAACATCTTCACGCTTATCGGCAGGAACGCCTTCTTGCAAAAAATGCTTGTAAGAATGAACTTGAACGTCAATCAAATCAGGCATTTCCATAATACTGTCAATACGACCAAAACTTTTGCGAATTCTCCGGCGATTTACTTCAGATTTAATCATGCACACCCCATAATCTAAAATTTTACAAATCTCTTCGGCGAAAGGGCGCCGAATCCCGTATTTTTTAAGCGCGTCAAGGTTGCACCCGTTTTTAGGCACAACCCCACGCTTTCATTCAGACGAATTACTTTAATTCGACTTTGGCGCCAGCGGCTTCCAAAACCTTCTTGAAGTTTTCGGCATCTTCTTTTGAAACACCCTTCTTCAATTCTTTTGGAGCACCGTCAACCAAATCTTTGGCTTCTTTGAGGCCTAAACCAGTAATGGTACGAACTTCTTTAATCACAGCAATCTTGTTCGCGCCAGCATCTGCCAAAATCACATCAAATTCTGTTTTTTCAGCAGCGGCTTCACCACCAGCAGCACCAGCAGCCGCAACGGCCACAGGAGCAGCAGCGGAAACGCCCCATTTTTCTTCTAATTGTTTTGCCAATTCGGCGGCTTCTAAAACTGTCAAAGAAGACAATTCATCAATAATTTTTGCTAAATCAGTCATTTTAATTTTCCTTTCTTATATTAGACTGTTAAACTTTAAGCAGCTTGTTCTTTTTCGGAATAAGCTTTGGCCAATCTCGCCAACTGTCCAGCAGGCGCCTGCAAAAGACCGAC
>Ga0310786_10008435_pt1 | contig 13224 bp, 14 predicted proteins | sample AusTroGonzalo_MG_FD_203881 | JGI IMG/M metagenome (GOLD analysis project Ga0310786, IMG submission 203881) | Bovine rumen microbial communities from tropical cattle in Woodstock, Queensland, Australia - Gonzalo_03 (v2) (version 2) | ecosystem: Host-associated > Mammals > Digestive system >... | reverse complement strand
CATCTCGTCAAGTTCGGCAATGCGCACACCATCCTTGTCGGCTGGCATCTTTTTCGCCACGATGTCCATAGCCACCTTGCAGAGATACATATTTGTTCCGATGCCGGCCGTTGCCGTAATACCCGTCTGACTCAGGACATCGCGAATCATTTTCATCGCCAACTCGTGGGCCGTCAGTTTGTAACTGGCCAGATAGGCCGTTACGTCCATAATCACCTCATCAATACTATAGACGTGAATATCCTCTGGCGCTATATATTTCAGATAAATGCTATATATTTTCGAACTTACCTCAATATAATGCGCCATCTGCGGCTTGGCAATGATAAAGTCGACCCCACGCGCTTTCTGATAGACCTCAAAGAGTCGCGCCCTTCCGCCTATGCCATACTGTTTCAACGACGGAGAAACAGCCAGACAGATGGTTTTCTCCGTACGACTCTCATCTGCTACGACAAGATTGGCGGTCAGCGGGTCAAGCCCTCTGTCCACACACTCGACAGAAGCATAGAAGGACTTCAAGTCGATGGCAATATACATTCTCTGCTTATGAACGCTCACATTTTGCTGAGACACCATCCTTTTTCGCAACTTTTATTGCAAAAGTACCAATAATAAGCGTAAAATCATTACCTTTGTACCAAGTTTTAACAAAAGTTGAGATAGACAATTGATTATGGCACATTTCGGACAATCAGATGATTACAGACGTGATGAGTTAATACGTATCATTGAGCACTCGGTGGAGCAACTGACGCTTCAAGAACTTGAAGCTCTCTATTATGATATGTCAACGAAAAATTTCATAAATGACAGTTACAAATAAACAAGATTTCTCAAGTACAGAATAGCTTTAATAAAACATACGCATTATACTGATAATGAATATGTTTTACTATTCTATCAAAGGGAATAACATTCAAATCGGATGCTGTTCCCTTATTTTATTATCCTTCATAAAAGGAGATATTATATCGCGCACGACCATTTGTTAAACTTGCTTAAAGAATTACATAAATCGCTTGCGATATAAAATAAAGTTAATATTTTTGCACTGAAAAACAAGACAACATTATATGAAGAGAAATAAAGAAGTGTAATATCCCTGTTATCGAAAAACGAATAAAGAACAAAGAAACAAACAACTAACACAAATGAAATATATCAAATTCAACTTCCGTCTGCTACTTGGTCTTTTCATGACCTACGCAGGTATCAGTCATCTGACAATAGCACGTCAGGAGTTCGTAGCACAAGTCCCGACATGGATACAGTTCAGCCCCGGCTTTACTGATTTCGTCGTGTTGGCATCGGGTGTCGTGGAGATTGCCCTTGGCCTTAGCATGCTGTTCCTCTGGAAAAAGAAAGCCCTGGTTGGTGCGTTGCTCGCACTCTTCTATGTGCTCATCTTCCCCGGTAACATCAATCAGTATGTGAACCACATCGATGCCTTCGGTCTTGACACAGACCAGGCCCGCCTCATCCGACTGTTCTTCCAGCCGGTACTCATCTTCCTCGCCCTTTGGTCAACAGGCGGTTGGGGATATTGCAAGAAAGTATATAATAACTGGAAAAAATAGTATGACAATAGAAGAAGCCATCATAGCCCGACATAGTGTGAGGGCATACAAAACGCAGCCGTTGGCAGAAGACATTGTCCGGGTGCTGGAAAAGGAAATTGAGGAGCAGAATCGGCAAGGACATCTGCATATCCAGTTGATTAAGAATGAGCCAAAGGCCTTTCAAGGCAAGTTAGCCAAGTACGGTAAGTTTTCAAATGTAACCAATTATCTGGTTATGGCCGGCCAGAAGGCTGATGACCTCGACGAGCGCATTGGCTATCACGGAGAGTACCTGGTCCTTCTGGCTCAGACACTCGGTTTGAATACCTGTTGGGTAGGACTCAGTTACTCCAAAGTACCAGGAACATACGTGCTTGAAGAGGGTGAGGTCATCAAGGCCTACATAGCTCTCGGATACGGTGAGACACAAGGAGTGAGCCATAAGATTAAGACCATCGGAAAGGTGAGTAACGCCACCGACATGACTCCTTCCTGGTTCCGCAAGGGTGTAGAAGCAGCACTTCTTGCCCCAACAGCGGTGAACCAACAGAAATTCTACTTTGAATATAATCCTGCAAGAGACAGCAAACCTGCACAAGTTACAGCCAAAAGAAACTTTTCAATGATTGGCTTCACCCAAATGGACCTCGGCATTGCGAAGTGTCATTTCGAGGTCGGTGCAGGAAAGGAAAACTTCGAATGGGCATGAAGATCAAACAATGGTTGCAATCCCTGTCATTCAGAACTGGCGTCATAGTCCTGATGTGCTGCATACCGTTCTATATTCTGTCATTCGCCCAGATGCTGTTACCTATAAGTGCAACGGCTAAGGGCGTCTTATGGGTAGTTCTCTTTGGACTGGCTAAGACCTGCCAATATGGAGGACTGACCATTTTGGGCGTAGAAGGCTATAAACGATTAAGGAAAAATTTCAAGTACAAATAAACGAAAGAAGCTTATTAGGTAACTTTTCTTTCTACAATCCCACCAAGTTATATTTAGGTGACGAATCTTCGGGCTATCACAAAGACGAATTGAAAAACTATGGCCCCGTTGAGATGCTGAATTACAATCTATGTTAAAAACTGGCAGAAAGTTGCAGGAATGGCAGCTCTCTGCCTTTTTTTTGATTATCTTTGTCCTCGATATGAGGAAAGAAAAGACGATATTGTTCCTTCACGGATTCTATGCCAGTGGCCAGTGTGTACCAGCTTTGGCTTTGAGAGAGGATTTTCAGGAACGAGCCCATGTACTGACTCCCGACCTCCCACTCCACCCTAACGATGCCATTGCACTCATTCGTGATATCTGTAACAAAGAGAAGCCAGATGTGCTTGTCGGCAACAGCTGTGGAGCCTTCTACGCACAAATCATCTCTCCCATTGCCGGCATCCCTGCCCTGCTCGGTAATCCTCACTTCAAGATGTCAGACTTCCTCCGTGAGCGCATCGGCTCACATCAATACAAGTCTCCAAGGGCTGATGGAAAGCAGGATTTCACCATCGACGAACAACTTATCAGCGAGTTTGAGGAGTTAGAGAGACATCAGTTTGATGGCTGTAACCAAAGGAACTGCGAGTGTAATCAGGTCAACATGCATGAGCAAGTCACAGCAGAGGGAGACAATTACGTTTTATATAATAAGGATTGCGTGTGGGGACTATTCGGAGAAAATGACACGCTGGCGCACTTTGAGTCCTTGTTTCTAAAGTATTATCATAACAGTTTCCATTTTCCTGGTGCACATACACCAACAGCAGAACAATTCAAGACTTGGTATTGTCCGCTCATAGAGAAACTACTGCTCGCATATCCTATTGCAGAACACAGGCCTGCGACAATACCTACCTTTTGTTAATCTGCTTTTGCAAACAACTATAGCCGTCAATGTAAAAATCACTCGATTTTAGGTATTGCCCGTTTGGCACTATTGCCTTACCTTTGCAACAGGATTATAAGACATTGAAAAATGGAAAGATCCATGCAAAGGTGACAAAGTATGCAGATAAAAAAGGATTATACGCACGAACAGATTGTAGAAATCGCCAAGCAAGTATTTTTGAAAAACGGCTACGCCAAAACCTCTATGCGCGACATTGCAAAGGGAGCAGGCATCGGAGTGAGCAATATCTACAATTACTTCAAGAGCAAGGACGAGCTGTTCCGTCATATCGTGAAGCCGCTCCTAACGGAGTTGGAACGCATGATGCATGAGCACCACAACGTGAATAATCAGGACCAATTTGTGCGATATGCACGTGGTGAGGGTGACGGCATGCTGGCCGAACACGTGCAGTCATATATGCGGCTCATCAACAACCATCGCAACGAGCTCAAACTGCTGCTTTATCAGTCGCAGGGTTCATCACTCGAAAACTTTATTGACAAATATACCGAAGAGTGTACGCAATTGGTCTTGGAGTTTATGGAGGAGTTTAAGCACAAGAACCCAAGTTTCATTGGCATTCACACACCATTTACCTATCATATCCACATGGTTTGGATGTTCTGTTTCATCTCAGAGGTCATCAAACACGAGCTCTCCTCCTATGAAATCAAACGTGCCATTGAGGACTATATCCAGTTTGAGTTCAGTGGCTGGCGCACGCTAATGAATAGAAATAATACTTTATCGGATTCTTAAATCCTTGGTGCTGGGTAGTCGTTTTCCCAGTTCTTGCAGCAATTCTTGGTGCTCCCTCTTATCTATGGGCTGCGTCGAGATGGCAGCGATTCGGCATAGCTACGCTGTTTGCACTGATTCTCGCCGTCATCCTGTTGGTGATGGGTGAGATTGACGTTACGCAGTCTCTACTGATGGGGGCTGTAGGCATTGCATCCGATATGGTTCGTCTGGTGACAGGCCCCACATACAGGCGTAGCATCCTGCTGGCCTATCCCGTTCTTCCCTTGGGCATCCTCGTGTGGCTCATGATGCTGTGGACTGATTCAGAGTGGTACTATCAGGGCGCAGCGAAAGAAATCGGGGTTGACTATGCCGAAGGACTCAGGACGCTCTCGTCTGTCTGGGCTCTTATTATGGTCACAGCTCTTACCCTTGCAGCGGGCTTTATGAGTGTCCGCATTGCTACTGCAAAGATGAAGTCTGGCAAAAAGATAGCAAATAAAACTGAAAGTTGCAAGAAAAAGGGTCAAAAAGTTGCCGGATGCTGATAGCGAAGCGATGGGATAGCGTTCGTTCCCAACCGGGGAATGCTTTGTTCCCAAATTGGGAATGTTTTATTCCCGACTTGGGAATGTTTGGTAAGCAATAAGGAAAAGGCCGCTAACTTGTTGTCATAGATGTGTGCGACGAGCTCAAGGCCGAAGCCATGAAGATGTTCGACAGCTTCTGACAATGAAGCAAAAACCAAAAAAACGGCAAAACCACATGGATTTGCCGTTTTTTAGTTTCTATACAATTATGTACTAAACTCCAAGGCACCACGCTTATGGAAGAGACCTACGGGAACCAAAGCCACCAATAATCTCTTCGTCGGGATCAGGGGTGATGCTTTGGCTGTCAGAATTAGAATCCAACTGTGAGGCCGCAAGCATTTGCATCGGCTTGACGTTGATGATGCTTGTATCCGGATTGATATAATGTTTCTTCATTGCTTTGTTCTGTTTACGTCGTTTTACACTATTTCACCACCTGCTTCTTGTCGTTGATGATGTAGAGGCCGCCCTTCTTGATTGTTTCCACGCGCTGGCCGTTCAAGTTGTAGGCGTTCTTCTGGCCCTCGTACGTCGTGATGTCGTTGATCACGGTGGATATGCCTTCCTCGCTGATGGCCAGACGTGCTGGTGTTGCGCCGTCAGGCAGCTCGAAGTAAGCACGGAAGCCATTGATGAAAGCTAAAGCATTACCCTTGCCTATCTTGCCAGCTGCCGTCACACCCCACTTGCCATTCATGCCAGGAGCAGCAATCGGGCTGAATGCGCCCTTAAACTTGGCAGTGTTAGATTCTACATCGGCGGCTTCGCTGACAACCGTCACGTTACTGACGCTGATAGGACTGGTGATGTTCTTATCCAGATAGAGCAGATAGGGCGTGCCAGCCGTAAGTGTGGTAACCTTGCTGAACTGCAAAGCGCCATTTTCGCACCCGGTGAATGCGTATGCCTTTGCATTCGTTCCAAATGTACTGACAGCAGTACCGAACGGCAGGCAGATGGTGTTCCAGCCCACGTTGTAGGTGCGGTTCAGAGTAACAGTACCATAGCTACCAGCCTCAGCTGCAAAATTCTCAGTTTCGTTGAGCTCGAGTGTACCAACGTTTGTCGTGCCATTACATGTCAGACTAATATCATCAATGTAAAGAAAATAGGCTTCTCCAGAACAATACTGGATAGCAATATATTTTGTTGCTAAAGGCAAGGAAGTGTTAATGTATTCTTTAAAATCAGTATGAATAGCATCATCCACTACGTCACCCCATGTAAAACTACTTAAATCATTTGTCGTTGTAGAATAACCTACTTTAAATTTTTCATCGTACTTGTAAAAACTTGGATCTGAATTCCTTTTATAATAGAATGACAATTTAAGGTTAGATGCATCGGCTGGTATACTCAAAAGTGGAGAAATCAGATAGCGTGGTCCTCCACTAGTGTAAAAATCAAATTGATATCCATAAGTACCTGTCCTTCTTGACGGTATATTAATTCCACTTTGATTTCCTGGATTAGAAGCTGTCCAGCCATTCGTTTCTAAGCTATTACTCTCAAATCCTTCAGAAAGTATCGTTTGGCCGTCTTGCGGCTTATTAATAATAGCCTCTCGAACTACTACATCGTCCAAATAGATGTTATGATCAACAAACATTTCATTGTTGTATGTAGTACCCTGAAATACAATAACCACATTTTCTGTATAGCCAGAAGGAATGATAATATCCTCCCCTTTCCAAGAATCCTGGTTTGTAAGTCCAGTCTTTAAAGGCTGCGTGTAGGTAGAGCCACCATCTTTAGATATATAAACCGATAAATCGGCATCACCATTGGGATTCATCCACAAAAATGACAACTGCATGGTCTTTCCAGAAGGGAAGTTCATAACAGGAGTCTTCAGCATATTAGTATTACCAATTTCGTTGTGGTAAGAATTAAATCTTAAACAATTGCCTTCTAAGTTACTAATATGATGATAGTACCATTTACTATATTCCACTGGACTTGTTGTACCTTCTGAATTGTCCCAACACAAGGGAAGGGTATGGTAAGAATCTAGACTATTGAAATTTTCATAGAAGGGGAATGATGTGATGATAGCACAGTCTAATGTAAACGAAACCGTTTCTGTCCAATCGCTTTGGCTGTTTTCATCGCAATACGTGCGGACACGAGCCTGATAACTCAAGCCTGGTTCCAATCCTGTAAGCGTATAAGGATTAGTATTAACGGTTCCGCTAACGTCTGTCCAGTCTGCATCTGTTGTCTTTTTATATTGGATGTTCCATTGATTCGCATCTGAAGTCCAGCTAAGATCAACAGAAACCGCCGTTATATTACTGACTGTTAAATCTGTAGGTTCGGCGCATGTATTTGTAAAGCTGGCTTTAAAGTCGTCAATATAAAGCCCAGTTTGGCCAATAGATGTATATTTAATGGCTACAAATTTGGTTCCTGCGGGAAATGTCGCTACATATTGTGTCCAGTAAGTTGGGGCTGTGATATCATTGTCAAGCCATGTGAAAGATCCTGTTTCAGCATTTGTCGTGGAATAACCAACATTGAATGTTTCAGTATATCCACCACCAGGATACTTGTACCAAAAAGAAATATCAACAGTCTTTGAAGAAGTCTCAAATTCTGGTGTTATTAAATATTGAGGAGGTTCTGACTCAAATAGATTAGGATTTGAATGACAAGAAAACTTGAAAACACACTTTCCACCATGGGGGGAAGGAGAAGACTTAAAGATTGTAGTTTTGCTATCACAATCTTTCAATGTCCAGCCTTCATCAGTAAGAACTGTCGTAAGACCTGAAGTAGCCTCTGTCTCAAATCCATACCTATACGGCAGTGCTTTGCCATTGCCATCTGCCCACGCCGGACTCACTCCCCCTACAAAGCTTGCAAGGAGCACTAAAAGCAACATTTTGCTCTTGCGTAAAGTAAAATAATGTTTCATAAGCGTTTATTAGTTTACTATTCTGTTATTTGTTTTCTTCTTTCCTGTCTTAGCGTCGTGCCCGACGATGCAGCTCTTTGTAACAAAGATGGATACTATCCGCGTATAACCTGCAAAGGTACGGTGTTTTGGTGGAATAACCAAATTTTTGAACTTTTTTAAACAAATATCTTTATAAGTGTTTTCTTTCCAATTAATTAGCAGTGCTGTTTTCTAATTCTTGAAGCAGCGAGGGCAGAAAAATGCTCGCATCGTGAGCGGCAGGAAGATTCCTGACAAGATGGAAAAGACGGGATGTGGAGAAGACCTTAACAGGTTATAGAACTTCCAGAAGCTTGTATTATCTGATAAAATTTGTTCTCAGCGGACTTTCCAACTCTGGGTGGCCATCCTCGCTGACATTGAGTTTGCGTATCATCCATGCCATGTTGCGTGCGAGCGTCCGCATGGTCTGCAACCCTTCTTCATCCTGCGCTGCCTGTCCTGGAGTCTGGCCATAAACGATATTCCAGTATTGCGAGCTCACAACAGGCATATTTGACATCGTGAAATACTTGTTCAGACGGTCGAAAGCTGCCGTTGCACCACCTCTGCGACATACCACCACGCTGGCAGCTGGTTTGAAGCGCAAGTCGCCAGAGAGTGAGTAGAACACACGGTCGAGCAAGGCACAGAGCGAGCCGTTGGGACCGCCATAATATACAGGCGAGCCTACAACCAGTCCGTCGATACCGTCCTTCACAGCTCGCCAAACCTTATAATACAGGTCGTCGCGGAAAGTACATTTGGCACCGCTTCGGCCACACATACCACATGCTATACAACCTTGCACGGCCTGTTTGCCGATGCTGATTATCTCTGTCTCCATCCCCTCACTATTCAGGGTATTGGCCACCTCTGTGAGAGCCGTAAACGTGTTACCATTCTCACGCGGACTTCCGTTAATCAATAGAACTTTCATAAACAATCACAATTTTTGTCTTCAGCTTATTCTTTTGTTAATCTATATACTGCCAGTGTGGGTAGAATGACCAACAGCAATAGCATAATCTCTACTAATGCGTATGAACCGAAATAGTCAACCAAGGTCTGGAATTTCAGTACTCCGTCAACCAGAAAGACTAAAACGGCAAACCAGCAGAGACAGAATATAGCTGCATACTTGATTTTTCGTTTCTTCATAAACTTTCCTAAAATTGGGGACAAATATAGTGAAAATTCCCCGATTATCACTATTTTTGCAAATAAATTAAGTGTATTTATGTTATATGAATAAGAAGAAAGCAAAGGTCATCTACCGGAATGTTGGCTTAGGACTCACTGCCCTATGCTTCGTGTTAAGTTATTTTTATCGACCATACGCCTATTCGCATCATTTGAACGACTTCCATCTGGCAGACTGCTATACCAGTTTCTTCGGAGTACCTATTATCGTATGTCTGACACAAGCCTTCTACAAAAAAGAGGGTGAAAAATGGAGCATTCCCAGGAACATTATTTATGCTGTACTGATGCTTTTCGTTTGGGAATTAGTTGATGGACTTCTCGCTAAGAGAATGGACTGGTTAGACATTATTGCAAGTGTCATAAGCGGTTGTCTGATGTATGTTGTTTATCGGATATTTAGCTTCAAGAACATAGGAGAATATGGGGATACAAACACAACTTCAGAGAACTCTTTGGAGCATTACCACAAAGAGTGAAAAAACTAAAATATGAAACGAACCAGACTTTGGCTGATAGCCGCCATACTCACCATCTGCGGCACGGCAGCGTTTGCATCATGTACGGCGAACGACGATAACCCGTCGGGACAGGCGGTAGAGAGCCGGTATGTGCCAGTGGCTCCTGACTACAGTGACCCGACGATGTGGATTACTGAAGACGGCGACGAGGACGGCACGGGAGCCGACGTGTTCTACGTCGTTTCGACGTGGGAGGACGACTGGACGACAGCAGACGGCAAGGTGTGCCACTACGCCGACGTGTGGAACCCCGAGCACCGCGCCCACATGGCCGACCTGGAGATGAAGAAGGTGGCGACCTATATGTCGCCCGGCAACCGGTTCTTTGCACCCTTCTACCGTCACACGACCATTCAGGCGTTCATGACCAACAACGAGGACACCGTCTATCAGCGCACCCGACTGTCGATGGACGATGTCCGCACGGCCTTCGACCTCTTTCAGGCGCAGCGTGACCAGTCGCGACCACTCATCATCGCAGGCTTCAGCCAGGGCGGTCTGGCCGTGGTGGAACTGCTGAAGCACATCGACGACGCGACCTACAGCCAGCTGGCTGCTGCCTACGTGTTGGGCTACAAGGTGACCAAGGCCGACATGTCCGCGTGCAGCCACATCCGCCCCGCCGAGGGCGAGACCGACACGGGCGTCACCATCTGCTACAACACGGTGAAGGACGTGAAGTACGTGCTGCCCCTCATTGCTGGCTCCGACATCTGTATCAATCCCGTGAACTGGTGCACCGATGCCACGCCTGCCACGCTCCACGACACCATCACCATCACCGTCTCGCCCGAGCATCACGTCCTCGTGGCCACCAACTACAGCGCATCGGAATATCCCCCGTTCCGCGGCTTCCTGAACGTGGGCGACATCCACAGCTGCGAGCCGTGGCTCTACAGCGAGTGCCTGCAACGGAACATCAAGGTACGTACCAAAGAGTGGCGCAAGATTCATCAGCCAACAGTCACCCGCATCCAGGAGCGAGGCAAGCTGCTGGTGGGCACCACGGGCGACTATCGCCCTCTCTCCTACCGCGAGGTTGACGGAAACTACTGGGGCTTCGGCATTGAGATGGCAGAGAAGATAGCCGAGCGTATCGGCGTGGGCATCGAGTTCGTACAGACCTCGTGGCCCACGTTGACTGCCGACGTGCTGGCCGAGCCGCAGACTTGCGACCTTGCTATCGGTGGCATCACCATTACCGACACACGAAAGGAGACGATGCTGATGAGTGACGGTTATTTGGCCAACGGCAAGACCATCCTTTGCCGCGCCGCAGATGCCGACCGCTACCAGTCGCTGGCCGACATCGACAAGCCAGAAGTGCGCGTGATGGTGAACCCCGGTGGACTGAACGAGAAGTTTGCCAACGAGAATCTGACCCATGCCACCATCATCGTCTATCAGAAGAACGAGGAAATACCCAATCAGGTGGCCGAGGGCCATGCCGACATGATGATTACCGAAATCACTGAGGCTCCGTGGTATGTGCAGACTGACACCAGACTTGCAGCCCCGCTTCTGAATGCTCCCTTCACCCACGGAGAGATAGGTGTGCTGATGCGCAAGGGTCAGGACGATCTCCTCACCCTCGTCAATGCCGTCATCGCCCAAATGAAGGCTGACGGTAGTCTCCGACAGCTTCATGAGAAGTACGGATTAGTATACGCGTATTAAAAAGATTGTTCTGAATAGAAGGGAATGAAGAAACTCCAAAAGATAGTCCGACAACACCGCTCACGGCAATATCGTCATAATGAAACGAGTTTCTTTGCTCTCGCTTACTCGTTCCTTTGCAAATAAAAATGTGTTTTATGAAACATAGTTAGGTATATGAAAGAGATTAACTATAAGGACATGAAGTTCAATCCGTTCAACCTCATTGGCGGTGAATGGATGCTGGTGACTGCCGGAAATGAGCAGTCGGGTTGTAACACGATGACGGCCTCCTGGGGGCACCTCGGATGCCTCTGGGGACACAACGACCCTACGGCCGTTATCTACCTGCGCCCGTCGAGATACACCAAGAAGTTCGTGGATGAAGAGCCGTATTTCACGCTCTGCGTCATGGACAAGTCGTTCAAGAAGCAGATGGCTTATCTGGGCAGCGTTTCTGGACGTGACGAGGACAAGATAGCCAAGGCCGGACTCACGCCCGTCTATGCCGACCGCTCCGTCTACTTCGAGGAGGCCAAGCTGGTACTGGTCTGCAAGAAGATGTATGCTTCGGAGCTCCAAGAGAGCGGTTTCCTCTATCAGGACACCCTCGATGCGTGCTATCCGCAGCACGACTTCCACACGATGTACGTCGGAAGGATTGAGAAGGTTCTGGTAAGGGATGATGAGTATCTGAAATGACACAGACTATCATCTATCAGCTATGACCTGAAGAAGTTGCCAGAGATGCTCGCCCATTATTAGTGAGATTCAATCACGTCTGCCACATAATCACGCCTGGCTCTGTACGTGCCAACAGGTGCGCCCTCCATACGAATTCTATCTGCGTGAAGGGTTCAAGCCTTACAAGAGCGAGGAGGTCGGACCTGGATTGACTTGGGCATATTTGGAGACCACCGATACGACTATCACCTTAGAACATGAAGAGAAGAATAAGATGTAACTTAAAGCAAAAAACATTAATCCAGAGAACAAGTTTTTTAGAGGATGCCTATCAATTGGGCACATCAATATGAGACCTATTCCAGAAGTTCCTTCAGTTTATTGACATTGCTGCGCGAGACGGGGATGGCATCGTGACTATGGCGAATCACAAGTTGCATGGCACGGGAATTGGAGGAGATTTGTTCCACCTGGGCGAGATTGACCATAAAGGCTCGATGACAACGGACTATCATTGGATAAGCCTGTAGCGAATCTTCCATCTGTTTCATTGTGGCGCGAAGCATATTTGTCTTCACCTCGCCATCGTGCAGTTGCGTCACCTTAACGTAATTGCCAACTGCTTCTATATATAATAGGTTTGAAATCTCGAGGGTTACATGCTCGTTGGTGTTGCCTTCGAGCGTGATCTGTGAAACCTGGCTGGAAGGCTGCACTTTCTTCAGTTGCTCGTTCAGGAGTCTGGTCTCTTCGAGTTCTGCAGCCAGATAACGGCTACGGAACTTGAATCGCCAATAGAGTCCGATGGCGAAGGAGAGGAAGGCGATAATCACCAACGTCTCCAGATAATTGCTCAAAGACAGTCTGTTGCCCTCTACCAGACTGCTCATCGCAAAGTGGCGATAGACACAAATGAACAGTGACACCAACGGTGTATTGATACATTGGAAGCGGAGATTGCGACTGATGATATAGCTGACGCCACGATCATAGGAGCGGGGCATGCGGACAACGTATCGCAGAATGACTTCCGTCAGGAAACAACTCAACAAGCCTAATGCAAATATCGCCAGCAAATGAACATAAGCCTGCCACTGCCACACTTCGAGTCCGAAGGGCTTGAAGACAGCCAGTGCCAGCACGATAAAGGCGCAACTGATGACACGGGTGCTAATTGTTTCTTTATGACCTTTGTTCATACAGCCGACAAAAGTACGAATAAGTGAGCAGAAAACCAAAAGAATTTTGAGTTTTCTCGAGCGAGAGTACTTTCGACGAAGTCAAAGGTACGAAAAAGAAATGAAAACATGACCGTTTATCACAAATTTATGCAGAATATCCCAAAAATTTGGAGGGTTAGATGATACGTCTTAATTTTGCACCCAGAAACGTTGAACATAAAAAAGTTATAGTTATGAAAGCAAGAACGATTATTGGAATA
>Ga0310786_10008434_pt1 | contig 13226 bp, 14 predicted proteins | sample AusTroGonzalo_MG_FD_203881 | JGI IMG/M metagenome (GOLD analysis project Ga0310786, IMG submission 203881) | Bovine rumen microbial communities from tropical cattle in Woodstock, Queensland, Australia - Gonzalo_03 (v2) (version 2) | ecosystem: Host-associated > Mammals > Digestive system >... | reverse complement strand
CCGCGGATCAAACCGTACTTCTCGATCGCCTGATAAGTATAGGACGAGCAAGTTGGGGTGTAAATGCAGCGACGCGGCAAAGCGGACGAGATATTCTTCTTGTAAAAAACCAAGAGAGCGTGCGCCGCTTTGTCCATATTCAATCCTCCCGCAGCGAGTTCGCCTGCTTGAGCAGGGATAACATCGCGGTTCTAAGTTCCTCATAGCTGCGCTCCGCACTGCCGCTTCGCGCAACGATGACGTAATTTTGACCTGTTACCACCCTATCCATCTCGAGCCTGAACGCTTCCTTCAAGCGGCGCTTCGTCCTGTTCCTGCGGACGCTGTCGCCAACCTTCTTCCCGACGGAGAAACCCACCTTCGGGGTGGAAAACCTGCTTTTTGTCACGTATAGCACCAAGAGTGCGTTGCGATAGACCGCGCCGTGACGATACAGGTAATCGAAGCTACGCGAGCCGGTAAGGCGGTACTGCTTCTGCATTTTTAAGCGCAGAGTTGCTTTCTGCCCCTCGCGCGGCGTCTGGCAAGCACGTTCCTGCCGCCCTTGGTCGCCATTCTCGCACGGAAACCGTGCACCTTGCTTCTGTGTCTCTTCTTGGGTTGATAAGTTCTTTTCATAATCTATGACCTCGCTTTTTATAGTCTATAATTAAAAATACCTACCGCATAATAGGCTGTATTATTATAACTAGCATAATTATCGGCTGTCAAGCGTTTTACGAAACCGAAAATATTTTCGGTACGCCTTGAAAACGGCGCGTTGCAACTCAGCTCAAACGGTAAACGTCGATGACCGAACCGATGGTCAACGCAACGTAAACGACGTTTTCGTAGCGGCGCACCGCGGCGAATCCTTGATAGGAAGCGGGCACCAACGAAACGCCCTCAAAGGAGACCACCCCGATAAACTCACCAACCGTAACGCGGTAGAAGCCGTCGAAGTAATACGGGAAGCTTTCGTCACAAATGTAACTTTGCGCGCCGGAAGAGGTTATCACGTACGATCTGCCCTCTTTTGCGGCGATGGCTCTTTCCCCGACAAATGCGGATATATAGGAATATTCAAACGGAACGACCACCTTGCCCGTTTTGTCCAAAGCGCCCCTGCGGACCACCCCGGAACTCACGATCTTGGAAGCCACCACCACTTCGCCCGAAAAGACGATGTCCTGATACACGGCGTCATTGATCTCGTTAACGACGTCACCGCTTTCGTTCACAAAGACGATGGCGCCCGAGGAGGAAAGCGCCGCAGCAACGCCGTTGATGGGCGAAAGCAGCGGGGATACGCCGTCCGGCATCGCTTTGCGCTCTTGGAGGGAGCCGTCGGCAACGTAATACGCCAAGGCGCCCGAAGCGGTTTTGCCTTCCGTTTTGTAGTAGGAAACGGCGTGATTGCCTTCCTTTAACGAAAAGCTGCTTCTATCTTCCTCGGTGTACCCGATGGAATAACGGTTGGCGATGCTCACGATGAAGCGACCCGGCGAAAGCACGGTGGGGGAAGAAACGCCCACGGTATAACGGCGCGCCGTTTGTTTGTAATACGTTGCGCCTTCCCCGCGGTTGATGACGATATCGTAATCGGAAGAGGCGTCGACCGCGTCGTTTTTGAGCGCGACAAAATCGGCGCCGCCCATATACGCAACGACGTATTCGGTGGTCTCGGTATCAAAGAAGGAGAGGAGCACGTCACTGGTCAAGGCGTGAAAAACGAAGGTGCGCCCTTTTTGACTGCTTTGCGCAAGGATAAAATTGCCGCAACTTGAAAACTCGTAAGTTTCGTCCAGCTCCGTGCCGGGAAGGACGTTTTCACCCTTGCCGTTATACACCGTGCTCGCGTTTCCATCCACGACGGCAAAATACCCGCCGCCGATATCCGCCACCGCCGTCAGCGAAGGCAAGACCGCGAGTTGCTTGCCGGTAAGATCAAACACGTAGTGCTCGCTCGTTTGCTCGCCGCCTTCCGCAACGAGGAAATCCCCCTCGCAGGAAAGCGAAGTGTAACTCACGGGGAGGATGACTTCCCCCTCGCCGTTCAAAACACCGTAGAATTCCTCACCCTCCCGCGTTTCGGAAACTTTGATCAAGTCGCGATTCAAGAAGGAATCGAAGGTATAGTTCGAAAGCGACACTTTTGAAGAAGTCGTCAACGCCCGATGGGAGGAAGACGAGGTATAAAAGACGGTCGGCTCCTGCTTTCTTTTGCAAGAGACACCGCAAAGCGCCACCAAAACGAGCGCGCATAGGATCAAAAGAACTTTCTTTGCCTTCATACCTTGATTTTACCATACTTCACGCGGGAAGAACCTTAAAAATTGATAAAATCTGCTAAGACGAGGCTAAAACGGTCGAACGCTTCCCCGCAATGCGACAAAACGCCGCCTTTTTCAAAAAAATCTTCGCTTTTTCGAGAAGAAGACTGCGAGATAATAAAAAACGTTGAAAAGGAGGGTCATATGGAAAAGGAAAACGTCAAGATCACGGTGGTAAAAGAGGGCTACCGCTCGCTGGCAAAGGAGACAAAAAGCCTGGCGCACGGCGGCAGAGTGTTGCTTTTTACCGAAGAAGGGCGGGCAGGGGAAGACGCCTTGGCGGCGCTGACCTTCGAAGGAATGCAGGTAACGAGAAGAAAACTTCCGGAAAAACTTTCGGACGATTTGTTTTCGGAACTGCAAAAAGCCCCCGAAGGGATCATGGCGGCGGTGGGGGTGGGCGGATGCCGCCCCATTGAAGCGGCAAAGGCGGCGCGCCTTTCTTCCGCCCTGCCGAAAATTTTGTTTCCGACGGAATTTTCCGCACTTTCCGCGGCGGATGAACGCGTTTTTCTCAGCACGAAAAGCGACCTCCCCTCCACCCGCTCGGCGTGGCAGATCGTTTTGTTGGACCCGCATATTTTATGCGCTTCTCCGTTGCGTCCGGGGCTGGGCTTTCTCCTTGCAAGCCTTGTAGAGGAAGCGGACGGCGCTTTTGAAAAACTGATCCTGGAGGAAGAAAATCCCGCCGCCGCCCTGCGCTTATTGAAAGAAAAAACCGCGATCCTTTCTTCCCTTAGGGAAGAAAACGCCGCCGAAGACGTTTGGAGCGCCGCGCTTTCCCTCTTAAAGCATCCCTTCTGCGCGCCTTCCGACAGCGCGCACGTTCTTGCCCTGCTTGCGGCAAAAAAGACGGGCGGCAATTTTTCGGATTACCTGTTCCCCGCCGCGTACGCCCTGCTCAGGCTTTATACGGGGTATCTTTCCTCTCTTCCTCTGGAGCATTGCCCGCCGCCCGACCGCTCGGAAAACCTTCGCTTGCTACACGCAAAATGCGGCGTCTCCCCCTCCCTGATGCACCGCAAACAAAAATCCTATGCGGAGGATTACGACAAACGATGGCGCCTGACGGCGGAGTACCGCGAGGATTTTTCGGAGGCGATGGGGGAAAGTTCCATCCCGCTTTCCCTGCTTTCTCGCCTTTATAGGCGAACGCCTGAAGGGGCGCCCGCCTCCCCGCCGCTTAGCGCAAGCGACCTACTTATGCTTTTATCCTTGACGGGAGAAGCCGTTTCGGGGTATCCTTTAATCAAGCACATCAAGATGACCGGATTGATCGAGCCGCTCCTAGCCTGCGGCTGAAAATGGGAGGAACCAAAGATGAGCGAACTGAAAGACATCAAACTGTTCTTAATGGACATGGACGGCACCGTCTACATCGGCGACAAAAAGATCGAAGGCGCCTTTGAAGCCTTGGAAGAACTGCGCCGCCGCGGCAGAAAGGTCCTCTTTTTGACCAACAACAGCAGCAAGACCGCCGCCGATTACGTTAAAAAACTCTCCTCGATGGGCTACCCCGCCACGGAAAAGGACATCTTTTCTTCCGGAGAAGCGACCATCCGTTTTTTGCAGGAAAAGCGCCAAGGCAAAAAGGTGCTTTTGCTAGCAAATTCCGCAGTTTACAAGCAATTTCAGGAGGCGGGCATCAACCTCGTAAAAGAGGATGCCGACCTCGTTCTCGTCTGCTTTGACACCGAACTTGACTACAAAAAACTGACCGCCGCGTGCAACTGCCTTTTCGAGGGCAAAGAGTACGTCGTTTCGCACCCCGACTTGGTTTGCCCCGCAAACCCCCATTCCATCCCCGACGTGGGCTCTTTTATGGCGCTCATCAAGGCGGTGACGGGCAGAGAACCCGACCTCATCATCGGCAAGCCGTACAAGACCATGGCGGAATACGTAGCCAAGGACTTTGGGCTGCGTCCCGACGAGATCGCAATGGTGGGCGACAGGCTCTATACCGACGTCAAATTCGCCACGCAAAACGGCATGACAGGCATTTTGGTGTTGACCGGCGAAACCACCCTTGCCGACCTTGCAAAATCGGACGTCAAGCCCGACTACGTTTTAGACACCTTCCACGACGTTTTGGATAGAATATGATCTGCCGCCTTTGCCCAAGAAACTGCGGCGTGGACAGAAGCCGCCAACCCGGCTACTGCGGCGCGCCTGACACAGCCGTCGTCGCGCGTGCGGAACTGCACTTTTGGGAAGAGCCTTATTTAACGGCAAACGGCGCTTCGGGCGCGGTGTTCTTTTCGGGCTGCAACTTAAAATGCGCCTTTTGTCAAAATCAAAAAATATCTTTTTGCGTAAAAGGGGACGTACTGGACGCCAAGGGCTTGGCGGACATCTTCCGTGAGATCGAGGACGAAGGGGCGGACAACGTTGACCTCATCACCCCCACGCCCTACGTGCCCACCATCAAGGCGGCTCTTGACCTTTACCGCCCCGCCCTGCCCATCATCTACAACTGCGGCGGGTACGAAAGCGCGGAGACGATACGGTCGCTCAAAGGTTACGTGGACGTCTACCTCCCCGACTACAAATATTACGACAACGCTTTAGCAAAAAAATACAGCGGCGCGGCGGATTACCGCGAACGCTGTGAGGAAGCCCTCCTTGAAATGCGCAAGCAAGTGAAGGACGAGGTCAAGGACGGCGTTTTGAAGCGGGGTCTTGCCATCCGACACTTGGTGCTCCCCACCCACGCAAAGGATAGCTTTAAGGTGCTTTCCCGCATCAAGGAGCTGTTTGGGGCGGAGATCCATCTTTCCATTATGGGGCAATACGTCCCCTTCGGCGACCTTTCGCGCTTCCCCGAGCTACAAACCCCCTTGAAGCCCTTGGAATACAAGGCGGTCATCTCCCACGCCCTCTCCCTTGGCTTTGAAAACGCATTCTCCCAAGAAGACGGCTGCGCCGACACCAATTTCATCCCAGCGTTTTTGAAATAAAAAAGCGCCCAAAAACAGGCGCCTTACTTACTTGAATTCAGTTTGTTTTGTCCGAGATATCCACTCCGTCCATTAGGTCTTCAAAACGAACATCTAGGATTTTTAAAATCATCGCAATGTTGTATAATGTTGGTTCAACTTTATCGCACTCCCATTGCGAAAGTTGTTGTTGCTTTACGCCAAGAAGTCTTGCCATTTCCGTTTGAGATAGCCCAGCCGTAATTCGTTCTGATTTTAGATTTGCTCCGAACCCCTTCATCACCATTGACATTACATCATTTTTATTGTAAAATCATTACATACAATATATTTATTGTAAAATGCGGCAAATTTAAGAAAAGGAGAACCCTTATGAACAAATGCTCTTCTTGTGGAAACCCTGTCGGTGAAAATATGAAGTATTGCCCTTTTTGCGGAAAAGAAATTGACAACAATCCGACGCAACCCCCGCAATCGGAAGGTAGTGACATAAAAAAAATATACTACATCGAAAAGAAAACAAAACTAATACAAGCAGAGCAATTGTATCACATTGGAGAGACCGACGAAGCCCTTAAATTGTTTGTCGAATATACAAATGAAAACCCTCTCGATTGGGAAACCCAAATCAGAGTTGCCGATATTTGTGAAAGTGCAATGAAAATTTACACATCACATTCCCTTGAAGTGGATGAAACCTTCTTGAATTATTCGTTTCTTCGCCGAAAAATGTTAAATCTCGCGCAAATTAATGCTCCACAAGAGAAGCAAGACGAACTATCCCAACGTTTAAATCAAGATTTCCAGCGAAACAACCAAAAACGAACATCCTCTAAGGTTGCTTCAATTATTCTCTCCATTTTATTTATACTCGCTGCTTTTGGGATAGGATTCTATTTTGCTTTCTCGTCCGGAATTTGAAAAATCAAGCCTCATCTTTTTTTGTGCGCCTGAAGGATGATACCAAGGCAAAGCGCAATAAAAACAACCTCAAAACGACGGTGGAGAACGGTGCAGATACGAGGCTCGCTATGATGCCAAGCATCTACGCGGACCTACGGCACGACAAAAAAACGCGCAGGCGCGTACTTATTAGTACGTAACTGCGCGATTTTGATGTCAGTAACAAAGTAGATGTGCCGCTATCTGCCGTTGTTTTATACTCCGGAATAGGCGGAGAATCCCCCGTCCACGGGTACGACCGTACCCGTAACGAAGCCGCTGGCGTTGTCATCGGAGAGCCACAGCAGGCAGCCGATCAGGTCGTCGATCTCGCCGAACTTTTTCATCGGAGTGGCGGAAAGGATCTTGCCCGTGCGCGCGGTGGGGGTGCCGTCCGAATTGAAGAGAAGCGCGCGATTTTGGTTGGTGACGAAGAAGCCCGGAGCGATGGCGTTGCAACGGATGCCGCACGGCGCAAAGTGCACCGCAAGCCACTGGGTAAAGTTGGAAATGCCCGCCTTTGCCGCGGAATACGCGGGGATCTTGGTCAAGGGACGATAGGCGTTCATGCTGGAAATATTGATGATGTTGCCGCCCGTTTTGACCATGTCTTCCGCGAAGACCTGCGTAACCAAAAACGCCGACGTAATGTTGAGGTCAAAGACGAACTTCAAGCCGCTTTCCTCCAAGGCAAAGAAATCCTTTACGCCGGTGAGGTCAGGGGTCATGGTTTCGTTGTCGGTGGATGCGCGCGGATTGTTGCCACCCGCGCCGTTGATCAAAAAGTTTACCTTGCCAAAGCGGCTGACCACGGCGTCCTTTGCTTCAACGATGCTTGCCTTATCCAAGCAATTGCACTTGACGGCAATGGCATTACTGCCGATATCATCCGCCACAGCCTTAGCCGCGTCGTAGTTGATGTCCAAAAGCGCAACCTTAGCGCCGCAGGAAGCCAAAGCGCGCGCAAACGCGCTGCAGATCACGCCGCCCGCGCCGGTGATGGCGATAACTTTGTTTGATAAATCTACCTTGAAAGGAACGTTCATAATTTTTCTCCTTATATTATTCAAAAAAGTTTTCTCCCGCCCTGTCGAACACAAACGCCATTGCCGCGCTCCACGCCTGCAACGCGGAGCCCGCGGGGCAACAAGGCGAAAAATATTCGATGGGGGTAAAGTATCCGTGCTCCGTCATATAACGGAAGGTGGAAAGCAGCGGCGTGCGCCAATCCATGCCGAAAAGTGACTTGGCATAGGCGTACATCGCGGTCAAATAGCACCAATTGGCGCCGTTGTGGTAATCAAAGAGGCGCGAAGACTTATGGCAGGCCGCCCGCGGGAGCGAATAGGGCGGGTAGACGCACATCACGCCGAAGGCGCCGCCTTCTTGCTCCTTGTTGTTTTGCGTTTCAAGCAAGCGCTCCATCGCGCCAAGCACGCTCTTGCTCCTTTGCTCGTCCGCAACGCCAAACAAAACGGCGAAGACGGTGTCAACGGAGAGGTTGCCCTCCGTGAAGTACTTGTTTTTGTAATTGACGTAATAGCCCTTCTCTTCGTCAAACAAAATGCTGTTGACGGCGGCTTTGACCTTGTTTGCCCGTTCTTTGTAGGAATCGGACAACGGCTTATCTTCCGCAAAAAGGTGCGACGCGGCAACCAAGGCGCGGTAATACAACGCTTCCACGAAGGTGACGTAGCCAGAGCGGTTTACTTCGTCCGCCCAATCGCGCTTGTTGTAGACTCCCTCTTTGTAGATCAAGCCGGATTCATCCGTAAGAGACGCCAAGCGAGCCAAAACTCGCTTGATCTTTTCCCCCATGGTGACGCCGTTCACGGCGACGTTTAAAAAGGCGCGGTCGCCGGTAGCTACGACGTAGTCGTAAACTTCCATCACAAAAAAGGACGGGCTGTCGTAATGGTCACCCCAAAAGGCGGTGAAATCGCTCTTGACCGCCGAGGGGCAAGCGCCCTCCTCGGTGACGCCCTTCGCAAGGGTCAAAAGTTCCTCCCGAACGAGTTCGGGATGACTGCGAAGCAGGGGCAATACCGTAAAATACGAATCGCGGTAGTAGGTGCGCACGGGATCGAGATAATTGATGCCCGCCACGAACGCGCTGAACTCGCCGACCGTTTTGTGATTTTGAAGCGCGGTGAAGTAGGACGATAAGTAAAGCGCCTTTTCCTCCTCCGTTTGAACGGAAGACGGGATCAAAACGCCATTGACTTCCGCTTCGCAGGCGGCAAGCGCGCCTTGGAAATCCGCAAACGCGGAAGAGAGCTCCTCGGAAGGCTTGCCGAAGGAGAACAACAATTCGATCGTCCCGTTGGCGGAAAGGTAGAAGCAATCGTTTTCCTTCACCCAATCGCCCGCGACGGAAGAATACAAAACGAAGTTTTGCCCTTCCACGATAGGCGTTTTTTGAGTAGAATCGCTTTTTGCGTCGCGGCAGTTGAAACAAAGGTCAAGGGAAAGAGCCCCGCCCTCAATCAAAAAGAAGACGCCGCTCGTATCCTTTGATAAAAAGGTGGTAACGGAAACGTCGCCTTCATTGGTCTTGATGGTGATCTTTTGCTTCCTGCCGACCATTTCCACAGTCTTGGGAAGATAAGGCGAAAGGCGTTTGCCCTGCGCAGCAACGTCCAAGGAAAGCACGGAACAAAGCATATCGCCCGGATGATTTGCCACGCGATAACTCGTCAAGCCCCCTTTGCCGTCCGCCTGAACGGCGACGGACTCGTTGGACATATCGTACTTTGCGGCTTCGTAATACTTGCCGCGAAGCACCGTTTTGCCGTTCTCGAAAGAGATCATCTGCCCTCCTGCCCTTATTGTATCACACTTTTCTGCTTTTTCCGAGATCTTTTTCCACCGCTTCAAACAAGCCTACGAGGTAAGCGCCGCCGAGCGCGCGGTCAAAGAGCCCGTAACCCGGTTTTGCGTCCTCGCCCCAAATGTTTCTGCCGTGATCGGGGCGGAGATAGCCGTCAAAGCCGTTTTCCACAAGCGCCTTGACGATGGCGTAAACGTCCACGTTGCCTTCAGCGGTCTGGTGCCCGTTCTCGTAAAAATCGGTATCGCTGGTAAACTTGAGCTGCCTGAGGTGCGCGAAGTAAATGCGGGATGCGTACTTTGCCGCCATCTTGGGCAGGTCGTTGAAGCGCCCGGCGCCGAGGCTGCCGGTGCAGAAGGTGATGCCGTTGTGCGGGTTTGGCACCGCGGCAAACAGTTTGTCGTAATCCGACTCCCTTCCCACGATCCTCGGAAGACCGAAGATATCCCACGGGGGATCGTCGGGATGGATCGCCATATTCACGTCCGCTTCGTCGCAGGCGGGCATGATCGCCTTCAGGAAATACACGAGGTTTTCAAACAACTTTTCGTGCGTCATCCCCTCGTACGCCTTCAAAAGCCCCGCAAGCTCTTCCTTTGAGTAGCTTTCATCCCAGCCCGGCAAACGAAGGTTGGTTTTGTCCAACTTCAAAAAGTCCGCTTCGGAATAGGAAAGCGAGGTAGAGCCGTCCTCGTGCTTGTAGTAAAGGTTGGTGCGGAACCAATCGAACACCGGCATAAAGTTGTAGCAGATGCATTTGACGCCCGCTTTGCCGCAGTTCAAAATGTTTTGCTTGTAGGCTTCGATGTACTTATCGCGCGTGGGGCGACCGAGCTTGATATCCTCGTGCACGGGCACCGACTCGATGACTTCCATTTGAAGCCCGGCGTCGTTGGAAAGCTTTTTCAAACGAAGGAGCTTGTTGAGAGGCCAAACCTCGCCAACGGGGGTGTCGTACACGGCGGTGACCACGCCGGTCATGCCTTGGATCTGCTTGATGTAGGAAAGGGGGATGCAATCCTTTTCACCATACCAACGGAAAGTTAATTTCATACTATTTCTCGCTTTTTACTTTTACGAAGCCGGTGCCGAAGTTCAAGGTGCCTTCGACTTGGTTGTCGTTGCCCGCCTTAAAACGGGAGACCGCAACGTGCTTCATCAGCTCGTTATAATAGGCGTCGCCGTCGATGGGGAGGTTGACCCTTGCGCCATCCTTCCAGCCCGAGAGCTCGATGGCGTTCATCAGTTCCACCCCGCGGATGCCTTCTCTGCCGTCCACGAACAGAGGTTCCTTGCCGAGGATCGCCCTCGTGAAGTTTTGCAAGATGCCCACGTGCTGCGGGTTTTCCCCATCCGTTTCGGGCTCGATGACCTCGCACTTAGGCGCGGCGAAGGACTCCGAAGAAGTTTTGGAGAAGCTTTGCGAATCCTCTGCGTTTTGGTAGAAGTAAAGCTTTTTGTTTTCGCAAAGAAGCTTGCCCTTGGTGCCGCTCACTTCAAAGCGGTTGGTGCCGGGGGCTTCGCCCGTCGTGGTGATGAAGACGCCCGAAGCGCCGTTTGCATACTCAAAATAGGCGGTCACTTCGTCCTCGACTTCCACGTCGTGCCATTTGCCGTACTTGCAGAAGCCGTTGACCGAAACGGGCATTTCGCCCACCACCCATTGCACAAGGTCAAGTTGGTGCGGGCATTGATTGATGAGTACGCCGCCGCCCTCGCCCTTCCACGTGGCGCGCCACGAGCCGGAATCGTAATACTTTTGAGTGCGGAACCAGTCGGTGATGATCCAGTTGACGCGTTGCAGGTCGCCGATGCCGCCCGACGCGATGATCTCCTTCATCTTGCGGTACAGGCAGTTGGTGCGCTGGTTGAACATCATGCCGTACAAGGCCTTGCTCTTTTCCGCCGCCGCGTTCATCTCCTCCACCTGCTTGGTGTATACCGCCGCGGGTTTATCGGTGATGACGTGGATGCCGCGGTTCAAGCACTCGATGACGATCTTCGGATGATCGTAGTGAGGCACGGCTACGAGCACCGCATCGCACACGCCGTCCGAAAGCATCTGTTTATAATCGGAATAGTATTTGACCTCCCCCTTGAGTTTGGGTTTGATCGCGTCGATCTTGACGGGGTTGATATCCGCCACCGCCGTCAGGCAGGAATCCTCCACGAGGCCGCCGTCCAAGCGCAGCGCGTAATAGGTGCCCTGGTTGCCGACGCCTACAATGCCGTATCTTATTTTGCTCATTTTACAAACGCTCCCTCTTTTTCAACGTAGCCCACTTCCGTAAGCACCTTTTTGATGGCGGCGCAAGCGGCGTCGAACGCCTCGACGTTGGTTTCGAAGTGGAATTTGGTCTTAAGCACGGTCTTATCGTTCAAGACGTACCCGCCGAATATCTTGAGGTGGGGCTCGATGGTAAGCACTTTGTCATCCTTGATGCCGCCGACGAGGCCCTTGATGTTGCCGTCGCCGTAACCGGCGGGAACAAGCTCGCCCGTCTCCGCCACGACGTCCTTGATGTGGAAGTAGAAGGCGCGGCCGGCAAGCTCCGCAATGGTATCGGCGGACTTTTCGCCCACTTGCAGGAAGTTTGCGGGGTCGTACACGTAGTACAGGCCGGGGGTGTTGTCCAAAACGTCCTTGGTGCGGGAGAGGTTGTCGCCGTAAAGACCCTTGTCGTTTTCGTGGCACATCTTGACGCCGTTCTCGTTGCCGATAGCGACAAACTTTTTCAAAAGATCAAGCATCTTTGCGTGGGTGGCGTCATCCACGACGTTGTAGAAACTGAAGCAACGGATGTTGTTTGCGCCGAGGATATGGGCAAGCTCGCACCCTCTTTTTGCGTCCGCAAGATGCTCTTCCTCGCTGAGGTTGATGTCTTTCTTGCCGATGGGGGAGCCGATGGACCAAACCTTGATGCCCTCCTCATCCAAACGAGCGCGGATGGCTTTTGCCTCCTCGTCCGTGAGCTCCATCACGTTTTTGCCGTTGATGTTGCGGATCTCCAAAAGAGAAATGCCGTTTCTCTTCAATCCGGCAATTTGCCCTTCCAAGCTGTTATCCGATTCGTCTGCGAATGCGCTTAATCTGATCATATTCATTCTCCTTTCGCCTTTTGGCGGTCGTTTCCTTTTTAAGACGGGGATTTAGGCAAAACCCCTTGACTTATTTCGCTGCAAGTATTATACTGCAGAAAAAGCACAAAAACAATGGCAAATGTTAAGGAAAACGAGGATTTTAAGCACAATCTTATGATGAAGTTCACGCTCAATTACTTTCGATATCACAACGAAAAGCAAGTAGGGGCTATCTCCCCTTCCGTGATCTCTTACTATGATTTGACCCTCGTTTTGGAAGGGTGCTTGGAATATAAGATCAATAATAAACGCGTGACCGTGAAGGAAAACGCCGCCCTTTTGCTCCCGCCCGGCACGAAGCGTGAGCGCGAGCACACCGAAGGGGCAACCACTTACGTAAGTTTCAACTTCACGTTGGAAGAAGGGCTCGACCTCCCCATTTTGATGGAAGGCGCCGTGGGCAAGGACGTGCGCATGATGATCTACGCCTGCAACGAGATCAACCGCGACCACGGGGAATATTCCAAGAATTCTTTTTTGGACCTGACCTCCGCCATCGTCAATTCCCTGCTTGCCCTCGCTAACAAGAACAAAAACAGCGCGCTGACCGAGAATATTCTCGCCTACATCCGCGAAAACTATCGCCATCCCCTCACCCTCGGCAACGTCGCCAAGGAAATGAATTATTCCGCCACCTATTGCGACCAAGTCTTCAAAAAGGACGTCGGCTTATCCATCGTTCAGTATCTGATCGATTACCGCATCGCAAAAGCCAAGGAATTTTTGATCGAAAACATCATTTCCCTAAAAGAGATCGCCGAGCGCACCGGCTTTGGCGAATGCAACTACCTCTCCCGTCAATTCCGCAGACGCGAAGGCATCTCCCCCCTGCGCTTCCGCAAGCAATTCAATCCGTGATATGAAACGAAAAAGTTTCCGTGAAATTATGAACGTCATAGGCGGGTTTATCATCCGCTTCCGCGTGCCCATCGTTGTGGTCATCGCGCTACTCGTGGCTTTTTGCGCTTACGGCATCACAAAAACCAACGTCAACAGCGACATCATGAGTTACCTGCCCGAAGGGACGGACACCTACGACGGCAGCGAATTCTTATCAAAAAATTT
>Ga0310786_10008431_pt1 | contig 13230 bp, 11 predicted proteins | sample AusTroGonzalo_MG_FD_203881 | JGI IMG/M metagenome (GOLD analysis project Ga0310786, IMG submission 203881) | Bovine rumen microbial communities from tropical cattle in Woodstock, Queensland, Australia - Gonzalo_03 (v2) (version 2) | ecosystem: Host-associated > Mammals > Digestive system >... | reverse complement strand
AACACAATAGATTTTATATAAAAATTAAAAAATGTAAAAATTTATGAAAAAATATGTTGATTTAAACGTACCATTAAATTGACATAGTTAATGCAAAAAATCACCGTCAAAACTGACGGTGTTTTTTATAACTTTTATATAATTATTTGCCACAGCTACCAATCCATTTAGAAATAGAGATATCTTTGTGAAACAAGAAATCATATTCACAATTGCCAGATTTATAGGAACCTGTGCAAGCAGCCAATGTCAAAACAGCAAACAATGCCAATAATACTTTTTTCATATTTTCTCCTTTTAGGTTTTACCCGACACATATTATGATATAATTCCCATAGTTTTTCAAGTTTTTATTTTTTTAATATATCGGAAGACTTGATATATTCAGGAGAGTCTTTTTTTGCTTTTTTGCGTGCCAATTTAGCATATTTTTTAGCATTTTTTTCATCATTATTCATTTTATAAAATTCCGCCATTGCCCAATCAGATGTTGCACCATCTGATACACGTGCCAAAATCCAATAAGCCAATGGTGATGGTTCGTTCAAAATTACGTGTCTGCATAATTCATTTGCTTGTTCTTTGTCGCCTTCTTTGTTGCGTTCTGCCAATACTACTGCCAAAGCGGTTTCAATTTGTGGTGCATTGTTTGACAATTGCAAACTGGCTTTGTATGCATCAACACTATCATCGTAATGCCCGTATTGATATTCTATATCGCCCAAGACTTCATAGAAATAGGGTGATTTTGGATGTCGTTTTATCAATGTTTGAATCCCTGTTTTTGCAGTGTCCAGATTACCAGCACGCATATTTGCAATTGCACGAGCATAAATCGCAGCATCAGATTTATCTTTGTATGGATACAAAGTTATCACAGTTTTATCATTATCCAGATATCCAACCAATTTAGCACGTAAAATACCATAATCTGAATTTTCTTTGTCGATTTGTTGTTTAGATTTTTTGGTAATATCTTTTATTTTGGATATTTTATTTTTTGCGTTATTTAATCTTTCATTGGTCAAAGGATGGTTGATTTTGTTTGGATTTATACGTGTTTCAAAGGCACCATTTAAATCTTGCATTTGTTCAAAAACTTCTATCAATCCATTTGGATTTTCTTTGGCATTAACCATTAAATCAACCGCTAAATCATCAGCCATACGCTCTTCATCACGTGAAAAAGATAACATAGATTGTTGGGCTATGCCGGCTGAACCAGCCAAAACGCCAGCCCCAGCAGATGGATTCCCGCCAGCAACCATTAGACCGATTCCCAAAGCTTGAATAATCATTGTACGTATCATTTCAGCTTGCATTTTATCGGCAATTTGAATCATATGCCCACCGATTGTATGACCTAGTTCATGCGCTATCACAGCACGCAAAGCATTTGGTGATTTTATTTGTTTTAACAAACCTGTATAAATAAATATGTCTTCGCCACCACGAACAAAAGCATTGAAACTGTCATCTTTGACTAAATATATTTTTAATCTGTCTTCTGGAATTTTTGCAGCTTTGGCGATTGGTTTAACAAGTTCTTTGATTCCATATTCTATTTCTGTATCATTGATAAGAGTTGCTGCATTTGCACAGAATCCGATAAATAAAGTAAATAAAAATATAAATATGCGTTTCATTTATGCACCTGCAATTATAGAACAATCAAAAATGGTACGCAATTGCGCAGCCCAAATTTTATCTTCTTCATTATTATTCATAGTGGCAGTTTGTGCCAATTTGAATAAATCCCTGTGTTCGCGGTAATTTACAAAATGATATTGTATCCAGCCACTTTGCTTTGTGCCTAATAATTCACCAACACCGCGCATCATTAAATCTTGTTCTGCGATTACGAAACCATCTTCGGTTTCACACAATACATCCAGCCTTTTTAATCCGTCTGGTGTCACGTTATTTCCATACAACAATATACAAAAAGATTGCTTTGAACCACGTCCGACACGACCACGTAATTGATGCAAAGCTGCCAGTCCAAATCTTTCTGCGTTTTCTATGACCATTATGGTTGCAGATGGAACGTCTATGCCAACTTCTATCACAGTAGTAGAAACCAGAATACGCATTTTGGATTCTGTATCTGCAAATTGTGCCATAACTTTGTCACGTTCTGTTTTATCCATTTGACCATGACACAGACCAACATTAGAAAATTTTTTGTTTAATTCTTCAAATCTTGATTGTGCAGCGGTCATATCAGAAATTTCTGATTCAGAAACCAATGGGCACACCCAAAACACTTTCGCACCGTTTTCAATTTGTGGCGCAATTCTTTCAATCAAAGCATTTGTTCGGGATATTGGAATTTTAGACGTTTTAATTGGAATACGACCAGCAGGTTTTTCATTTATAATAGATATATCCATATCACCATAAATTGTCATAGACAAAGTACGTGGAATAGGGGTCGCAGATAATGCCAACATATCTGGATTATTGCCTTTTGTGCGCATAGTAGTTCGCTGTGCAACGCCAAATCTGTGTTGTTCATCAATAATGACCAACCCTAAGTCTTTATATTCTACATCGTCTGAAAACAAAGCATGTGTTCCGATTGCTAATTTAGTGCGTCCAGATTTTAGCGAAATCAATTTTTCATTGCGTAATTTGCCTTTGTCTCGACCAGTTAAAATATCGCACACTAGTCCCAGTTTTGCACATATTGGTGCCAGTTTTGTAAAATGTTGTTGTGCCAAAGTATCTGTTGGTGCCAATAAAACACTTTGCGCACCACTTTCTGCCATTTTTACAGCAGCAGCCATGGCAACCATAGTTTTGCCCGAACCAACATCGCCCTGAACCAATCGCATCATCGGTACAGGTTTTTTGAAATCGTTAAATATTTCATTTATTGTCTGTTGTTGAGCATTTGTTAATTTAAATGGTAAAATATCATAGAATTTGGATATTAAATCGCATTTTTTTGTACGGATTGAACGTTGGTTTTTTTGCTCTTGGCGATTGCGCCTGTTTATAGCAATTGCGGTTTGATGTGCAAATAATTCGCAATATGCCAGTTTTGCCATATATCTACCGTTTGGCGTCAAATCATCATTTGTTTCTGGATAATGTACATGTTCCAAAGCATCAAGAAATTCTAACATCCTTGCAGATGTATTGTGTGCGGAAATACGTTCGTGTATTGTCTTGAAAATATGGTCGCGTACATTAGAAAATATTTTCTGAGTCAATCCTTCGCCAGCTGGATAAATTGCCTGATGTTTTGGAATTTTGTAAGCATTTTCTGGTATTTCAATAAATTCAGGATGATTTATAATTGCGCCAATACTTTTTGAAAAATCAAGTTTTCCACTAACTATGCGCCATTGACCAATTGGTAATTTTTCGGTCCAATAATCCAAATAATTTACGTTGAAAAATTGTATAGTGACGGGTGCAGCAAATTTATCAGCACACATAATTTGTGTTGGACGTCTTCGACCACGAAATACACCACCGCGCTTCTGAGATTTTACCAGTAAAGAAATTGTAATTGTGTCGCCGGCTTGCGCGTTTGTCACAGAATCCAAAATTTCACGTGGTCTAACATAAGACGGTGCATGCAATAGAAAATCTAGAACACGCCTGCCACCTAAAACTTCATTGAATTTTGAAGCTAATACAGGTCCCACACCATGTATAAATTGTAAATCAGTATTAAAAAAATCAAAAATTTCTTTGTCCATGTTATGTATGTTATCAAAAAAATTACGTTTTGTTCAATAAAAAAACTGGCGGTTTCCCGCCAGTCAATTTAGTATAACATAAAATTATTTTGTTCTTTATTGCTCTGCAAAAGAATATGCCATTTGTAAATGATTTGGATTATAGGTTCCGTTCATAATTGCCAAAGTATCTTCAACAATCACCAATTCTTCATTTGTAGCAATCATCATAATTTTTACTGGGCTGTCATCAGTGCTGATAATAGCTTCTTCAACACCTTTGCGTGCAACAGCTTCTTCGTTTTTCTTTGGGTCTAATTTTATGCCTAAACCTTCTAGTCCTTTGCAGTACTGAGAACGCAGATAAGCATCATTTTCACCCACGCCCGCAGTAAATACGATTGCATCAACATGTCCAAGTTCTGCCATAAATGCACCAATGTATTTGCGAACTGTGTGTGCTTCCATTTCAATAGCCAATTGACATTCCGACATAGTGTCTTTGTTTGCTTCTACATCGCGACGGTCAGAGAAACATTTTGTAATACCCATCAAACCAGAATCTTTGTTTAAATGTTTCTGCATTTGTTCAGGTGTTAAACCCAGTTTTTGCATTACATACAATACAACCCCAGCATCCAAATCACCGCAACGTGTTCCCATGATTAACCCAGCCACAGGTGTCATGCCCAAAGATGTATCAACTGCTGCACCATTACGAATTGCCGCAGCAGAAGCACCAGAACCAATATGCAAAGTAATCAAATTGCATTGGTCAGCTGGCTTGCCAAGCATAGCGGCAGCGCGTTTAGAAACATATAAATGAGATGTTCCATGATAACCGTATCTACGAACCTTTAAATTTTTGTACCAAGCTTCTGGAATAGCGTATCTGAAAGATTCTTCTGGCATGGTGTAATAAAAAGCTGTATCAAATACTGCAACTTGTTTAGCGTTTGGAAGTAATTGTTTTGCTGCGTTAATTCCGACCAGCGCAGCAGGATTGTGTAATGGAGCAATATCAGACAATTCGTCAATATTTTTTATAACTTCATCAGTAATTTCCACAGAAGAATTAAATTTATCACCACCCAAAACAACACGATGACCAACACCACGAATTTCTGTAATATCCACAGAAGCATCATGCAACATACCTATGACAACATTTAACGCTTTACTGTGGTTTTCCATAGGAACTTCTTTTTTGTCTTTTTTACCGTCTGGATATTTTTGAGTAATAGAAGAGTCAGGCAATCCTATTTTTTCGACCAGACCACCAACGATAACTTTCTTGGTATCTGCATCAAAAACCTGATATTTCAGGGAAGAAGAACCACAATTCAAAGCAAGTATGTACATAATTTTATCCTTTTGTTTGTATTGAATCTAAGTTTTACGCAACAGAGAATAGCAAACAAATTCAAAGGATTCAATAATAAACCGATAAAAAATAATCGACAATAAATACAACCAAGTATTGTGTTTAAGTTGTATTTTAAGCCGCCAATCTACCAGCCTGAGCATACATATTAAGCAACAAATTGGTTTGTTCTGGGGTTTGACCCTGCAACTCATTCCAATATTTTTGAAGTTCAAATACTTTATGATTATGTTCGTTATCCCAAATTGCTTTTGATTTTTCCATCGCCTTAATTGTTTTATCTAACTCTGTAATATTTGTTTCTGCATTTTTAAATCTGTCTATTTTGTTTGTAGCATTCTGGTATTCAGAGTTTTTTTCTTTTTCATCATCATAGTTTTTCTTGGCATTTTGAAACTGTTGTTCTGCCTTTTCATATTCAAGATTTGTTGTTTCGTAATCTTGCTCGGCACCAAGATAATCTGTGTAGCTGTGGCTGGTTTCATTGAAAGTCTTTTCCGCTTCTTTGATATTTTTATAACGTTCTGAATTTGTATCTCTGTCTTGTTGTTCTAAATCGCGAAGCTGCTTTTCAGTTTTGACACGCTCAATCTTGTGCTGTGCTATTTGGTCACCAAGTGATTTTTGTACATCGGCATCTGTTTCTTTTGCTTTTTCAGCTTCCAAAGATTTTATCAGTTCTTCTTGATTTTCTATATCCTTTTTAAGTTTTTTTTCATCTTCTTTATACACAATTTTTTTGGATTCAATATATTTATCTTTATCTTGTTGCAGCGATTCCATTTTCTTTGCGTATTCTTCCTTTAATCCAGCAAATTGGGATTTTCTTATCTCTGCATCGTCCATATCCTTTTTTAATTTTTTAAAGTTGTCTTGTTCCAGTATTTGTTCCTGTTTTTTTTCTAGGGTTTCTATCGATTTTGTTATATCCTTTGCATCGCTAACATTTAAGTTTGCTAAATTATTTGCTTTCTGTTGTTTTATGTTATCTATGGATTGTTGAATATCTTGTTGAGATTTGAAAACGGTATTTCGAGCTACCCTGTCTTCTTCTCTACGAAAAGCTTTTGATAAAAATCCGGTTTGATTATCTTTACCAGAAAAGGTTCTGCCAGATAAAAAGTAATTATTTCCAATAAATGTCACAGCATAACCAATACCCATAAATGCAGCTTTGACACTTTTATCAAAAGCAGATGTCAAAAATTTGATAGATTCGTTCTTGTTCCATGATAAATCTTTGTCTGAAAAAATGGTGAAATCTGCCTGTTTTAGGGTATCCATAGTTTTACTGGTCAGCATACCATATTTCATAGCAGTCATAATTTCCATTGCTGTTTTGGCTTTGGCCACAGCATCTGGGTCATTTTGATATGGGTCTGTAGCTTTTAATATAATTTGTTCAATGACACATTTCATTTGTTCTGCATTACGCCATGCACCATCAATAGCATTTGGAATCTCTTCTTTGATAGCATTCATAGTTTCAACAAACCAATCAAAGTGTTGTTCCACAGTTTTATCAGAAAGTTTCTTCTTTACATCGCCAGATTTATCTAACAAAGTATTTAAACCGTCTGCAGGCTTTATTCCCAGCTTATCAATTTGTTTAAATAATTCTTTGGCATGTGGGCTTTTAAATTCGGGTATGCTGCGTAATTCTTTGTATTTATCAATTGTATCCCTGTATGTATCGGCAGTCCATTTTTTTAATTGTTGCCAAGGATTTCGAACATCTTCAATTTTGGGTTTTATATAATTAGCACTCTTAGAATCTTGCCAAGGAATTCTTGATTCTGCTTTTTCTATCTTTTCAGTTATTTTGTATAACCCGTCATATTTTTTGTATTTTTCGCGAATGTCTTTGTTGGAATACAGTGTGTCCAAAAATTCGTCAATTGGCGCAACACCTGTATTTGGATCCCTTGTTATAAAGTCATCAAATCTCGTAGTATTTATATTTGAAAAAGCGTCTTCGTTAGTAATTACACTTAAATCTTTTATGATTCCACTATTGCTATCATTCAAGGCTTGCTGGTCGGCTAACCTTTCTGTATTAGAACCGTAATAGTCTGCACATTGTTCCAAAGCGCGAGCAATCTGTTTCAGTTTATCTCGTGCTTTGGTATCTGTTTCATACTTTGGGTGTTCAGTTGTATTTTCCCTAATAAACTTATTTAAATCTGGGATATTGTCAAATTGCTTGCTGTTGCTGTCAGAAATTTTGGTTGTGTTTTCTACAATATATTGTTTTATTGATTCTGCACGGTCAGAATTTTTTAAAAAATTAAAAAGGTTTTGTATACTTGCTTTACATTGGTCAGTAGCGTCCGGAAGGCTAAAAAACGGCTTCTCACCACCCATCCACTTGTCAATAAAACCGAAAATATCTGGTTCTCTGTCCCTTCTCCAATCTGACTTAGAATGGCTTTTTAAATCAGATAATGTCAGAGACATAGCTTTGAATATTTTATCTTTCAGTTCTGAGAGTAGTATTTCGTCTTCGTTCCTTGGGTCTGGCAGGGGTTTTGCCCTGTATTTACCAGGCTGATTTGGATCTGGTTCCAAAAAGTCTGTAAACCATGCTTCCTGTTCAGCAGTCAGCAAACCTTTTTCTTTTTCATCAAGCAATCTGGCCACAACATTGGTGTTTTCCATCATTGTTCTGGCATGCAAGCGTCTATAATATTTTTTTAAATAATCATCGTATTTATTATCTGCCATAATTATTACCTTTAGATATTTTTTACCTTTTTCATTGCATTAATTGTATCATTTTTTTGCAGTTTTTTCAAGATTTTTGTCTTTATTTTGTGAGGTTTTGTTCCTGTATATCTAAATCAGAATTATTTTGTATAATATTATGTATGAATATTGTAAATATCTTGTTGAAAATGATACCTTATGTTCTGTCCATTGTCGGGGGGATAATTGTTTTTGATATTTCCCAAAATTATATGCACACAGCAGGTTGGAAAGATTTGATGGATAATATGGCAGCTTCGTTGTTGGCTATACCTTTGGTATTTTTATTTTATGATTATTCTAATTTTTTAATCACGCGCCGTATGCATAAACACCAACATGTAAATACTATAAACACCATAGATAGTCTTTTATTTAAAATTTTATCGGTCATAAAGAATATTATTGGTTTGCAGCACATAGAAGTTCCCATGCAAGATTTAAATTTGGACGATAAAAAAATCAAACACGATGCAAAATATATCAAAGCATTGCGCAAACATTTAAATGAACTTGAAGATTTATTGTATAAATCCGATAAAATAGAAGTTTTGGATGCTCAGCATACTCAGATTTTGTCTTTTATAACCCAAGAATTAAATCAAATTTTAAACGAATTCAAATATAATAATCCACCCAAGGAAACAGCAAGATACATAGAAACAACGCTGTCTATGATAGATGATTGGTTTTATGCAACTGGCTATGTCAGCAGAAAACGTTCAGTAAAACGACAAAATTAGAATTTTTATTGAAACAATATTTTTTACAAGAAACGTAAAAAAATCTTGATTTTTTGTTTTTTATATGTCAAAATATCGCCCAGACCCAGCGCAGAAATGTGTTGTAAAGTTTCGGAGGCATAGCTCAGTTGGTAGAGCAAATGACTTTTAATCATTGGGTCCAGGGTTCGAGTCCCTGTGCCTCCACCAAAAATTAAAACCACCAAAATGGTGGTTTTTATTTTTGACGGCACAATGGGACAAGAATCCCTTTGCAACGCAGTTGCAGGTTCGAAAACAAGTAGATTTCACAAGTATAATGCGGTGAAATCGTCACGGTTTGCGCGCAGGGCTTTGCCCGAGCGAGTCCTGTGCCTCCACCAAAAATTAAAACCACCAAAATGGTGGTTTTTATTTTTGACGGCACAATGGGACGAGAATCCCTGTATAATGTTTAATATTTGACAGAAATTGCATTCTCATTATATAATAAGAAAGTGAAATTCATGCAAAGTTTGGTGCTTTGTTTGTTCCGATATTGGTATATGTAGGAGATATAAATATGAATAAAACTGACTTTGATTTAAAAATTCCATATGAATCACGCAGTATTAGAGTAAGGTTTGCTTTACCAAAACATGCTACCACAAAACTACCACAATTGGTTATCATAGCAACTGGTTATAGTTCTAATATGGATAGGTATAATCAGTTAAAATTGGCTAAATATTTTCAAAATGCTGGGTTTGCTACGTTGCAATTTAATTTTATGGGACATGGAACAGAAAAAAATAAAAGTGATGGAAATATGCAAGATGCTACTTTGACTTCTAGCATCAAAGATTTAAAGTCAGTTTGGAATTATGCTAAACGACATTTATCAGACAAAGTGGATACCAAACATATTGCCATAGCTGCCAACAGTTATGGTGCGCTTGTTTCTTTGAGGGCACTGGAAAAAAATATAATTGCCCCAGAATCTATGACTTTGATATCTCCAATGGTTCTTGATAAGTATAAACCGTGGTTTTGGATATTAAAATATTTTGTTATGTTGATGCCAAATCTGGCTTCAAAAATATTTAAGGCACCCAAAGATTTTTGCCTAGATATTTCTAGGCATCATACCAAAGTTATAAGCAAAAAAAATTTATTAGGGAATACAGCTGTTTATTTTTTGGTCGGGGAGAAGGATAAAATTGCACCATATAAATACATTTTAAAATGGTGTAAAATGTTTAATCAATATCAACCGTCTAATGTACCTTTTGTTGATAATGTTCAGGCCAGATGTAAAATATATGCAAACGTTCCGCATTTTAATATTCCTGAAAATATGCTTACAGATATGCATAAACGTTCTATTGAATTCATAAAAAAAACTAGAATCTTGCTGCACAAGAATAAGAAGTCATAGACATAATATGCTATTTTATGATATAATCTATGTGCTATGAAAAAAGATATTTATACAAAAGCAAAAAAGAAAATAATTGATTTAGCAGAAGAATCTGTGATTCCTGGTGTTCATTCTTTGGATTACGTTATGGGCGTAAAAGACATGTCTGAAACAGACCGTATTTTCTATGAAATGTATAAGTTATATGGCAACAGGGATCATACTTGGCAATATTTCAAAGAAATGTTCAATGGTGATGTCCAAAAAATGCGTGAAACTGTTAAAAATTGGAAAACGTGGGATGAAATAAACAACGAAGATATTGAAGAAGATAGTGAAGATGATATAGAACTAGACATGTTTGGAAATTATTCTACATATAACCCTAAGATTGCACAGCTAGAAACAGAATTTGAAAAAAAATTAAGTAAGCAAGAAATAGGGGATAAAGAACGTAAAAATCTTGTCAAAGAATACATGGAAAAAATGTATGAATTGATTGATATAGAAAATCGGGATTTTGTTGTTGCTGAACGAATCGATGCATATCGTGAAATTATTATCAATGACAGTAATTTATTGCAAAAAGCTATCAGTTTTTATTTTTTATTACCACAAGAAAGAATTGAATTTGTAAAAACATTATTAGACAAAAGTGCAGAAAAATTTGGAACCCCAGATGCAGAAGTTATTCAGATTGAAACATTGCCATTAAAAACAAGATTTGCTTTAGCTGGTATGGTAGCTTGCTACGATATTTATACAAATAGGTTTTATTTTCGTGGAGAAGAACATGATTTAATACTGGTTTTGGAAACAATCGCACATGAAGATAGTCACAGAATTGATCATTTTAATCCAAGTATGGGGATGCTGGGAACCCAAATAACTAAGTGGTCTAATCCACATTATATTGCATGTAAAAACGTGCTATCGCCCAAAGCCCGCAGTTTATACTATAAAAACCCAACTGAATTAAGTTCGCATTATATAGATAAACCTGTAGCATCAGCATTAACAAAAATGGTCGATAACATTCGGTTTCCAAACAAAAAATCTTTTTGGTCATATATCAAAGATGTATTTGTACGTAATTAAATACTAATAAAATCTTATAGCGTAGCTTGTGCGAAAATGTTATACTTTGTAGCATGTTGTTGAATTTAATTTTGTTGTTAGTTGGTTTTGGATTATTGACATACGGCGCAGATATTTTCATAGATGGTTCATCTGCAATTGCCAGACGTTTTCATATTCCTGAAATAGTAATTGGTTTAACCATAGTTGCTTTGGGAACCAGTTTATCAGAAGCATCTGTTTCTATCGTTTCTGTTTTGCATGGTGCAAATGGTGTTGCTGTGGGTAATATTTTGGGTTCAAATATTGCAAATATTTGGTTAGTGTTGGGTTTAACTGCAATAATATCGACTTTGGCTATTCGTAAAAATACAATTAAATACGAAATACCATTTGTTTGTTTTATAACATTGTTGTTGATGTGCATGGGGGCACTTTATGGGGAAATTTCTCGTTCTGGTGCTTTGATGTTGGTTGGATTGTTTATTTTGTTTTTGGTTTATTTACGCACTATTGGGATAAAAGATATTGAATCAGATATCAATGTTGAAACAATGTCTGGATTAAAAACAATATTATTTGTTGTCTTGGGAATATCAGCTGTGATTTATGGCAGTAATTTAATTGTAGATTCTGCTGTGAATATTGCGCGTTATGCAAATATATCAGAACGTATAATTGGTTTAACAATAATTGCTTTTGGAACCAGTTTGCCAGAATTGGTGACCTGTATAGTAGCTGTTTTGAAAAAACGTTCAGATTTAGCAGTAGGCAATATCATTGGGTCAAACATAGTTAATATATTATTCGTATTGGGTATTACTGGACTGATAAAGCCAGTGCCTTTTGAAAGCGCGTTTTTAAAAGACGGTATAGTTGCATTGGTTGCTGCTGTTATGTTGTGGCTGATTGTCGCGCCACAACACAGGTTATCACGCATATCTGGTATTATATTTTTGATGTCTTATATTTTTTATCTTGCGTTTTTATTTGTCTAGAACCCCCAGATTATACGGGTTTTATGAATATAGCTTGACTTTTATGTTAATTTATGATAATATACAGAGCATCAAGAGTAGAAATTATGTCCGCACAATGGCGGATTTTTTTATTCTTGTTTTTAGCCGTACATTTTTGTGCGGTTTTTTTTGTGCAGCAAACACGGGGGGAACATTATGCAATTAACACTGATTCATAACACAGATGATACGCAATTTGTATCATACAAATTAGCGCGCATAATTTATGCAGAAACGTTAGCTACTTCGTTAAAAATCACAGAAGCAATGGCATCTATGATTTATAATGTGCATATTAAATACGGCAAAGCGTTTAAAGATATTGCAAACGATACAGATTTATTTGAATCATTAAATCTAGAATCTAATCGACATGGACATTTAACCATAGATGTATCAGATAAAAAATTTCAAATGTGTTTGCGAACTGTTCAAAAAATGATGAACGGTAATTTACCTGATTCTGTATTTGGTGCAACTAAATTTCATCACACAGATGTTATGCCAAAATGGGCTGTAGCGCGTGGATATATTGCAGAATTTGATGATATATTGTTCTACTTATAAATAACAAAGGAATTTCAATATGAATAAAATAATCAAAGGCGGATATTTAACTGGACGTAAAACATATGTAATTTCTGCAGTTGGTATTATATCTGCTGTTGGTGCTTATTTAATTGGCGAAGAAGATATTTTTACAACTTTGCAAACAATTTTTACATTGGGTGGTATTTATTTTCTTAAACAAGAATCTTCAACAAAAGGAAAAAACAATGGAACAAATTCCAGAAAAATTTCTAGATGAAAATGGACAATTGAACACAGCTGCGTTATTAAAATCATATTGTGAGTTAGAAAAAAAGATGGGAACTATGGTTTCTGTACCAAAAGAAGACAGTGATGAAATAACAAAGCAAAAATTTAATCATGCAATTGGTGTTCCTGATAATGCAAATGAATATCCAAACGATTCATTATTAGATGACGAATCGGTTCGCGAAAAATTTCATAAAATTGGTTTAACTTCTAATCAAGTTGCAGAAATTTATAACATCGCTGAAGAATTTTTACAACCAACATTGAAAAATTTATTTCAAATGCAAACAGAAACAAATGCAATAAATGAATTAAAAAATTTCTTTGGTGGAACAGAAAAAATGAATGAAGCGATGAAAGAAATAAATGCGTT
>Ga0310786_10008430_pt1 | contig 13236 bp, 13 predicted proteins | sample AusTroGonzalo_MG_FD_203881 | JGI IMG/M metagenome (GOLD analysis project Ga0310786, IMG submission 203881) | Bovine rumen microbial communities from tropical cattle in Woodstock, Queensland, Australia - Gonzalo_03 (v2) (version 2) | ecosystem: Host-associated > Mammals > Digestive system >... | reverse complement strand
GAGCTTCTGTAGTAATTAATTACGGATTCCGCGAAATGACATATGATATGGACGCAGTTATAAATGCTGCTTCTTCTATGAAAGACGCTATCAATCATGTTGGTGATAAATTCAACTTACCAAACGGTTGGCTGAATACGGATTTCATGAAAACAACGTCATATACTCCGAAAATTGTTCGGTATTCCAAGTTTTACCGCACTTTTTCCAATATTGTTACTTTCCGTACAGTAACAGGCGAATACCTCATAGCAATGAAACTTATGGCAGGTCGTCAATACAAATACGATTTATCCGATATTATCGGCATCTTATGGGAACATGAAAAAGCTAACAATCCAATTACCATAGATATGATAAGAGAAGCAGTAAGTAATCTATATGATTCTTATGATAAACTTCCTGAACACTCCAGAATTTTTATTGAGAAAGCAATTTCTGATAAGAGTTATGAGGAAATGTATAAAAGTGTAAGGCAAATGGAAGCTGATAATAAGGATATTCTTTTACAGTTTCAAGAAGACTATCCGGATGCTGCAAATACCGATAATGTTAATGATATTCTTGCTGCAATAAAGAAGAAAAAGGAAACCACTCAGAACTAAGAAAGGCTTCGCTCAGGATTGCTCCTGAGCGGTAATGCTATATGAGTTTTCTGTGCAATTCAAAATATTGTTGTAATGACAATAAGTTCTCTTTATTATTACAATTGAGCTTTGAATCAAACAAAATATAAAATAAATATGCAAATATTATATAAGACAGTATAATAACCACCTACTATATATAGTAGATTGCTTGATTCAAGTAATCAAACACATAAAGAAAGGTTGGTATTTATGAATAATAAAACATTAAAAATGAATCGTTTCGGTGAAACTATCATGTCAGAGTATAGTCTTTATAACAGTGAATTTGATGGGCCTGCGGTTTTAGCGTATCCTCGTATCAAAGAGAAGTCGAATATAATGAAAATTCGCTTTTTATGGTCTTGGAACGGATACTCTGGGCAGGGAGAATTATATTACTATAATGATTCTTATATTTTATGCAATGAATTCGGGGAGAACTTTTCACATATGACAGTATCTTCGAATTCTCAAAGGAAACAACCGAATGGTCGTGATGATTGTGCGTTATATAACGATCCAACTTTAGTTCCATTATTTAACGATATGCTCTTAAAGTTGAAAAGACATATGTTGGGGAGCAACTGAAGTGCCAATTGCGGCACTCCCACTAAACGAAAAGTTGCGGTATGTATAGTCGATATTGCGGTATTGAGGATAATATTAGTAAAGCTCCTAAAAGATTTTCCGCTTGATGAGCCGCAGATCATAGGAGAAGAACGGCAGAAGGAGTTTATCGCTCTGCTCGGTGCTATCCTGCGTATGCGTAATCTGCTTGTGAGCTTTGACGAGTTTGAGGGCAAAGAGATCATCTCGGAGAGAGTTTTTCAGGACTACCTCGGACGGTATCAGGACTTGCGTGACGAATGGGCTGAACGCCGTAAAAAGGTGAGCTAACCGATATTGACGATGATATTGTCTTTGAAATAGAGCTTATCAAGCAGATAGAGATCAATATCGACAATATTCTTATGCTTGTAACAAAGTATCACGACAGTCATTGTACGGATAAGGAAGTGCTTATCACCATTCAGAAGGCGGTTGATTCCAGCCCTGAGCTGAGAAGCAAGAAAGACCTTATCGAGAACTTCATCAATGGTATCAACGATGTTGATGATGTCATGAACGAGTGGCACAGCTATGTTGCCGAGGAGCGCGAAAAGGCGCTTGTTGCTCTGATAACCGAGGAAAAGCTCAAAGAGGAAGAAACCAGGGCATTTGTGGCAGGCGCTTTCCGTGATGGCGGTATCAAGACAACAGGTACGGACATAGACAAAATACTTCCTGCCGTGTCCCGTTTCGGCGGTGGCGGTGGAAACCGCAAGGCGAAGAAAGAAACAGTCATTGAGAAGCTAAAGGCTTTCTTTGAACGATTTTGGAATATAGGCTGATTGCAGTCCAATAGCCCAAAGTCTAATGACACACTCGCTTTCCGTTACGCTGAGGTTCAGATCGGCATTATTATAGATGAAATGCAAGAGCACATAGACAACATCATGAACGAGCTTTTAAAGGCGGAGCGTGAAACATAATGAACGAAACAGCAGCAACGATAAAAGAACTATCTGCGGAGCTTCACGTATCGGAGCAAGCTCTGCGGCAATGGTGCAAGCGCAACGAAATAAAAAAAACATCAATCGACATCGTCAAGAGGAGCCACAATGGACAAGCAAACGATAATAAAAAATCTGATAAATAACATCAATTCAGCTTGTGCTGAAAGAAATATGTCGATAAATGAGTTTTGTCACAAATGCAACGTCCATAAAAGTGTAATGGACAACCTTAAACGCAACAGTGCTCCTTCAATTGACATAATAGCAAATATAGCGATATTTCTTAATATTTCGATAGATGAGCTGATTGGGTTGAAGGGAGAAACGAATGTTGACATTATCAATCAAAAAACAATGGTTTGATATGATTGCTTCGGGAGTAAAAAAAGAAGAATATCGTGATATTAAGCCATATTATACATCAAGATTTATGAATATTGGCTTACTTGATAAAGCAGCTCACCGTCAAGATCGAGAACTTGCAGAGCAGCGACGAGCAGCTGAAGCACGCCAAAGAGTTGAAGAAGCGGAGCGAACAGCAAGAGAAGCAAGCGAAAGAGATAGAGAGACAAGCCAGCACTTCGGCAGATAGAGCAAAAAAGAAGCTAATGCAGCCATTGCAGCAGCTAATAAGCGAGAAGCCGCTGCTAAAAGCGCTCAGAGTACAGCAGAGCTGACGAAAAAGAAAGCGAGCTGATACAAGCCGAAGCCGAGAAGCTGAATGATAATTTCCGCCTAAAATGGATAGGAATATTTACTATTGTCATGTCATACGGCATATTTACGACTTTCTTTACTATGGGGAAGTCTGAACGCTGTATGAATGATATTATAGCCGCGGGGCGAGCTATCGGAAGTTTTTTTGTTGGTGCATACAAGGTAATATCGACCATTGCAAACGGAGCTGCAAGTATCGGTGAGAAGATATCACAGCCTTTATTGGCAATGATAGTTGGTGATCTATTGGTTATTCTTACTGTTGCTGTGTGTATCGGCGCGCCTGTTGTCGGGCTTTATTTTGGAGGCAAAGCTCTTATAGGATGCTACAAAGAGCATTGCATGGACTGGATGACGCCGTTTGTGTTCCTCGGATGTTTGGCTGTTCTGGTGTGGTTTGCGGAACTTATGCCGCTGAATATTGTACTGCTGCTGATACTTTCCCATGCTGTTTATATTATTGTACGGTGGTATATAGACGGATATAGAGAAAACAAGGGATTAAGGTAATGATAGTACATTAAAAAAACACATAAATCAAATTATAACTTTGTAAATTTTTTGCACTTTTAGTTATTTGATTATTGAAAATAACAATATTTTTAGAAAAAGATATTGACTATAAAAAATAATCATTGTATATTTATATTACGAAGTAGATAAAACTACTTCACTTTGGGGTATATAAGGGGGCTATTCCAATGATAAACTAAAAAATGATATTTTAACGAAAACGTTTTTTGGAGATGAGCTCAATGAAGTATTTGTTTAAAAACAATCATATTTTTCCATTGCTTATAATATTAACAATATGTGCTATTTCAACTTCATGTAATAATGATAAATCTGAAAAAAAATCAATTAAATTAGAGCCTACTACATTTAATAGCTCACAAAGTAATTCACAAAAACTTGATGATATTACTATTACTATTGCTTTATCACAGGTTGATAAACAATTGATGAAGCAGATAGAAGAGTTTAATGCTTCAAAAAGCGGTTGCCATGTTGATGTAAAAAACTATTATGCTGATACTGAAATAAATAACACAAATGGAATGTCAATGAATGATTTCGATTTGATACAAGACGTTGTAAATACTGACAAGATTGATATCGTTTATAATGGTAGTGTTCATAGTAGTAGTACTTATGAAATGTTGAAAAATAAAGGTGCATTTATTGATTTATATAAATACATGGAAAATGATACAGAAGTAAATAGTTCTACTATTGATAAGCATATATTAAAATTGAACGAAACCGAAAAATCGTTATACTCATTTCCAACATATTATGTTGTACATACACTTATTGGTGAGGAAAAATATGTAGGAAATAAGGCAGATTGGACAGTTGATGATTTTATTTCTCATTGGGAGCAAATGCCAGATAATTCAACAGTAAATGGTTCTCCGTATGCAGAAAATGTTTATAGAGCGATTTTAAGTAGAAATATTGAGACATTTCTTGATTATTATAATTCAGAGGTAAATTTTAATTCACCAGATTTTAGAAGAATACTTGAATTCTGTAGTAGATTTCCAAGTAATAACAACGAAAAATATGCAACCGATTATTCAGCACCTCGGTTTGTTTCGCCTTATGAACTCAATGGTATTATGAGTGCTGCTATATTTGATGAAAACTATGAAAATGTATATCACGAAAAAACTGTATTTACATTAGTAGGATATCCATCATCTAACGGTTGTGGAGCGAGTTGTGCGGATTCAGGTATGCGCTTTTCAATATGTTCAAATTCTTCAGAAGAAAAAAAGAATGCTGCGTGGCAATTTATTAGGCAATTCTATACTTATGATTATCAGAAAGAACACGCTGTAAGATTTTTGAACGAAAGCGTTGGAGCTTCCAGTGGATTTGAATCAGAATCAGGCTTTTGTGTTAATACAAAAGCCTTTGACGAAACAGCTCAAGATATCATATCGGGAAAGTATACTAAAAATATGATCTCCGATGACGAATCAGACAAATTGATAATTCCTACACAAAATGATTATGATCAACTCTATACATATTTACAAAGTATAAATAAATATGAAACAATAGCTGATCAACAGTTGCGTGATATAGTTGATGAGGAAGTTATGGCTTTCCTTACTGGAGAACAAGATTTGAATACAACAATTGATATTATTCAGGATCGTGCAACTATATGGATTAGCGAAAAAAAATAATTTTAAAAGGAGTGTTTATATGAAAAACAAAAATAAGTTTTTGGGTTTCCTCATTTCAATATTTTTTATTGTATCAATGACAAGTAGCTTGGCGGCAAACGCAGCAAATACGAGTGATACATATTGGCTTGCTGGTAATTCTTATTGCAGATATAAAGCAGATGCATCAAGCGTATATGTAAAGAACTCATCATTGATTTACTCTGTTAAAGTATCAATCTACGGCGAACATAGCGCAACTGCTACTGCTCACAATCTTATTGGTCCAAATACAGAAAATATAATTATTAGCCCTAATACAACAGTATATATACCACAGTATTGTAATGAGTGGGGATATGAATATTTATATATTGTATTTGAAGTATATGGTGATGGGTATGCAAGTGGCGTTTGGAGTCCTGATAGTATTTAAATAAAAAAAGATAAGCATCTCAATAAGGGATGCTTATCTTTTTAGCATTTTTTGACAAAATAATTTGTAAGATGGTTATCTTCTAAACTAAGAAAAAACATTACTTTTGTGCGTCGCCGAAGGACAAACTTCATAGAAATAGTACTATCATGACCATAGTGGAGATAGGCGGCGAAATACCGTTCCGAAACAGGAGCTTATTAAAGAAGAACAATCGAATAATAAGTAAAAAAGCAAGGACATTTAAGCCTTGCTTTTCTTTTCAATAAAAAAATATATTTATGGAAAATCTTTAGGAATACCATACTTTAAATCCATCATTGCAGATACACTTAAATTAATATAATATTTTGGAAGACCAGTATCAACTGACATTTCTGAAATATCCTTTAATATCTGCTGACATTTCTCAGGATAAAAGTTATAAAGTAATCCAGCTACATCAAATCGATAGGATATATTATCACTATCTAATAATGGAAGCAATTCATCCTGACGGTTAGCGTCAATAATTTTTTTTGCATATTTTCGCATATTATCAAAGTATTTATTATATTGTCTTATAGGCATATTGTTGATGAGTATTTCATCTCGTTTTTGTAATGCTTCGATAACATAATCTAAATCGTCTTTTTTCATTTTTTCTCCTTAATATTAGTTAATAGAATATCCTGCTTTTTTCATTTCTGTTTCCCAAACTTCCATTCCATATTTATATTGTTCATCGAATGATTTTCCGTTTAACCAGTCTCTAAATGTCTTACCCTCTGTAAAACGTTGTTTTTGACTATAATACTTACTAATTTCTTCATGAACTTTTTTAGGAGTAGCTTTAACATTTGAAACCTTATTAATATCCGATACATCAAAGTTACTTCTTGTTGCTTTTGCCTGACATTGTTCAACAATATGATGCCATTGCTTATCTTTTCCAGGATCACCTAAATACTTTTTTAAAGCTCTGAAACTTCTGAATTTTGTTATTTCAACTACTTCATCTGTGTTCTTTCCAGCTACTTTACATACATCTAAAAGTTTATCATAATCCTTTTTTGTAAGTTTACTTCCATTTTTTATTGAATCGCAAACATCATCTATAGCACCTGCTGGTAGTACTTTTGCTATACCTTTTACTGCATCCACTGACTCAGGAAAATGTTTAGAGCCTTGGATAATTGCTTCTGCAACCTTTGGAGCATCATCAGCATATTTTCCGATAAATCTTCCAACCTTAGGAAATGCTTTAGCTGCATCACCTGCTGATCCGCCGCCAGGAATGAAATCTAATAAAAATCCTCCAAGATTAAATAAAGCCGCTTTGGTATCCAAATTTACAAATATATTTGCAAAATAATCTCTTGCATCTGCTGCAAATGGAACAAAAGAACCTGCGATCTGACCACAAAGAGTTTCTATACTATCAGCAGTATCAAAATCACCTAAAGCGCAACCTTTAAGGAAAGCTTCACTGCTTTCAGCAACGGTTTTGTTTTTTACGAATGGACTTGTATCATTCGCTAATTCTTCTTTATCATTATAGCTATCACCATCTGGATTTGCGTTTGTGGGATCAAACCATAGATCAACTTCTTTTCCATCGGAAAGACCATCTCCATCTGTATCAGAATTAAGAGGCATTGTATCTAAATTATATTCCTCTTCATCTGTTAAACCATCATCATCTGTATCAGTATCGGTAGGATCAGAAAGGATAGGCAAGTAGTATCTCTGAGCAATATCGTTTACAAGGAAATTATACTCGCCATTCTGATTAAATCTTGTAAGCTGTTCTAAAATATTAGCCATACGGAATACGGGAAGTTCTATACTATTATCAGAATTTATTGTTATCTTTGAAGTATCAACTTCCTCCCAGTCTGTAAGAGAATCCGCATCAGAATTTGTTGCCCCATTGGGAGTAAGCTTGTTTTTGAGTGTGATTTTTTTCCATTTTGTAGGCAAAAAAATATCATATGTATCTGTTAAAACAATGCCTATTCGCTGCTGTACATTATAAAGAAAATGTTCTTTTATACATTCAAAATTACTGTCTGTAGCTGTATTTATTGGAACAGAAATGCCCCCACATTTTATTATTTCAGCGGATAAATCGGGATCATCAGCTTGTTTTATTCTGCCTGGATAAAAGTCAGCCTCAGAATAGTATACTTGTGAATATAAATTATAACAATAGATTACATCTTGAAGGTAATATACATCATAGTTTGAGTCACCGTCTTCATCTATATGATTATCAACAGTTGTATGTGAATTTATCAAATTATAAACGAGTGTATTTGAATTATACTCATACATAGGAGTATACGAACCAGCACATTTATAACCCAATTCTCTTCGGGCAACGTCTGTACCCATAGTATATTCAAGATCGTCCATTGCATCTGAAATATCTTTATAGTCAGTAAAATATTTTTTACCATTAGACACGCTAACACAACAATTTGCTTGTTGACTATTATAGGTTATCACATATATTTTTACATTTGCTTCTTTTAGCTTTGATAAAGCAACGCGGCTCATTTTACGAATAATATTCTTTTGAAATTCAAATTTTTGACGATAGTCATTCTCTGTTTCTGTACTATTTATTTTATAATGAGCCTGAAGAAGAAATACAAGATTTACTTGTTTCTCTGTTGTTGAATTTATTATAATTGGTGCAGCTTTTGGTGCAAAATCTCTATTCTTTGTAGGCATCTCCACATCGAGATTATCAAGCCATATCTCCATATCCATGAGGCAATAGGTACCGGTTTTATTTACTTCTGCATACAGCTGATTATTTTCAACATCAAACTCAGTGTCTATAGGAAGAAGCATTCCCTGTTCTTCATCAAATGTAAATACGTTGAGACGCTTTATACCATTGAATTCATCAAGCGAAGAAAACTTATTAAGAGTATTATCGGTATAAGCTTCCTTAATATTAAATTTTAACACTATTTCCTCTGGATTGCAAGTGTCTGATATTTCAACATCGATACTTGCGCCTAACATAGCATCATTCTCTATAACAGCTGAATAACCACTCTCATCTACAGTGAGTTCCTTTTCAGCATCGCCGTTGGTCTTTATATCAATAGAGAGTTCATAAGGACTTTCAGACGTATTTACAGAAGAAAGAATACTGTTATCAGCTTCAATACTCTGCGGAATTACGTATTCTCCGTCAGGTATTCCATTTGTTGCAGGTGAATTAGGATCAAGACCAAGCTTTATTTCCGAGCCGTCATCAATACCGTCTTCATCACTGTCAGCAACAAGCGGATCAGTATTATAAACGAATATTTCATCATAATCGCTGAGACCATCATTATCTGTATCGGGAGTCCAAGGGTATGTTTCTCTTGTAAATTCGTCGATATTGCTGAGTCCGTCCTCATCTGTATCAATATCGGCATCAGAAGTACCTTCAATAACTGAATCATATATGAGAGGATCAGTATTAATATAAACATATTCCTGATAATCAGTCAATCCGTCTTCATCGGTATCAATTTTGTTTATATCAGTACCTATTTTTAGTTCGTAGATATCAGGCAGACCATCCTCATCACTATCAAGCACTTTGGTATCATAACCATTTTCTGTACAGATTACAACAAAAGGAACTGCCTCATATATTTTACCTGATTTTGTAGTCTCTACAACTTTTATGTACTTTTTATCAAATGATTCTGTAAAAGTGAATTCATAGGAATCATCGTCTTTAACAGTTCCGATTGATGTATAGTTTCCTTCATCATCAGAAATAAGAATATCAAATGTTCCTTCAGGAATAGTAGTATTCCAATAAACAGTGAATGCCTCATTCTCAGTATCATAATCACCGTAAGCAACAACTTCAAGCTCTGTATCATCATTATTGACAGCAGATTCTGATTCATTGCCGAGGAACTCAGCTAACTGAGCATTATAATTTGCATTGAGATTAGGGCAATTTATAATAATAGTATCAGCAATAATAATAACGCTATTGATATTAAGATTCTTAGCAGTAATATTTACGCATCCATTAGGCGCATAAACAAAACCGTTAAGGTTAACATTGTCAGTATTAATGGTAATATCGCCTGTCTCAGCACAAATAACAGAACCTTGTGTATTCTCGACATTTCCACTTAAGATTACATCATTAAGTGCCTTAATGCCGCTTGTTATATTAATGTTACCTGTAAGACCTATATCACCGGCTGCTTCGATAGGAATATTAACATTAATATTTGTTTCTTCAAGAAAATAATCCTCAAAATAAGTGTCAACGTGAGCTGCAAAATATCTCTCGTCGATCTTATTAAAGAACAGCTTAGTATCCTCTTGTACATTTTCAAGCTTTGAACCATTCACATTAAAATTCTGAGCGTTCGTTGAAATAGTGCCGTTAGTCGCAATATTTCCGTTTATACAAACATTGTTTGAATTGATTGTAAGCGCACCTTCTTCATTTGAACCTGCAAATAAAGTATAGGGATAACGCTCATTCTCTTCAGCTTTGGCAGGTATCTGCGGCATAAAACTTGCAACAGATGTTACCGAAAGCATAATTGCTAAAAGCTTCTTAAACATTTTTTTCCTCCGTTTTTCCAAATATCATTTTTGCTGCATTGAAGATTTCACATATTGCAATAACCTGCAGCTGAGTCATGCAATAGTTTTGTTCACCCCTCCTGTATGCCAAAGTCAACAATACTATGAATTTAAAAGAACTAAGCGAATGATAAAAGTTTTATTCAATAAAGAGTATAAATAGTTTTTAGCAAAAGAACGTATTGCCTTTTCTGTTTATTAACAGCACATGAATTATATCACAAAAAATGACAGAAATCAATAATATTGCGTGAAATGTATTTATTTTTATATTTTAAATATCTATTTACTCAATAAGGCAAATCGCTAAAAGAACAAAATTTCGATTTTGTATTGACAAGCGAAATAAAATGTGCTAAAATAGAGCTATCTAAACAAGAACATTCATTCTCATAACCGATCGAAAACCTTATTTAATGGAAAGATGTATATTATGAGAGTGAAGAATTATCACAAACATGATAACACGAGTGTTCTTGAATTGGACACGCCGCTTGAGATTTATAAGGGGATATACGGTCAGAAAGCATACGAAAAGTCGAAACAGTTTTATCAGTCCGAGGAATGGAAGAGCTTTGAAAAAGAGCAGCTCAATTCTGACAGACGATATTATGATCACAAAGCAGAGCTTAATCTTGAAGAATATGATGAGTGGGAAAGCGCGGAGAAAAGAAAACGTCGGTTGAATGATCCCCCGTCCTTTGTCTTTCGCACTGAAACGAAACTCACCAATGGATTCGATGATATTTTCAACGATCCGATTTTGCAGGAAGCAATGCAAGTGCTTACAAAGAAACAGTACAGCGCATTGTACTGTGCATTTAAAAGTGAGCTGAATACAAGTGAGATCGCCGAGCGATTGAGCACTACCGTCAGAGCTGTATGAAAAGGAGCAGTCTGAACTTAAAGCCGAGCTTGCTGAGCTCTCTGATCAGCTTGACACTATAAGTTTACAGGAGAAATACGTGCTTGACTTCATTGAAAAGGCGAAGGCTAACATCGAACTGAAAGAGGTTACTCATGAAGTGCTCAGAGCGTTCATATCTCGCATCGAAGTTTATGAGAAGCCTGAGAAATACTCGCGGACTTGCGGTAACACCATACTGATACGCTATACATTCCAGACAACTCATGAACCTGCGCTGATTCTAAAGCCGTCCGAAAACAAGACATTTGCACAGGCAGCTTGCTAAAATGAAGAAACCCGAGGACGTTATGCCCTCGGGTTACATACGAATTTTATAAAGTTCCGTTAAGGATAGCGCGCTAATGACAGCATACTCTATCGGAACTGAATAACAGACAAAGACCTGAGATTTGCTCACACAAGCACTTCTCAGGTCTTTTCCTTTTCAGGTGGTTAAGTTCTCCGCTCCGCAGGCTCGGACGGCTCTGAGGGGCATTTCCGTTCGTCTGAGTGGGCTGTCAAGCAGAGGTCGGCTCTGCGATCCCGTGTTCCGCTTCATACTCCCTGACACGGCGGTAAAAAGTGTTTGCCGACAAGCTCATTCTCCGCATAAAGTCCCTGCCTGTGATGCTCTTTAACTTCCATTCCCCATAAAGCTGACCGAACCTTGTCCAGTCGATTTCGATAGGTTTCCGTCCCGTGTACTTGCCCTGAGCCTTAGCGATCTCGATGCCCTCACGCTGTCGCTGTTTGAGCTGCTCACGCTCCAACTGAGAGAGAGCTGCGAATACGGTCAACATGAATTTGCCCGTAGGCGTGTCGGTGTCGATCTTCTCCTTGTGGCTGATGAGGGTAACACCTTTTTCGGTGAGTGTGTCGATGATGTTCAGCAGGTCCTTTGTGGAGCGTCCCAGATGGCTGATACTCTCGATGTAGAGCGTATCGCCCTCACGCACATATTCTTTCAAGCAGTTTCCTATGCTTATCGACCTTCTTCACGATGTTATATCCGTCACCGCAATAGAAGTCGATGAGCCATTCGCGGCAGGTTACGAGTCCTGTCTGCACTATTACCGAGCGGAGACTGCCTTTCACTATCCATCGGTCCACGGCATTTGGAGTGTAGCCCGTTATGGCTGACACCTCTGTGATAGTCAGTACATCAGGCACATCGAACCACACATTGTTCAGCTGTTCTCGGAAGCACTCCGGCGGTCGCTGCGGCTGAACCTTTTCTGCTGCATTCTCAGTCCGTATTATATATTCGATAACGTCATCGAGCTTCACAGAATATCGTCGAGTGCTTTGGCAGCTGTCGGTGCAGGGAATAGCTCCGCTGTGGAGGAGCCATGCACACTTCCGCTTGCTGATATGGAGTATCTTACGCAGCTGTTCTCCTGATAACACTTCGGGGAACTCATCGTACAGGTAGCTGTAATCACTCATCCTTGCCGCCTCGCTTTATCGAACGTGCAGGCTCGTCATCGCAGTGCTCAAGCAGGTAGTCGATGAGGTCGTCCTTGCTCAGTATGTATCCGCCCTGATACACGAAGGAGCGAAGCTCGCCGCTGTGTATTAGCTCGTAGACTCTGTTCTTTCCAAGCGGAGACCACCTGGCGGCTTTTATCGGTGATAATATCTCGGGACATCTTCTGAGCATACGCTCTAATTCCTTACGTTTTTCTTCCTTATTCATGGTCACTTTTTCCTTTCATTTTTCGCTTTAGCCGCCTGAAATTTCTCGCAGTTTTCTCGCACTTTTCTCGCAAATTTCCGAATTCTCGCAGAAAAGTGCTCAAAATCAGGGAAAAACGGCGTTTTTTTAAGACGATAAGTGACTAAATGGGAAGTTTTATAATTTGCTCGAAATCACGATGCCCCTTGAGGGACGTGGGTTCGAATCCCACCCGCTGCGCCAAGCAATCGACATCATTTATTATGGTGTCGATTTTTATTATCTTTTCATCATTATTTCAGAGGTGATAATATGTCAGCAACAGAAATGCTGAGTTCTAATTTCTGGGGATTGGATATTGAACGTGGCATTATGAATTTAAAAAATGGTACAATAACTTGTTTTATGATAGTTGAACATATTCATGATATTGATTTTATTAGAAAGCAGGTGCTTTCTTTAATCGTTGCTGGTTGTAAAAATTTCACTTTTTATGGTCAGCAGGAATCAATTTGGCATTTGGAAACTGAT
>Ga0310786_10008428_pt1 | contig 13242 bp, 9 predicted proteins | sample AusTroGonzalo_MG_FD_203881 | JGI IMG/M metagenome (GOLD analysis project Ga0310786, IMG submission 203881) | Bovine rumen microbial communities from tropical cattle in Woodstock, Queensland, Australia - Gonzalo_03 (v2) (version 2) | ecosystem: Host-associated > Mammals > Digestive system >... | reverse complement strand
CGCGTTACGCACCCGTGCGCCACTCGTGTACCCTCCGTGTTGCCACTTCGGGCCTTACCGTTCGACTTGCATGTATTAAGCCTGCCGCCAGCGTTCATCCTGAGCCAGGATCGAACTCTCCATAATAATTAATCTCTTTTATTTTAAGTTTGTCTGTCCTGGCCTCATCGCTTGCGAATCTCAAAATTTTAACTTGAGTATTTGCTACATTCTTTCATTCTTTCAATGAACATTTCCCTGTTGACAACCCCTCTCTGCGTCCGTCCCATATCGTCGTCGTTTGGGATTGCAAAAATAGTATTTTTCCATTACACACATCACACCCGACGCACTTTTTTTTATTTTTTTGCATTTTTTTGGTTATCTTGCTGATAATCAGTGAAATAAAATTGCATTTTCCTTGGAAAAGCACCCCTGAAAAGGCCGTTTTCGGCCCTTTTTCACCCCTCCCGGGCACCCCCGCGGCGGAAATTTTCGCAGATTTTCGGAGTTTTGCCGCAAAAATCGAATTTCGGAAACCTGAAATCAGTGTAGAAAATTGGCATTTTTACTATATCTTATTGATATTTCGAATTTTACATTTTTTCACACTTTATATATTATTGATTATCAACAACATAAATACAAACAATATAAACAATAGATTGTTGATGTTATAATACAAATTATTATATATACAATATTTATTAAAATTTAGCAGTGATAATTCCTATGATTACCATTGTTCTATATTGGTCTTGTCCGTGCATATAAAAATGCAAAATACTGCGACACCTTATACCAAGAGTTCCTGTCTATCCCTATCATGATCAACTCACTTATTTATAACAATACCCAACAATCCTACATTACATTTCTGAAAATCAAAGTGTTACAATCAAATCTTGTTGAAGAAAAAATAATTTTCAAAAGCAGTCTGTTGAAAAGGAAAAAAGTGTATTTTTGCAGCCTTAAAAAAGTAAGTACAAAAGCTATAATAAAATGAAAAGAACATTTCAACCCTCAAACACGAGACGCAGACATAAACACGGCTTCAGAGAGAGAATGTCAACGGCCAACGGTCGCAGAGTGTTAGCTGCACGCAGAGCTAAAGGCAGAAAGAAACTCACCGTGTCAGATGAAAGTCTGGGTAGAAAATAATCCGAAAAAATCTGGATTATTATGAGAAAAAGAAGGCATTGGTCTTCTTTTTTTTGTATTTTCGCCATTTTATTTTTTTAGCGAAAAAACGACAATAAAATGAAAAGAATAGTACTGAGCGTATGCCTGTTAGGGGCACTTTTATGCGGCTTCGCACAAGGTGGAGGCACCTCAATTGACGGCATTGTAGCTGTCATCGGCAAATCCATCATCATGCGTTCCGATTTGGAAAAGCATTATAAGGATTACACCGCTCAGTTTCGCACCGTTGAGGATCCAGATGAAATCTACTGCACCCTCTTGGAAAACTTGGTTTTTAACAAGTTAATGGTTAACCAAGCAGACTTGGACAGTATAGACGTGTCTGACGAAGAGATAGATTACCGACTGAACACTCGTATCCAGTATTTCTTGCAGCAAACAGGAGGAGATGTGAAGTACATTGAGAATTACTTCAACAAATCCATGGCGGAAATTAAGAAGGACATGCGTGAATTAATGTACGAACAAGCTTTGATAGAGCAAGTTCAGTCGAAAATCACTGGGAACATTACGATTACGCCCTCAGAGGTGAACCAATTTGCATCGAAAATCAATCCCGACAGCATGCCTCTCGTGAGCACAACATACCAATTCGGCGAGATTGTGAAGATTCCACCTGTAAGCGACGAAGAGGTAGAAGCGGTGAAAGATCGACTGACGCAATATCGCGAGCGCATCCTTCGTGGCGAAAAGATTGGTGCGTTGGCACGCCTCTACTCCGACGACCCTGGTAGCGCATCAAAAGGTGGTGACTTGGGCTTTGTGGAGCGCGGTACTCTCTATCCCGAATTCGAAGCGGTTGCTTTCAACCTGAAATCTGGCGAAGTCTCACAAATAGTGAAAACTCAAGCCGGCTATCACATCATTCAACTCATTGAACGCCGTGGCGAATCCATTCGCGTGGCGCACATTCTCATTCAACCGAAGCCTTCTACAGACGAGCAGGTTAGAGCCATTACATACTTAGACAGTGTTCGGAATATTATCATTAACGAGAAGCTCTCCATTGAAGAAGCCGCTAAAAAATACTCCGAAGGTCCTACTCGTTTGAACGGCGGTATGGTTATCAACCCATACAACAGCTCTCTAAATTTCGACCGTCAGACCATGGATGATGCCACTTTCACTACGATTAACAAGCTGATTCCTGGCGAATATTCCGAATGCGTACCGTTTGTGAACGACGATGGCGTGATGGCCTACCGACTGCTGTATCTGAAAGAAAAGGTGGCTGAACACAAAGCCAATCTAGTGGAAGACTATGACATGATCAAGAGTGCTGCTTTAGAACAGAAAAAGTACGATGCCATGGAAAAATGGGTGCTTGAAAAAGTAAAAGTGACTAATATTAAAATTTCAGAACAATATAAATACTGTCCTTTCGTTACGAAATGGCAGATCCCATAAAAGGGTCAAGGGTCAAGGGTCAAGGGGAAAGGGATTAGTTTTTTCCAATAGATTAATAGATTACAAGATATGGATTTAGAAAATAAAACAGACATTGAAGCGATAGAATCGTTTGTTGCAAAATATAAAACTCTGCGTGAGGAGATTGCGAAAGTGATTGTGGGGCAGGATGAAGTGGTGAAGAATGTGCTGATGGCCATGTTCAGCCGTAGCCATGCATTGCTCATCGGTGTGCCTGGTTTGGCTAAAACATTGATGATTACCACAATCGCAAAGGCAGTAGATATGACCTACAACCGTATCCAGTTCACTCCCGACCTTATGCCCTCAGACATTATGGGTGCTGAGATTCTAGACGACAACCGCAACTTCAAGTTCGTGAAGGGTCCCATCTTCGCCAACATTGTCTTGGCCGATGAGATCAACCGTACGCCGCCCAAAACGCAATCCGCTCTTTTGGAGGCCATGCAGGAGCGCTCCGTCAGTATGAACGGCACAACATACGACTTGCCGAATCCATTCTTCGTTTTGGCTACACAAAACCCTATTGAGCAAGAAGGTACATATCCTCTGCCCGAGGCACAACAAGACCGTTTCATGTTCAATATCATGTTGGACTACCCGAGCACGACAGAAGAGGTGGAGATTGTGAAACGGACCATCCACGGCGATATGGCAGAGCCGCAGCGCGTGCTCACCGTCGATGAGATTGTATTTTATCAGAAATTGCTTCAGAAAGTGCCTGTACCTGAAAACGTTTATCGTTATGCAGTGAACCTTTCCACGTTGACTCGTCCCGGAACGCCTAAAGCACATGCTTGGGCCAACGACTATTTGTCATGGGGTGCCGGTCCGCGTGCATCACAGTTCCTCATCATCGGCGCGCGCACGCACGCTGTGCTTAACGGAAAATACTCTCCTGACATCGAAGATGTTAGAGCTGTTGCATATAACATCCTTCGTCACAGAATCATCAAGAATTACAAAGCGGAAGCTGAAGGCATCACGATTGAGCAAATCATCGACAAGCTTTTATCTGCCGCTGACACCCAATAACGATGAACAGACTTCGGAAACCGTTTTGGAAGTGGCTTCTATTTGCTTCCGCAGCGGTGATTTTCACGATAATCATCATCTATTCCAACCGATTAATCAAGAAAATCGCCCAGGAAGAGCGCCAACGTATTGAGATTTGGGCAGGTGCTATCACCTATAAAACCCAAATCATCAATGAGACAGAACGATTTTTCGATTCCATTCGTATTGAAGAAGGCAATCAGGCTGCCATTTTTGCCAAAGCGGTGAAAAAGGTTGCCGAAGCCTCTCTTTCGGAAGATATCACCTTTTATCAGGACATTATTTCGGCCAACAAGACGGTACCGACCATTATTGCCCGTCCAAACGGAAATATTGACGCGGCCATCAACGTTCCGGACGACATTCTGGCTATGCGCAACATTAGCGAGATGGGGGATAATATCTTGGAATATGACAGCATCAAGCTCTCCTATTATCATCGGGATTATGTGATGATTTATTACAAAAATTCCCGCATCTACGGCGATTTCCGGGAGATGATTGACAATCTTCTGGAGTCGTTCTTCCAAGAAACCGTCATCAACTCAGCTTCCGTTCCAGTCATCATCACCGACAGCACCCAAATCAATGTGATAGCTGCGGGCAACATTGACTCTACGGTCATCAATGCCCCGTTTAAGGTGAACGCTCGATTGGAAAAAATGCGTGAGGAAAACGAGCCTATCGTGCTAGACTGGCTAGACCACGGCAAATGTTATGTCTTTTATGAAGAATCATCCGTGCTGAAACAGCTTCGCCTCTTCCCCTATATTCAATGGGGCATTGTATTTATTTTCATCCTTATTGCATACTTACTATTCAGTGTATCAAGGCGTTCTGAGGAGAATCGTGTATGGGTGGGTATGTCGAAGGAGACGGCGCACCAGTTGGGAACACCCATCTCATCCCTTATGGCCTGGACGGAATTACTGAAGGAAATGCCCGTGGATCCATCCATTCCAACGGAAATCGGTAAGGATGTACATCGATTGGAGACCATTGCGCAGCGATTCTCCAAAATCGGTTCTGTTCCTGTGCTGGAAGATACCGACATCGTGCCCATCATCGATGATTTCACCAACTATTTGCAGACACGAATCTCCTCTATGGTGAAAATCCACTTCGAGAAGCCCGATCATCCCATTGTTTTGCCTCTCAATCAGCAACTTTTCGAATGGGTGATTGAAAATCTTTGCAAAAATTCCGCCGATGCGATGAACGGGAAGGGCGATATCACCATTTCCATCACCGAAGATAAAAACAAAGTTTATATTGATGTGACTGATACCGGAAAGGGTATTCCTCAGAAGATGCAACGACGCATTTTCTCACCTGGCTACACCTCCAAGAGTCGCGGCTGGGGATTAGGATTGACCTTGGCAAAACGTATCATCCAAAACTACCACAAAGGTAAACTGTTCGTGAAGTCTTCAGTCATTGACCAAGGCACCACGATGCGGATTCAGTTAAAAACGAAATGATATAAGACGCGATAAATCGCGTCTCTACAACCCAAATACCTAAACTCCATTAATACAAATACTGGTAAGAATACAGGAGCGTACTATCTGTCAATCCTGTCCTGGGATTAATAAAGGTCTTGTATACTTTCGTCGGAGTTTTCTTATAATATTCATAACCGTAGGTGTAAGAATCCGAATCGGAATGTACATCATATTCTTCTGTCACGAAGACACTTACAACATTATTCTTGCTGCAGAAGAGATAGGAAGGGTTATCGTTTAACAATTGCCGTTCAGGGAAGAGAATGAAAAATCCGTTAAAAGGATTGATACCTTGGTCATACACGTAGGTGAATGTCAGCTTTTGGATAGTATCTGGACGGGTCAAGCGCATTTTCATATATTGAATATTATCGCCATCCCAAATGAAATCAATTTCCGCTTTGGAATAATTGTAATCCACTCTTTTACTGACATTGTCAGGATTTATCTTCTTCAGCACTTCATCATTTGCTGGAAGAAAGAAATTCAAAGGAATACCTTGAACAAAATTTTTGGCAAATATGTCCTTACTAATGGAAATATGTGTCACTTTTTTCTTCTCATACGTGAATGTATAGGTTTCCACTTTTTGATTCCCGTCGTAAGTGTTGATGGTGGTCAGTTTGTCCCCATCATATAGAAATTCGGAGTATTGTTCACCCATTTCGATGCGAGAAAGGTGTTTTCCATCATATTTATAGTTTTGAGAATAGTCTAAATTGCCGCTTTTGCGATAGTAGTCAATTCTTTTAAGCATAACGTCGTCCCAAATCCATTGCTCTTTCATGTAGCGTCCGTCAGATTCGTCATAAATTTTTTCGATTTTGGATTTCGGATTATATTCCCCCAATTTATCTTTTTGACAAGCATAAAACGCTGACAATAACAGCAATCCAGTAAAAACGACAGCTAATTTCTTCATAATGAATATGTTTTAGTTTTTCAATACACTTTTATCAAATAATTCGCATTATTTGGGCGCAAAAATACACATATTTTTCGTTTGCATATCATCAAAAAGTGTACTTTTGCCAATTGGTTGTTCAGACAATTGTATCATTAAAGTATCATATTATGAAGAAACATTTTATTATGACCCTGATGTGCTGTCTGGTTGCGATAGGCAGTGCATTTGCATGTACGAACTTCATCGTCACGAAAGGTGCCAGCAAAGACGGCTCCTGTTTTCTGACGTATGCAGCTGATTCTCACGTGCTTTACGGTGAGCTTTACTATCGTCCGGCCGCCAACTACCCAGCCGGCACTATGATGGATATCATTGATTGGGACTCGGGCAAGAAGCTCGGTCAAATTCCGCAAGTGGCTCACACTTATTCTGTTGTCGGCAACATGAACGAGTTTCAGTTGGCCATTGGTGAAACGACTTACGGTGGTATTGAAGCACTGGAGCAAGGTCAAGGAATGATTGACTACGGTTCTCTGATTTACATCACGTTGCAACGCGCGAAAAATGCTCGCGAGGCCATCAAAGTGATGTCTGAATTGCTTGACGCATACGGATATGCAAGCGAAGGCGAATCTTTCTCTATCGTGGATCCCAACGAAGCGTGGGTGATGGATTTGATTGGTAAGGGTGAAAAGATATTGGATGCCAAAGGTAAAGTTGTGAAAGGTTGGAGCAATGGTGCTGTTTGGGTGGCTCGTCGTGTTCCCGATGGTTACATCTGCGGTCACGCCAACCAATCACGCATCACAACTTTCCCGTTGCGTGATGGCAAGACCAGTATCACGAACAAAGAGTTGGACAAGATTTTCTTGCCGAGCATTGAAACGGTTTACGCTGCAGATGTAATCTCTTTCGCTCGTTTGAAAGGTCTTTATCCCAAGGATCCGAAGCAGGCTCCCGATGCTGATTTCAGCTTCTGTGACACCTACAATCCTATCAATTTCGATGGTGCAAGATTCTGCGACGCACGTGTTTGGGCATTCTTCAATCATTGCAATCATGTGGAAATGGCTCAGTATGAAGACTATGCACGTGGCGATAACCTCAAACATCGTTTCCCGCTTTGGATTAAACCCGCCAACAAAAACCTCATCGACGCTCAGTTTATGATGTCTATGATGCGTGACCATTACGAAGGTACTTCCATGGATATGACCAAGGATCTCGGTGCGGGTCCTTACGCTTGTCCTTACCGTTGGCGTCCGATGACCTGGTCTGTGGATGGCAAGAATTACATCCACGAGCGCGCTACTGCTACCCAACAGACTGGTTTCGTGTTTGTTGCGCAATGCCGTAGCTGGCTGCCCGACATGTTCGGTGGTATTTACTGGTTCGGTGTTGATGATGCTGGTTCCAACTGCTTCGTCCCGATGTTCTGCGGTATTACTGAGATTCCGAAAGAGTTTGCAGAAGGCAACGGTTCTATGGTGGAATATTCCCCGACTTCTGCTTTCTGGACCTTCACCAAAGTGAGCAACTTCGTTTATACCCGTTACAACGACATGATTAAGCATGTACACGAAAAACAAGCGAAATGGGAAGGTCGATTTGTAAAAGATATCGATCAGATGACCACAAAGATGAGAGAACTTTGCACTCAGAATCCGGATGCTGCTCGCAAGCAACTTAACGCTTACTCCGCCCGCGCTTCACACGAAGTTTGCCAAGAGTGGAATCATCTTTTTGAATATCTGTTAGTTAAATATCACGATGGAAATGTCAAAAAAGAGGAAAACGGAAAATTCCAGACCAATGGTACGGAAAAACCGCAATGTGCATTCCCTGACCAACCTCGTTGGCCCGACAATTGGTACAGAATGATTGTTCGCGACTGCGGCAACAACATTCAAGCTAAATAACAGACGTTACCTGAAATTTTAAAATAATAATCCGCATATCATTTTGGTATGCGGATTTTTTTTATTTTTGCACCGTTGTAAAGCCGAAAGGCTTTCAGCATTTTATTAAAGAAAGCGCATTTTCGCTTACCCGTCAGTGTGAACTTGGACATTCACTAAATGTATGCACGGAAGTCGAAAATGGAGCTGGCCTATTTATGTAGCTAATTGCCAAATAGGTGGGGCTCCTTTTTCGTATCATGTATACATGGGAGTCCAAGCCCTACACTGATGATACGGAGAATGGCAGGCTCCACTTTCTTTTTTACATTGTTTCCTCTGAGCCTCGGAATACAAAGATGCCATACGTATCACTCCAATTATGGAATTATCACCATACATTCAACAGCAGCCTGGTGGACGATACATCCAATTTCCTGAGAACACCACGAGCATTGAGCCGCTAGGATTTGTTGGTGAGGACTTTTCTATCATTATAGTTCCAGATGGTGTAATTCATATTGGGCGTGCCGCTTTTTTAGCTTCAAGAGTAGAAAACATTACCCTACCTGATTCGCTAAAAGTGATTGACGACGAAGCCTTTTGTGGATGCATACGTCTGAAACAACTTTATTTACCAAATCTTTTAACACACATCGGTACACGAGCCTTCATGGGATGTGATGCCATTAAAGAAATTGTCATTCCTCAAACAGTAGAACACATTGGCGATGAGGCATTTGCATACTGCCGACGTTTGAAGAAGGTCTTCCTTCCTGAAAAAACGATACTTGGACAAGATGTATTTACCTACAACCATCCTAAACTCAAGATTGAAAAATATCAAAAACGTGAAGATCTTCCGCTACCCTATTCCTACTCCTGAACGTAAACACGGGGAACGCGCTGCGAAATGCGAGTCATCAGTTCATAGCTGATGAGTCCAGCGGCTTCGGCCATTTCGGAAACGGTATTGCCTTCTCCATAGACAACCACCTCATCACCTTCGTGCACGCGCAGTCCCGTGATGTCAAGCATACACATATCCATGCAAATCTTGCCAATAACGGGTACTTTCTGCCCCTGTATCAGCACTTTACCGCGCCCATTGCAGAGTTCGCGAGGATAGCCGTCCGCATATCCGATAGGGATGATGGCCACTTGGGTGTCGCGCTGCAATTTCCAAGTACGGTTATAGCCAATCGTTTCGCCAGCGGGAATATTTTTGATCTGAGTAATCACCGTCTTGAGTGTCACCACGTTGTGCAATTTCATAACCATTTCAGGAATCTCCGAGCATCCGTAAAGTTGGATGCCGAGACGCACCATGTCGAACTGTGCTTCCGGGAAACGTATAATGCCGGCGCTGTTCAGCAAATGGCGCAGGATTTTGTAATCGAACGCGGCACAAAGCAGATCCGTCATGTGACCGAACAGGGCGATTTGATGGCGGGTGTAGGCATCTTCGGCGGGATCTTCGGCAGCGGCCAAATGGGAGAACACCGAAGCAATATGCAACTTAGGATTACTTTTCACCATCTCAATAAGACGCGGAATATCCTGTAAATCAAATCCTAAGCGATGCATTCCAGTGTCCACTTTAACGTGGATATTGAACTGGGGAATCTCAGGATGACGCTCCAACACTTCCTCCAGTTTCTGTAAATAATAAAAATTGAAAATTTCAGGTTCCAAGTGATGATTGACCATCACCTCGAAGCTATGTGCTTCTGCGCCCAAGACGATAATCGGCGTATTGATATGCCGTTTACGCAAACGGACACCTTCATCCGTATAGGCAACGGCAAGATAATCAACACCTTGATCCACCAACGTGTTCACCAACTCCACATCGCCCAAACCGTAGGACGAGGCTTTCACCATCGCCACCATCTTAGTGTCAGGACGCAAAAGATTGCGATGATAGTTGAAGTTATAGACCAACGCGGGCAGACTCACCTGCATAATCGTAAGATGTGTTTTGTGTTGTAATGCGCTGACAACTTGCTCGAAATGGAAATTACGCGCCCCTTTCACCAGAATGATTTCGTAAGAAATACGCAAATCTGAAATATTTGCAAGCAAATCGGCAGTATCATGATAGAACAACATCTCTTCAATGTCAAGCTCCTGACGATTGTGGATGAACGTCTCCCCTACCGCCACCAATTTCGAGATATTATGCTGATGCAATTCGCGGTTCAGATGTCGGAAATCCGCCGAAGTAAGTGCCCCCACTTGTTCAAAATCGGAAATAATCAAGGTTTTCTTGCTCATCTGAGTCTGCGTGTCCATGAAGTTGAGCGCAGCAGACAACGAATTGACATCGAGACTGTAAGTGTCGTTGATAATGACAGAATGGTTTCTCCCTTCCATGATTTCCAGTCGCATGCTGATATGCGAAAGCCGACCCATACGGTCGTTAATTTCCTCAGGAGAGAAACCGATATACCGCAGTGTGACAATCACATGCGTGGCATTTTCTAATGAGGCGCTATCGATGAACGGCACCGTATAGTCGGAACCATCTATGGAAATAATCGTTCCGCCTGTGCTCGCAGCCGACATCTTTACAGGATAGGTACTGCGCGCGTCACCCCAAGAAATTTTGTGAATATGCTCATACTCTGGCAGCTGAAGCACCATGTTAAGTTCTTCATTATCATTGTGATAAATCAGCACTTCCACATGTTGGAACAGTTTCAGCTTTTCGATGATTTTTCGGATATTGGTCTGGAAAAACTGAGCGTGCGCGGCACCGATGTTGGTTAAGATGCCAATGGTCGGGTCGATAATGTCGGCCAATGAACGCATCTCATTCGGTCTGGAAATACCCGCTTCAAACACAGCGATATTGTGTTGGTCAGACATATTCCAGACAGAAAGCGGCACTCCGAGTCGTGAATTGTAGCTGTCTGGACTCTTTACCACCTTGAATTTGTCGGCCAAGATGGATGTAAGCCACTCTTTCACAATGGTTTTGCCATTGCTGCCCGTAATGCCAATAACAGGGTAATGAAACTGCTGACGATGTTTTTGTGCCAATCGTTGCAAAGCCTCCACAGCGTCGTCCACCAACAGAAAGTTGGATCCCTCACATGCTGCAAACTCTCGCATCACTTTGGTAATCACAAAATTACGAACACCAGCCTGATACAACTGCGGTATGTAACGGTGTCCGTCGTTTTTTTCCGTTTCGATGGCGAAAAAGAGGGTAGAATCCGCCGCAACCACCTTACGGCTATCAATCGCCAATTCGGTGATTTCGATTTCAGGCGACCCCAAAATCGTCTCCTTAGGTTCTATAAACGCAACAACGTCAGCAAGTTTCATTGTTCCCCTATCTGAAAACTAAATGATTAATATTCGTAGATATATGTTTCGGTATCTACTTCATCTCCATCAATAGTCGTCATGGTTATTTTGGTCGGGTAATTGTCCTCATATTCGTAAGTGTAATTCACTTTCGCTACTTCCTCTCCCATTAAGTTATAATTCATAGTCAGGGCGTTATTTTTATTCACAAAAAGGTTCGTAACAACATCGCTATTCATCGATGAAAACAAACCATACATCGGATTGTTCTTATTGTCAAACGTTAACTCTACGAGTTCCGTCATAGTCTCCCCCCAAAGGGTAGAAGTAATCTCCATAGAATTGGCATTGTCACCTTTCCAGTTCAATTTAACAATGATTTGATCATTTCCTTTGGCTTTCGCACATTTCCTCATGGTTTTCTCCACGACTGGGAAGGCTTCGGGAATAACATAACGCATCGGGTTCACAATAAGCATTTTATCCCATACATCATCATCCATAAAGACATCGGTAATTCTCATCTCGCTAATCTTACCATTTTTATGTTCAAATTCAATGATACTGACCACAACACCCTCATAAGTAGTCTCCATTTTCTTAATATACTTCCCATCATAGATAAACTCGGTGTGTGCGCCGCCGGCATCCATAGCAACCATTCGTTTTTGTTTGTCGTAGGAAAAAGTAGCTGTAGTAGAGTTCATGTCATCAACATAGTCAATAGAAGTAAGCACCTTACCATCCCAATGCCATACTTCTTCCAACTCTTTTTCGCCATCATCAACAGTGTAAATTTTCTGAATTTGTTTAGAAGGATTATAAACACCTTCTTTCTTTTCACAAGATGTGAATAATGCGATTACTGCCACGCATAAGCAAAAAATGAAATTCTTTTTCATAATACTTGTTTTTTTGAATGAAATTATTGAATAATCTGCAGCTCTTGCATCAGGTTCTGGGCATTCGCCATTTTATCAATGATGAAGAGCAGATAACGCATGTCCATGCATATAGTGCGCTGCACTTCGTTCTCGAAGGCAATGTCACCGCTCATGGCTTCCCAGTTGCCATCGAAGGCCAGACCGATGAGGTTACCTTGCGCGTCAATGACGGGGCTACCTGAGTTACCGCCAGTGATGTCGTTGGTGGTGATGAAGTTGACCACGAGGTCACCGTTTTTGTCGGCATAGCGGCCATAGTCTTTATTTTCCCACAATTTGATGAGCTCTTTCGGCACGTCAAATTCCCAATCGCCGGGTTTGTACTTAGCCATCACGCCATCCAATGTAGTGTAGTAGTTGTAAGTTACGCCGTCGGCAGGCTTACAATCCTGCACGCTACCGTAGGTGAGGCGCATGGTGAAGTTAGCATCGGGATAGAAGTTGCGGTCCTTCTGCATCTCCATCAAACCTTCCATGTACAAACGGTCGGCGCGGCCGCATTCCACCTTTTCTGCTTCTTCGCCCAAAGCGATGTAAGAGTTCACAATCTCCTGCATCAAAGCGAAAATGGGATCTTTGGCAATGGGTTTCGGATTCTCCAACCATGCCATAAGCTTAGCTTGATCCACGAAAATAGATTTCGCGAAAGCATTGTTCACAAATGCCGTGAAATCACCACCGGTTTTATCACCAACCTTCTTGATAGTGGCAGGCAACTGATTGTGATCCACATCTTTATAGAAAAGATTCAGCAGCGCGATGGTAGCGTCGCGGTCCAAATCCTTGTTATAATCCTTAAAGAAATCTTCCACATCACCTTTCATTTTCTTGGTAAATGCCAGAATATTTTCTTGCGGGATTTTTTCAGAAAAAGCGTAATCAACGCTTCTGAATTTCATTGAAAAGCGAACAGCCTCACCACCATTCCAACCAGCTTCACGATGGTAGGTCAAAGTTTTGGTATATTTGGACTGATGTGCCCAGTATTTGTCGAATTCGTCGAAGAT
>Ga0310786_10008427_pt1 | contig 13243 bp, 12 predicted proteins | sample AusTroGonzalo_MG_FD_203881 | JGI IMG/M metagenome (GOLD analysis project Ga0310786, IMG submission 203881) | Bovine rumen microbial communities from tropical cattle in Woodstock, Queensland, Australia - Gonzalo_03 (v2) (version 2) | ecosystem: Host-associated > Mammals > Digestive system >... | reverse complement strand
ACAGACACGCAAGTCGTTGTCGGCAAAGCCCTCGTGGAGGGTCTTCTCCACAGCGCAGAACTCAATGGGGACGGTTCTCAGTGAGTCGTCCGATGACTCACTGAGAACCGTCCCCATTGAGTTCGCGCCAAAGATGTCCTTCAAGCGCTCATTCTGCTTCTGACTGTCGGCACAGATGTATATCTGGTAGCCCTGAAGAAGATAATCCTCGAAGGATTTTGCCAACAGGTCGAAATTCTTATGGAAGAGGGGCTGGACGGAGATATTAAAGTGAATAGTGAAAAGTGAAGAGTGAAGAGTGGACGGACGATGGCCGAACTCAATGCGACGGAAGGTCTCTGCGTCGGAGAGCCACTGGGCACCAGACAGCAACTGCATATCACGGCGGAGCTGACGCTCTATCTCGCGCTGCTCCACCTCTGTGGCACCTTCCATCTGCTCCATCCGTGCCTGCTCGGAGAAGCCTTCCTGATAGGTACGGTCGATGGCATCGCGGACAAAATGATAGTCCTTCAGCACCAGCACCGTCTCCTTGGGGACAAACGAGAGGAACGGCACCCTGTCCTCCACCGCCGCCATCTCCGGCACGATCTCTATCCTCTCACGCTGTTCCTTCGAAAGCTGGTCTTCCACCTCAAAGGTGCGGATAGAGTCGATATCATCGCCAAAGAAGTCGATACGGTAGGGGTATTCGCAACTGTAGGAATAGACATCGAGAATGGAGCCACGCAAGGCAAACTGCCCCGGCTCATAGACATACTCGACCTCACGGAAGCCGAACTCTCGCAGAGTCTTTTCAATTGTCGTGACATCGATGGTCTGATCCTTCTCCAAGACAAGCGTCCGTGAGTCGAGGGTCTTCTTCGATACCACCAGCTCTGCCAAAGCCTCTGGATAGGTCACGATATAGCCTCCTCCCACCCTTGTCAGGACTTCGGTGCGGAGAATCTCGTTGGCAGGGTCACGCTGGGCGTACTTGATGGCACGACGGTAACTGGAGGGGAAGAACAGCACATCACGATCGCCCAAGAGCTGCGTCAAGTCGTGATAGAAATAGCCAGCCTCCTCCGCGTCCTGAAGGATAAAGAGCAAGGGATGCTTGCACTTCGGAGCGATGCTGCCGAACACCACGGGGGCACTGGAGCCCAAAAGACCTTCGAGGAAAATCGTCTTTACCGAAGATTTTCCTATCGCCTGTGCCAGCGCCGATACTTGCGGCAAACGGGCATAGATACGCTCTAATTCCTGTATATTCATTGCGAATTGGATGCAAAATTACAAAAAAAGCCACAGATTACACATAATTTCTCAGATTTTTTATTAATTTTGCAGCGTAATTTGTAAGTTCATGTTCGAAAGCGACAGCATCGTTATCATTCCGACGTATAACGAGAAGGAGAATATCGAGAAAATCATCCGGGCCGTGTTCGGACTGGAGAAGTGCTTCCATATCCTCGTCATCGACGACGGCTCGCCTGATGGTACGGCAGCCATCGTCAAGAACCTGATGGCCACGGAATATGGCGACCGTCTCTTTATTCTGGAGCGCAGCGGCAAGCTCGGCCTCGGCACGGCCTATATCATGGGCTTCAAATGGGCCCTGGAGCATGACTACGACTACATCTTCGAGATGGATGCCGACTTCAGCCACGACCCCAATGACCTGCCACGCCTCTACAGTGCCTGTCACGACGAGGGCTACGACCTGGCCATCGGCTCGCGCTACGTATCGGGTGTCAATGTAGTCAACTGGCCCATCGGCCGTGTATTGATGAGCTATTTCGCCTCGAAATACGTGCGACTCGTCACTGGCTTCAAGGTCCACGACACCACCGCCGGCTTCAAGTGCTACAAGCGCCGCGTGGTGGAGACCATCGAGCTTGACAAGATCCGTTTCAAGGGCTACGGCTTCCAGATTGAGATGAAGTACACGGCCTATAAGATCGGCTTCAAGATCAAGGAGGTGAGCGTCATCTTCGTTAACCGCCGCGAGGGAACGAGTAAGATGTCCGGTGGCATCTTCGGCGAGGCCTTCTTCGGTGTGATGCGCCTCCGCTGGGACGGACTTACAAGGAAATATCCGAAAATTGATAATTGATAATTGAAAATTGATAATTGACAATTATGATTTCTCTTCTATATAAGCTTTACCAGATTTTGATTGCTTTTCCGATGCTGGTGCTGTTGACGATTGTCACGGCATTGGAGGTAGGCATAGGTACATCGATTGGTAACGGACATTTCTGGGGTTATGTGCCAGGCCGCTGGTGGGGAAAACTCATCCTCAAGGTCTTCCTGCTTCCCGTCAAGGTAGAAGGGCGCGAACATCTGGAGAAGAAACAGAGTTATGTGTTCGTGGCCAATCATCAGGGCATCTTCGACATCTTCCTGATTTACGGACACTTAGGGCGTAACTTCAAGTGGATGATGAAACAACAGCTGGGCAAGATTCCATTCTTGGGCTATGCCTGCAGGAAGTCTCACCAGATCTTCGTCGACAAGAGCGGCCCCAAGAAGATCAAGAAGACCTATGACACTGCCCGTGAGATCCTACAGGAAGGTTACTCTGTCACCGTCTTCCCTGAGGGTGCCCGTTCGTTCACTGGCCACATGGGGAAATTCAGGAAGGGCGCCTTTGCCCTGGCCGACGAATTGCAGCTGCCCGTAGTGCCACTGACCATCAACGGTTCCTTCGATGTCCTCCCACGTACCAGAGGCTTTATCAACATCGTTGACTGGCATCCCTTACGACTGACCATCCACCAGCCCATCTACCCAGTAGGACAGGGGTCTGAGAATGTGGAGGCCACCATGCGGCAGGCCTACGACTCCGTGATGTCGGCACTCAATCCCAAATACCAAGGCTATGTAGAGAACCCTGACCAATGATAGCTCGTGCTCCATACCTTTTCCTACTGCTGATCCTGATTCCGGATTGGTACTTCGACTGGCATTACTGGCGACACAAGCAGTCGCTCGCCGGACGATTGCTGCGCTGGTTGCCGAGCATCATCCTCGTTGCCCTCACGATCAAGCTGACCTACGAGGACGACTTCATCCCCACGCCGCCCACCTTATTATATATCTATCTGCTACTGCTGGGACTCATCGCCGTCCCCAAGGTGGTCTATATGCTCTGTTCCATCACAGGACTCGGATTCGGGAAGCTATTTCACAAGAAGGGCTCAAAGCGGCCTCTCAAGAACTACGGCAATCTGTTAGGACTGCTCTTAATGCCGGTCATCTGGTACATCCTCCTCTACGGATCATTCATCGGATTCCAGAAGTTGGACGTGAACCGCCAGACCTTCGTTTCACCCGACCTGCCCAAAGCCTTCGACGGATACAGGGTAGTGCTCTTTTCCGATGTCCACGTCGGCACCTATAGCGGAAGGTATCAACAGCTGCTGCAACGGACCGTGGACAGCATCAACGCACAAAGGCCAGACCTGATCGTCTTCACCGGCGACTTGCAGAACATGCAACCCACAGAGCTCTACCGGCAGATGGACATCCTCGCACAGCTAAAGGCCAAGGACGGCATCTATTCCGTACTCGGCAATCACGATTATGCCAATTACATCAACAGCGACGAAGCCACCAAGGTGGCGAACTGCCGAGAGACCATTAGTCTGGAAAAACAATTAGGGTGGACGCTCTTGCTCAATGAGCACCGTACGCTTGAGAAAGGCAAGGAGAGTATCATCATCGCCGGTATGGAGAACGATGGCGACGGTCAGCGTTTCCCACAGCTTGGCGACATCGGTAAGACGCTCAAAGGAGTCGGGAGTCCCTTTATCATCATGCTCGAGCACGACCCTTCGTCCTGGCGCCGTAAGATCATCCCTGATGGCCGTGTCCAGCTGACGCTCAGCGGCCACACGCATAACATGCAGTTCGCACTCTTCGGCTGGAGCCCGATGTCACTTACGGGTAAGGAGGTCAACGGCTGGTACACGGAAGGCGCTCAGTCGCTCTTCGTCACGGCAGGCGTAGGCGGACTTATCCCCTTCCGTTTTGATGCCACGGGTGAGATTGTTGTCCTCACCCTCAAATCGCACTGATAATACTTTCTATACGGAGTCGGAGCATGCCGGCAGGCACACGCACCTCCACCACGTCACCAGCCCGCTTGTTCAGCAGGGCCTGAGCGATAGGCGACTTGATGGAGATCTTGCCCTCCCGCAGGTTGGCCTCGTGAGGACTGGCTATCGTGTAGGTCATCCGGCTGTTATTGGCCAGATTCGTCATTTCCACCTTGCTGAGCAGCTGCACGCTACCAGTAGAGAGGCGCGACGGGTCTATGACACGGGCATTCTCAAGCACCCGCTGCTTGAAGCGTATGCGGCTCAAGAGCCGCGACTGCTCACGTTTGGCGGCATGGTATTCGAAGTTCTCGCTGAGGTCGCCCTTGTCGCGGGCTTCAGCGATGGCATCCCTCACCTGAGGTAACTCCACACTCTCCAACTGATGAAGTTCTGCCACGAGCTTGTCGTAGCCTTCCTTAGACATATATTCCATATCCTACTCCTTCACAGCTTTGGGAGTCCATTTCTGGAAGAAACGCAACACTTTCTCCTGATTGTAGCCTTCACCCTCTTCCAGGAAACTTGAATCCTGAATATGGATGACCTTACCCGTTTCGTCGAGTACCACAAACACCGGGAATCCGAAACGCGCAGGGTTGTTCAACCGCTGCAGCATCGCCTTGGCCTGGGCAGTCTTTTCCTCCCCACCCGAGCGACGAGGATTATAGTTCACATGGATATAGACGAAGTTCTCGTCAACGACATGGCTGATCGTACTGTCTTTCTTGATGAATTCAGCAAAACGTAAGCACCAGGGGCACCAGTTGCCACCCACCTGACAGATGACGAACTTACCATCGGACTTGGCTTTCACGATGGCCTGGTCAATCTGCTCCATGGGGTTGATGTCCTCGTTGTAGACTTTCGGTGCTGACTGGGCATTTACCGTCAGGGCAAAGACCACGGCCAATAACGACAGGATTACTTTCTTTTTCATATTGTTTGTCTTTATCATTTATTTGTCGCTGCAAAGGTACATCTTTTCCACGAAACAACCAAATTTAAGGAAAAATCCTTTGGGTTATGCATTTTATTTGTTATCTTTGCAGCGTAAATCTTCATTATTAACTAAAAACGTAACGCGCATGAAGAAAATGTTGCTGGTGGCACTCCTGATGGTGATAACCGTCACTGCCAAGGCCCTGAGTTATGAGTTGGCACGCTCTGAGGCACTGTTTCTTTCAGACAAAATGGCCTACGAACTGAACCTGACTGCTTCTCAGTACGATGCGGTCTTTGAGATTAATCTCGACTACTACTTGTCTGTCGGCTCACATGCCGATGTTTACGGCCACTGGTGGAAGCTTCGCAACTATGAGCTGCAGAACGTGTTGTCGCCCATGCAGTACGAGACCTTCCTTCGCCTGAACTATTTCTATCGTCCGCTGGGTTGGCGGGATGGCAGATGGGAGTTCAGGATCTACCGTCAGTATCACAACCGCAACCATTTCCTGATGGAACGTCCTGGCGCATACGCCAGATACCGTGGCGGAAGTCACTTTGGCCCGCGTCCGGGTCGTGTGCCTCCAGGCAATATGGCTCCCGGTCGTCCAAATCCTGATCGTGTTGCTCCTGGCCGCCCGAATCCAGATCGTATGGCTCCCGGCCGTCCTAACTCAGGCCGTGTTACGCCTGCATCTCCCCACAATAACGATTTCTCCCGTGGTCAGGCACCAAGTCAGCGCCGCGATGGTCAAGGGCAGATCGCACCTCCACGTAACAACAATCTCCGTGGAACGGCTCCGCGATCCAACAACCGCGACGTTCGCCCGCAGAACCCGCAGCAGAATCCACAGCAGCGTCAGCAGCAACGTCCCCAGCGTCAGCGCAATTAATGAGAGATTCTTCGCAAATCAGAGGTATGAATAAACAGAAATTATTACGTGAGATATTCCCGCTGGCAATCCTGGCGGGAATATGCATTTCCATCGGTTGCGTGGTCAACCTCCGTGTGGGAGGCGTGGCTGGTGCAGTCTTGTTCGCCTTCGGGCTTACCACCGTGGTCTATTACGGCCTGAAACTCTATACGGGTACGGCAGGCTTCATCCGTCGGCAGGGTGACTGGTCGATGCTTTGTGTAGTGCTGTTGGGAAATATCGTGGGCTGTCTGCTGACGGCCTGGATGATTGCCTATGCGCAGCCCGACTGCGTTGAGCCTGCCGCGAAGATCCTGGCAGGACGAATGGCAAAAGGCCCGTGGGCTTGTTTCCTGTTGGCCATTGGCTGCGGATTCATCATGACGACGGCTGTTGAGTTTGCCCGCAAGGGTAAGATGCTGACGCTGCTGCTGGGTGTGCCGGTATTCATCCTCTGTGGATTTGCCCACTCCATTGCCGACGCGTTCTATTTCCTCGTGTCGCCCCCTGACGTGCTGCTTCAGCCTGCCGTGCTTGGGGTCTATGTCAGCGAGGTGCTCGGCAATTTCGTAGGTTGTAACCTTTATCGCTGGACGCTTTTCTTCACGCCAAAGGAGGATTAGCCTTTGGTGAGTGCCTGCCAGAGCGGATCGTCAGGGATAGGCGCCTCGACGACTATCGGTTCTTTCGAGACTGGATGGATGAACTCTACCCGATGGGACATCAGTGAGATGCTCCCGTCGGGATTGCTTCTGGGGGCACCGTACTTCAGGTCACCCTTGATGGGACATCCCATCGCTGCCAATTGGCAACGAATCTGATGGTGGCGGCCTGTCATCAGGTCGACTTCCAAAAGACTGTAATTGTCGCTGTGGCCGATGATGCGGTATTTCAGGATGGCCTTCTTGGCGTTCGGCTTTTCCTGTGGATAGGCATAGGACTTGTTTTGCTTCTCATTCCGAACCAACCAATGTTCCAACGTTCCCTCGCTATCGCGAGGGACGTTTTTGACGATCGCCCAATACGTCTTATGCACTTCTCCCTCGGCAAACATCTTGTTGAGCCGTGCGAGTGCCTTGGAGGTACGGGCAAAGACCACAAGGCCAGAGACAGGACGGTCGAGGCGATGCACCACGCCAAGGAATACGGCTCCCGGCTTCTGGTACTTCTCCTTGATATAGTCCTTCACAATATCAGAGAGGGGGCGATCGCCAGTCTTGTCGCCCTGAACGATCTCCCCACTCTGTTTGTTCACTATGATAATATGGTTATCCTCGTAAACGACTTCCATAATTATCAATTGTCAATTATCAATTATCAATTGACTACATGTTCATACCGCCATCGACCTGGATCACCTGTCCGCTGACATAGCTCGACATATCGCTGGCGAGGAAGGTTGCCACATTGGCGATATCCTCTACCTGACCACCACGGCGCAGGGGTATCTTGTTGCACCACTCCTTGCGTACTTCCTCAGGCAGGGCTGCGGTCATGGCAGTCTCGATGAAGCCTGGGGCGATGGCGTTGGCACGGATACCCTTGGGGCCCATCTCCTGAGCGATACTCTTGGCGAGGGCGATCAGACCAGCTTTCGAAGCAGCATAGTTGGCCTGTCCGGCATTACCATGCACACCTACCACAGAGGCCATGTTGATGATCGAACCACCACGCTGGCGCATCATCACGGGCACACAGGCGTGGATGAAATTGAAGGCCGACTTCAGGTTGACGGCAATCACGGCATCCCACTGCTGCTCTGTCATGCGCAGCATCAGACCGTCCTTGGTGATACCGGCATTGTTGACCAGAATATCGATACTTCCGAACTCTTCCTTCACCTGCTTTACCACTTCCTCCGTCTGAGCGAAGTCGGCAGCATTCGAGGCATAGCTCTTGGCCTTCACGCCGAGTGCTGCGATTTCCTTCTCTGTCTCTTCGTTCACCTCAAGGTCGGTGAATGCGATGTTTGCGCCTTCAGCGGCATACTTCAGTGCGATAGCCTTTCCGATACCGCGTGCAGCACCTGTAATCAGCGCTGTCTTTCCTTCTAATAATCCCATAATTTTGTTTCTTATTTAAATGTAATTCTAATTATCAATTGTCAATTATCAATTATCAATTAACTATTATCTTCTTTGGATTTTTCCCAAAGCGCCATAGACCACCTTCGCCACCTGGGGCTTGGTGTCCTCCTCCTTCATACCATGGGCGATGCGGCCGTAGATATAGGGCACTTCGAGACCCTTGATACAATAGTGGGTGATATCTGCCACCAACTCAATGTTGTCGATATCGAACTCGCCGTCTTCCTTACCCTCGGTATAGACCTTGCGGAAGAGCTCAATCTCGGCGTCATCGAAATGCTTGCGCACCTTCTCCACCATCCAGATGTTACGGAAGAACTCAGCGCGCAGGTTACCGTTGCGCACCACTGTCTCACGGATCATGCTCAGATGGGTGTAGATCAACTCGATAATCTTGTCCTGCGGACGGATTCTGCGGGCAGCCACCTCGTCGAGCTTGTCTGAAAGACGCTCCAGCTCACCTTCGATGACGGCATAATAGATTTCCTCCTTCGACTTGAAATAGGTGTATAAAGTGCGACGCCCCTTGCCTGAAAGGGTGGCGATGTCGTTCATCGTGGTGTTCTCCAGACCGTTCTTGGCAAACAGCTGCCGAGCCACGTCTACGAGTCGTTGTCGCGTTTTGGATATGGACATCTCTCTTTCCTCCTATGCTTTATAAAAATTGCACACCATAATATCGGTGTGCAAAATTAGGACTTTTCTTTGAAATACGCAAACTTTTCGGGCGAAAAATACGCCTAAGGGCATAAAAAACAAAAAAAACGCATAATTATTTGCGTAATTCAAAAAATAGTCGTACCTTTGCAGCCGCTAAGAAAAAAGTAACATCGCGGAGTGGAGCAGTTGGTAGCTCGCCAGGCTCATAACCTGGAGGTCGCACGTTCGAATCCTGCCTCCGCAACCAAAAAAAGAAGCGCGAACCGAATGGCTCGCGCTTTTCTTATCAGTCTTGCAAATAGTATTCGTTTTACAAACGCTTGCGAAGTGACAATGTTTCCTTACTTCATCTGTGCCAGAACCTTTTTGTAGTATCGGTTGGTGGACTTCATCCGGTAGCGTATTCCGCCGTTCCACGAACGAATGGCCTTCTCGACACTGTTCTCCGGGTTGTAGTACTTCTGAATTAAAAGGAACATCTCCTTTGACTTGGCGACACTGTAACGGTCAGCCATCGTGTAACGCTTCTTACTCTTCTGCTTCTTCAGAATGTCATTGCAATCCTTCACAAGAATCGGAGTAATCTGCATGGCGCCCACTGAGTTCCCACTCACGGCGTTGGGATTTCCTTCGCTTTCTACTTGAATAATCGCATCCATTACTGGATTCCAGTTGAAACCTGGCGTTTTTACGTTGCTCTTGGCATGTCCTCCAGCCGAAGCTGTCAGCGCAATGGTCAAGGCCACCAGGCTCATACTTACCTTCTTAAATACTTTAATCATATCTCTATACTTTAGGCGGAGTCTCATCGCGAGATACCGCGTTATCCTTTAGATTTTCATACCAATAGCGACTCGCGTCGCAGACGATTTTCTCAAATCGGGGGCAAAGTTACGGAAAATCAGCGAGTTAGCCAAATAATTTTGGCTTTTTTAAGAAATTGTGTGCGCGCACTTAATCTATGTCAACGTGTATTTCTCACTCCAAATCGACCACGGTAATGCCTGCGCCGCCGAATTGGACGTGCTCATCGCGGAAGTGAGCGACATTGGGAATAGTGGCTAAATACTGGCGTATCAACTGGCGCAGGATACCTGTTCCCGTGCCGTGAAGGATGCGCACTCGCGATACGCCGACGAGGATGGCATCATCGATGAAATAAGTGACGGCATTGATAGCTTCGTCGCCTCTCATACCACGCACATCGATGTCCTGCTTGAAGTTCAGCTTACGGGTATCGATGACATTGCGAGTGTCTTTCGAGGCATTGCCGTAGGCCCCCACAATGTTCGCATTGCGCTCTTCAGTCTTGGAGGTCTGCTGTTTCGGAGCTTCGGCGTGTTCCAACCTATCGGCACGCATCTTGGTCTTCATGCCGCCGAAGATGACAGTAGCCATCTTGCCGTCGATGCTCTCGATAGTACCGATGGAAGTAAGGCCCTTGATGCGCACCGTGTCGCCAGGACTCATTGGGGACGGTTCTTTCTGAGTCTTTGGTTTCGAGGACTCAGAGAGAACCGTCCCCTGTGAGTCCTTCTTTGCCTTTTCGGCCTTGCGCTTCTCACGGCGCTCCTTGCGCTCCTGCAACTGACGGATTTTGCGGGCGATGGTCTCGTCGTTGTCGCGGGTGTCGATGGTATCGATCTCCTCCTTGAAGGCATTCAGTTCCTCGCGTGCCAACCTTGTACGCTCCTTCTCGGCCTGCGCCTCTCGGATTTCGCGGATAGCGTTCTCAATTTTCTTGTTGCTCTCCCGCAGCAGTTCCTCTGCCTCTTCCTTGGCCTTACGGAGTATCTCCTTGCGCTGGCGCTCTATCTCTGACAGTTCGTCTTCATAGCGGGTGATCTTGTGTTCCAGCGACTTCTCATGCTGATGGATGGTCTGACGCTTGCCCTCCCAATACCGCTTGTCGCGCACGATGTCCTGCAGATACTTGTCACTCTGGATATACTCGCGGCCCACGATGTCAGAAGCATCGTTGATGACCTCCTCTGGCAATCCAGTCTTACGGGCAATCTCGATGGCAAACGAAGAGCCAGGCTGCCCGATGGAGAGCTGGAACAAGGCCTGCATCTGGTGGCGGTCGTAAAGCATCGCACCATTGACGACACCCTTGTGATCCTCAGCAAAGTGCTTCAGGTTCTGATAGTGGGTGGTGATGACGCCAAAAGCCTTTTTCTGCCACAGCTGTTTGAGCACAGCCTCAGCAATGGCACCGCCGATGGTGGGCTCCGTGCCGCCACCGAACTCATCTATTAATAATAAGGTACGCGCGTTGGACTGCTTCATCATCTGCTTCATGTTCAGCAGATGTGAGGAGTAGGTCGAGAGGTCGTTCTCGATGCTCTGCTCGTCGCCGATGTCTATCATGATGTCCTCGAAGATGCCCGTAGTGGAGCGGTCGCCGACGGGTATGGACAGTCCGCATTGCAGCATATATTGCAGCAGGCCGACGGTCTTCAGGCACACCGACTTTCCACCCGCATTCGGGCCACTGATAATTAGCAGACGACCAGTATTCTTGTCTCCTTGTCTCCTTGTCTCCTCGTCTCCTTGTAACATGATATCGAGCGGCACCACTTTCTTCCCCTGCTTCTCTAAAGAGAGTTGCAGCAGCGGATGGATGGCCCTTATCCAGTCGAGGTGCGACTCGGCCTTCACCTCAGGCTCGAAGGCCTTCGTCAGATTGGCCAGCTCTGCCTTGGCGTGTATCAGGTCTATCTGCGCCAGGAAGTCGTATGAGTTCAGGATCTCCGTCACATTCGGCCTGAGCTCGTCGGAGAAGACGGTGAGGATGCGTATGATCTCACGGCGTTCGGCGGCTTCGAGTTCACGCACTTTGTTGTTGGCCTCCACCACCTCCGTCGGCTCGATAAACACAGTCTTGCCCGTAGCCGACTCATCGTGTACGATACCGTTGATCTTGCGCTTCACCGCTGGCGACACGGGAATCACCAAGCGGCCGTCTCTCACAGCAGGTGTCACATCCTTATCCACCAGTCCGTCCTTCTGGGCTGCATGCAATATAGTATATAAGGTACGCGAGATCGAGCCCTCCATCTTGGAGAGGTCGTGACGGATGCCGGCGAGGGTCATCGAGGCAGAATCCTTGATTTTACCGAACTTGTCGAGGATGGAGTCAATACGACGGATGATGGCCGGGAAAGTCGTCACGCCCTCCGTCATTCTGTATAGGGCAGGGTATATTGGAGTATCCTCACTTTTCACTCCTCCCTCCTCACTTCTCGAAAGATACTTCACAATATTCGCGATGGTCTCTAACGACCGTCGCAGATCCCACACCTCGTTTTCCTCCAGATGGGTATTCTCCAAGCGGATGCGCTTGATGCACTCCCGCACATCGAAGAAATACTGCATCGGAAAATCGTCCTTCTCTTCCTGCAAACGGCGGAATTCACGCAACTGCGAGAGCCACTCGTTCACCACGTCGGCATCCGTGGAAAAGGCCATTTCGTCAACCTTCTCCCTGCCCAACGTGCTCAGGCAACGCGCCTTCAGCAGCTCGCGTATCTCGTCGAAACCTATCTTCCGTTCGAAGTTATTCGGGTAAATCACGCTGCAAAGGTAGTGCAAACCGAGCGAAATACCAAAGAAAAAACCAATTTTCTTTGGATTTCCGAGGTGCAGCCTACCTTCGAGCATCCTCAAAAGCACAAAGAAATTGACCATTAACCATTGAACATTAACCATTATTTTAGGGCTTCTTTGTTAAAAATCATTAATCAGCGCAATTTTTCAATGGTCAATAGTCATTGTTCAATGGAAAAGTTGTACCTTTGCAGCCGCTTTCAAGACAACGAAGCACTGGAGAGATGGTAGAGTGGTCGATTACAGTAGTCTTGAAAACTACCGTACCGAGAGGTACCGGGGGTTCGAATCCCTCTCTCTCCGCTTTTCAATTTAGAAACCCGCTGAAAATCAGCGGGTTTCGTTTTTCTCTCCATTAGAGGTTCCGTTTTAGGTTCCGCTATTATTTATGAAAGATTAACTAGTCTAAATGATATTATTGAGAATTTTTGCCATTTGAACGGTGTCGCTAATTCTTTTTTTTATAGGGATCTTCAAAAACATCGACATTGGTAAATCCACATTTTGTTAGTAACTCAACAACTTCATTTGTGTCTCTTTCTCCCTTTATTATTTTTTTCGCTCCTGCGATATTCGATTTACCTATTCCAAAGTATTCTGTCATATCCTTATATGGTGGTTCCTCTTTATCAGTTTCATACAAGCATCTTATTATTTTCCCAAGGTATGATTTCTTTCTTATCCATTTCATTGATAAATCTTGAGGTCTATTGAAGCCTGATAATCGGTATATGAATGCTTCTTTGCATGACGTCTCGAAACTTTTTTTATCCTCTAGTTTCTTATATAGATTATTGAGATTATTATATAATTTTAGGTCACTATACGGCTCTTTTATTTTTGATTGTAAATGATAACGTAAAAGTATACCAAAAAATAATTCAAAAGTATACCACTTCGACTGAGTGCTGCAAAGGTACAAAAAGTTTGTTATACATTACTT
>Ga0310786_10008426_pt1 | contig 13243 bp, 10 predicted proteins | sample AusTroGonzalo_MG_FD_203881 | JGI IMG/M metagenome (GOLD analysis project Ga0310786, IMG submission 203881) | Bovine rumen microbial communities from tropical cattle in Woodstock, Queensland, Australia - Gonzalo_03 (v2) (version 2) | ecosystem: Host-associated > Mammals > Digestive system >... | reverse complement strand
TACGACGAGGATACCGTCAGCCTGAATATTTCTCCCGTCGGCGAACTGAAACTCCGTATCTGTGAACGTGAGGAGCCAAAGTGCGTGAAGTTTGAGACAGTGCAGTCGCCCGTGCCCTTCAACGTATGGATTCAGGTATTACCTGTCGATGAGAACTCATCAAAGATGAAGGTGACGGTAAAGGCCGAACTCAACCCCTTCATCAAGGGTATGCTTGAAAAGCCCCTGCAAGACGGCGTGGAAAAGATCGCCGACGCCCTCGCACAAGTACATTATACCTAGGATATCCTAGACAATCCTAGGAAGTCCTAAAACTGATACAATATGAAACTCTGGGAAAAGAACTTTGAGATTAATAAGGAGATAGAGCGCTTCACCGTAGGCCGCGACCGCGAGATGGACCTCTATCTGGCCAAGTACGACGTGCTGGGCTCTATGGCCCACATCACCATGCTCGAAAGCATCGGACTATTGGAAAAGGACGAACTGACGCAGTTGCTGGCTGAGTTGAAGAACATCTACCACTTGGCAGAACGCGGCGAGTTTGTCATCGAGGACGACGTGGAGGATGTGCACTCCCAAGTGGAGATGCTGCTCACCCGCAAACTCGGCGACATGGGTAAGAAAATCCACTCGGGCCGCTCACGCAACGACCAGGTGCTTGTCGATCTCAAACTCTTCACCCGCCACGAACTCAAAGAGATTGCCGACGAAGTGAAGATTCTTTTCGATGAACTCATCCAGAAGAGCAACCAGTACAAGGACGTGCTGATGCCCGGCTATACACATCTCCAGATTGCCATGCCCTCATCGTTCGGTCTCTGGTTTGGTGCCTATGCCGAGAGCCTCACAGATGATATGCTCTTCCTCCAGGCTGCCTATAAGATGACCAACCGTAACCCCCTCGGCTCTGCCGCTGGCTACGGCTCGTCATTCCCCCTGAACCGCACGATGACAACGGAACTCCTAGGCTTCGACTCTATGGACTACAACGTGGTCTATGCCCAGATGGGAAGAGGCAAAATGGAACGCAACGTAGGTTTTGCCATTGCCACCATCGCTGGTACTATCGCAAAGATGGCCTTCGACGCCTGTCTGTTCAACTCGCAGAACTTCTCCTTCGTGAAACTGCCGAAGGAGTGCACCACAGGCTCCTCAATCATGCCCCACAAGAAGAACCCCGACGTCTTTGAACTCATCCGCGCCAAGTGCAACAAACTGCAATCGCTGCCCCAGCAGGTCACACTTATCATGAACAACTTGCCCGTAGGCTATTTCCGTGATTTACAGATTATTAAGGAAGTCTTCCTGCCTGCCTTTGGCGAACTGAAGGACTGTCTGCAGATGGCGGCCTACATCATCAACAAGATAGAAGTCAACGAACATATCCTCGACAACCCGATGTACGACCCGATGTTCTCGGTAGAAGAAGTCAACCGTCTTGCCGCCAGTGGCATGCCATTCCGCGATGCTTACAAGAAGGTGGGCCTCGACATCGAGGCCGGTACGTTCAAGGCCGACAAGCATATCCATCATACCCACGAGGGCAGTATCGGCAATCTCTGCAATGACCAGATCCAAGCCCTGATGCAGCAGACCCTCGACGGTTTCAATTTCGAACGGATGACGACGGCAGAAAACAACCTGTTAAAATGAAACGCCTACTCTTTCTATGTCTCTGCGCCCTGTTGATGGGCGGCTGTCAGGTGGAAGATGCCATCTCCCACAACTACCATTGTTATTTCGTTTTCGACACCTCGCTTCATCCCCTGCCCTGTCAGTTGACGGCCATTCTCGGCAACCCTGGGCACTTCTGTCAGATTGAGAGCGATATGTTCGACGGTGTCCGCCGATTGAAGACCACCCGCAACTACGACGGAAACAGAGAGGATATCCTCCTCCGCACGGCAAAGGAAAGTCAGGTGACCTACGCTTTCGGGGCAAACAACTGCATCATCATCGGCACCAGCAGTTACGAAAACCGTCTGGTAGCCTACGACGGCCAATGCCCCAACTGCCTGAAAGAGTATAACGACACGCACTATCCCCTCACCTGGCAGAAAAACGGCCTACAACTCTATTGCGCCAAGTGCGGACGTTCCTACGATGTCAACAACGGCGTGATCACCAGCGGTGACGGAGGCATCCAACTCTCCGCCTACAATGCCGCCTTCGACGGCATCCTCCTCCGCGCCTGGAACTAATAAAAGGAGAGAGTTTTTTGTATATGGAATCAAATATAGATTGAATGATGAAAAAGTTTTTGACAACGATGACATTGGTGGTGCTGGGCTTGGCGGCTTGGGCACAACAGACAAACGTGCTTGAGCAGATCAAGAGTGACCCCAAGAAGAGTTATGGTACCGACTATCCCTATGCCTTTACCACAGGCCAGTTGACAAAGGCGCCACGTGGCTATAAGCCGTTTTATATCAGTCACTACGGCCGTCACGGGTCGCGCTATTACTGGAATTCACAACTCTATCAGCAGTTGGACAGCCTCTTGACAACGGCTCACAACAAACAACTGCTGACGACAGAGGGCGAGGGCTTCTATAAGCGGTTTATGGCTGCCAAGGAGGAACTCAAGACGGGTGTGAGTGAACTGACGCAGGTGGGCTGGGAACAGCATCAGCGCATCGCACGGACGATGTACCAGAACTTCCCGGAGGTGTTTAAGAATGGTGGAAATGTGCTGGCCATCTCTTCGCTGTCGGGTCGTTGTGTGCTCAGTATGTCGGCCTTCTGTCAGGAACTGGTGCAGTGCAACCCGAAGATAGAGATCCGTGAGCAGTCGTCACGTTTCACCCTCGATGGTGTTGTGCCTACCGACAAGGAGAATCCCCTGCGGCGGAAATTCCCCAGGGCCAAACCTCGTTTCGAAAACAACCGTGGTCAGTTTAACTATCGTGACTCGCTGAACGAGAAGATTATCTCGAGGGTGTTTGTCAGCACAGAGGGACTGCCGGGCAGTATGCGTCATGTCGCCAGCAACCTCATCAATCTCTATACGTCGCTCCCCAGTATCAGTCACGAGGGAATGATGGGAAATATCATCACGGATGAGGAAATCGCCAGACGGTGGGAGTCGTCAAACCTCGGTTCCTATTCGTGGGTGTTCGGTCCTCAGTATGAGATGATACCAATCCTTGAGGACATCATCAAAAAGGCTGATGCTGTGATCACTGGTAGCAGTGACCGTATCGCTGACTTACGCTTCGGCCATGATACCTGTATCGGTCCGCTGACAGTGCTGATGGGCATCAACGGTGCCGACAGTGATCCCGAGGATCCGTATGAGGTGAAGAACATCTACCAGAACTGGCAGACCTGCAAGGCATCGAATATCCAACTGATCTTCTATCGTGGTAAGAAGGCGTCGGACGAGATTCTCGTCAAGTGTCTGATGAATGGTTCTGAGGCCAGTCTTCCCCTGCCCTCAGACGCCTATCCTTATTATAAATGGTCCGACTTCCGTCAGTTCTTTACAGACCGTTGCAAGGCTCACACACCAACGGAATAGGCAAGCCTTACAGTTTCTTGTAATAGCGAAGAGGGGCAAGACCCTGAAGTTCCGGGTGGAGGATACGGATAAAGTCGTTGAGAAGCCAGTCGGGACGGAAGGGGGATTCCTCGTAGAACGGTGAGCGCTCGACATCGCAGCCATAGACATTCTTCTGACGGAAGGCGCTGAACTGGTCGTAGCCATGATGCTCGGCACTGAGTTCTGCATAGGTGATGTCGTGATCGCTGCTGTAGCGGAAGAGCCATACGTCAGCCTCGCCAGCCTTCTCAAGTACAGCCTCGAAGGGAAGGGAGACGGAGCCACTGTGCTCATCCCTTGCCCAGGGGTAATTGCCACCTGCATCCTGAATCATCTGGCCAATGGTGCTCTGTCCGCCCGGTACATACCAGACGCTGCCAGTCACCTTGTCGAGAAGGACGGACTTTTGAAATTTGAAATTTGAAGTTTGAAGTTTATGATTACTAGCGAGGGATTTGAGAGTGTTGTAGTGCTTATCGACTTCCTCAAACAGGCTGTCGGCCTTTTGTTCACAGCCAAAGAGGATGCCGTAGAAGCGTAGCCACTCGGCACGGCCTAAGGGTGTCTTTTCCATATATTCAGCGCACTCCACAAGAGGGATATCTATCTCTTCGAGTTTGCCGTAGCCGCCACTGTTCTCGAAGGGAGAGAGGAAGATGGCATCAGGTCGCTGGTCGATGATCTTTTCCACGACTGGACTGAGTCCATCGCCCACATCGGCTATCTTGCCCTTTCTCACTTGTTCCTGAATCCAGGGAATCTTGATGTACTTCAGATCGGCCACGCCAGAGATGCTGTTCTCCTGTCCGAGCGACATCAGCATGGCACAGTGGACGGTGGTGAACATCATGGAGCGATGCAAGGGCGTACGGATGATAGTGCCGCTGGGGATATGGGGCGGAACCTCACGGTCGGAGGGGATGAGTACATACCGATGTAGTGTCATCCCCTCTTTCCACGGGTTTTTAAGTGACGCCACCACATAGCCATCGTATCTCACGACACTAAGCAGGGTGGCGTACTTGAAGGTGACGGTATCGCCCTCTGCCTGGACAGAGGAGGTCTGACCTCCCCTGCAGGCAGAGAACAATGTCACCAGGAATAATAATTTAACGTATTTCAAGGCTTATCATTTATTTCTCAATAACCATATCGTCGATGCAGATATAGGTCGGCGTGGTCAGACCATAGTCGGTTGCCCTCGACCCACCGAAGCCGAAGGAAATAGAACTGATGTTCTTGAAGGCCTCAACATTGCTCAGGTCGCAGTACTTCCATTCCTTGACATAGTCACCATCCTTGGCAAGGCTGATCTCATAACGGGCACCACCCACTGAACCATTGGCAGGTGTCGGCATAATATAGCATGACAGCCAGTCTTCCTTCTCAAACTTACCCGGAGTCATGCCGTCGCCATTAAGGATGGCATCCACGGTCCAGGCATCGTTGGTGTACCAGAAGCCTTTCAGGGTGACAGCACCTCCGAAGTCGATCTCCTCACCATAGGGATAGACCACGCAGAAGTTCTTACCACTCTTAGCCTTACCAGTAATGTTGTTGAATTGGTCGGGAATCATGTCCTTGAAAGTGGTAGCCGTACGGTTAGAGACAGCGAAGCCAGACCAACTAGCCCAAGCGGGGGTGTAGTTGACGGGGAAGGTAGTACCACTCTCTACATAAGAGCAAGCGAAAGCCTCAGAGCCCCAGTTGTCGAACGGGGTACCAGTCTCGTCGCCGCACCAGTAGCCGTCGGCATTGAGGGTGGCCTTTTCGAAACCAATGGTCACAGTTGTCTTACTGGGCACGGGAGCAGGGTTGTCTTCCTTGCTACAAGAGGTGAATGACAATGCAAAGCCACATACGATGGCTGCGAGTCCGAAAAATTGGTTTGTTTTCATAACTGTTTTGTTTTAAAGTGAAACATGTTTATTTGAAGAAAAATTTCTTGCCGTTTTGGATGATGATTTTAGAGGTGAGAGGTAAGGGGTGAGAGGTGAGAGAAGTCCTGCGACCTTGCAAATCATAGGCGGGCGTATTCTCTTTCCACCGTCCACTTTCCTCATTCCACAAGTCTCTGATGCCTGCTGTAGCCTCGCGGATGGCTTCGAGGGAGGCTTCGAGGTGGATATCCTCAGCACCTGCGAACTCCGTCGAAGTCTCGCCCCACCATTCGGGCTGGGGACATTTCTGGTTAAGACCCGTATAGACCCTGACGAAGTCGATAAAGTCGAGGTTGACAGGTTGACGGTTCTCATCGACGGCCCAACCGATATCTATGCCACAGCCTTCATAATTATAAGAGGTGGCATCGGCATTGTCGGTGAAGTTGGGCAGATTGTCGGCATAGCCATAGCGGAAGCCGATCAATACATAATAGTAGGGACTCCATCCACTGTCAACTTTATCTGATAGGTTCAGCATATTATCAGGCAGACGGGTGCCCCGGAAGGTCAGTCCATCGGGCAACCACTGGGGGTAATATTCCTGTGTGTGGTAGTGGTTACGGTCGATGGTGCCGCTGTTGCCACGGTTGTCCATCCAAGGGATGTCTCCCATCGGATTTCTCTGATAGGTGATCTCATAACCATAATCAACTTTCCCTACACTATCCACATCGCAACTGCCACTGATCTCATACCAGGGGTCGTCAGGCAGACCGTTGCCGTTCGTATCTTTCGACACCATCACCACACCAGCCTCGTTCATACCGCCAAAGACCAGATTCTTCATCTCCTGATAGGCATTGCCCCAGACAGCGAAATCACGCTGACCGGGGATATTGGCGATGGAGTGGTCGAAGTGGAAGGTGATATAACCTCCCCAACCACCAAGAGCCACCAAGTGTGAGTCAATAGGACCCAAACCGGCAAGGTTTTCATTGCATTTACGAATCATATCGGCCTCCGTATCGCCTTCTTCGTATGCTGGTGCATCGTTGACATACTGCCCAGGAGCCGGACAATATTCATCCACCGCCAGGATATACTTCGAGTGCTCTGCGACATCATCCATCCGCTGAGCAGAGGAAGTGAAAAGTGAAAAGTGAAAAGTGAAAAGTAGTACAAATACCCTTATCACCCATTTCATCATCACTTCTGTATTTACTTTTATTATTCTTATATTCATTTCACTTCTTAACTTTTCACTTTTCACTTCTTAACTTCTTCAAGAACGTTGCATGCGCAGGGATATCGCCCGTCTTTACCTTCCAGTCGAAGGTGCCGTCAGGGAGGAAATGCAGCAACTCACCGCTGGAAACGTAGTTCTTTGCGTCCATCAGGTAGAAGTCGCGATGCAGCGGGTTGACGATGATGCCGTAAGGCATACGTATCTTGCTGATCTCCGGGGCATCGGAGAGACTGGTGCTAATGACCTGATGACTACGCACGTTGATGATGCCGTAGGTGACGGTGTTCGTCATCGTCACCTCACTCCACTGACTACCATAGAAATAGAGCGAATCGCCTACGATACACAGGTCACTGACAGCCTGGTCCAGATGTCCGCCTACATGCATCTTGCCGTCAGCACCTTTTGCCAACCACCAGAGGGTGCCCGCTTCGTTGGTATAGTTGCCACGGGCTGTAACCCAGAGTTGACCGTACTTGTCGGCTTTTACGTGGTGCAGGTTCGGGGCCACCTCTATCCTGCTAGTCTCCTGCATCTTCGCGAGGTCGATGATACTCACTGTACTCTCGTAGCCCTGTCCTGTCATCCCCTGATAGCCTCCGCTGTTGGCCACATAGAGATAATTGTCTATGATGGCCATCTCCTCGGGCTGATAACCAACGGTGCAGGAATCGGTCTTCTGCAGCGACAGGGTATCTACCCGATAGACCATCCCTAAGGGAGATGTTCCGTCGCCATAGACAGGACTGACATATGACGAGATGTAGGCAAAATGATCCTTAAACGTCACATAGCGACAGTTGGGGATATCCACCTTTCCGATTCTGACGGCATCCTCGGCACGGGCCACCTCCACCTTGTTGGAGCAGTTGATGACGAGCCAGAGACGAGAACCGTAAATCTGACAGTCGTTGCCCACGTCGCCTAGCATCATCACGGTACTGGGGTTGCGTTCGGAATAGATATTACGATAATAATGCACGGTGGAGTCTTTGCCGGAGAGGTCGAGGTAGTCGAGGGTGGATTTATTGGAACCCATATTACCCTCATTGAGCAGATACATCCCGACAATCTCACTCTTTACCGTCTTACCGCCTGTGTTGATATCCTCCATCGGTACCACCATCACATCGTCTCTGCAAGAGGCGAGCATCAGGAGGGGCCATATGTAAGGCAATAGTCGTTTCATATCTCAACACTTAAAGTGACGGCATAGTTACGGCCCGGCATGGGGTAGTTGACGATAACCTCATAGTCCTGATCCAAGATATTGTTGACATCCAGTTGTGCCCTCCAAAGCACCTTCTGCCATTGGAACCGACACACAAGACTCAGGTCACTGGTATACCAAGGCTCCATGTGGTTGTAGAGGATATTTTCTTGTTCGTCGTAGCGCTCGCCGGCATAGATGAACGAGTAGTTCAGGTCCCAGTTCTTGTAACTGAGGCCAACGATAGCAGAGCCCGAGTGCCAGGGGATATAGGGTATCTGGTCGTTGTAATAACTATCAGCAGGATCAGTCACATCGCGTGCATCCTGATAAGTATATTGGGCACGAGCTGTAGCCACCAGATCCTTGCCAATCTGGAAGTCTGCCTCTGCCTCCACGTCGATACCCTTAATATGTACTTTGCCAAGGTTGAGCATTGTCCAACGAAATTGCTGTCCTTTGGGGTAGGCGACGATTTTATCGTGCACCGTATTATAATAGGCATCGAAGTGCATCTCCGCATGACGGATGATACCGTGCTCAAAGTGCTTGTTGAGAGCGAAACCGGCATCATATTGCAAAGCACTCTCTGGTACAAGGTTGGCGTTGCCCATGTCGGTGTAATAGAGGTCATTGAAGGTGGGCATACGGAAACTCTTCTTGACGTAAGCCCTCATAGAGAAGAATGTACCTCGGAAAGGGTAGAGGTTGACGAAGAGGGCAGGAGTGAGTTTCGAGAGTGAATGACTTCCGTGATGCGTCTTGTCGTGGATGAAGGTGGCGAGTACGGAGCCTTGTGCCTTCAAATGTTTGTAGTCGACGGCAGTAGCGAGACTCACAAGGTTGGAAAGTCGCGTCGGGAAGGCAAAGTTATAGGTGTCGGCATTCAACTTATTCCACTTGAAGTCGTAACTCAGCGAGGCACTCCAATTGGGCAACAGTTCCAGCACATTGGCAGTAGAGAGATAGAACTCCTGTTGTTTGTAGCGATTATCGACTGGCAGTTGCGTAGAATCCTTATTCACATAGTGGGTGTTGTAGTAGGCGTATTTCGCCAGCCATCTGGTACTGAACCCATTGCCGACATTCTTGTCGAAGGCCGCCTGTACAAAGGTGTTTAAATCCTGCTGGCGCTCTCCCCGTCGCCAGACATTATTGACAATGGCCCCTGGGATGCCTCTGGCAGAGTTGTAGAGATAGCCCTTTACCTGCCAACCGCCCTGTTCCAACCGTCCAAAGAGATTCGCCTCGATACGTTCGGCGTGGATGTCTCCGTTCTGACGCACAGCCGTTGTGTCCCAGGCCGTTTCACCATTAGGATATCGACGTTCATAACGGAACTTGTATTTTCCACTGGCAGTCAGGAAACCTGCACTCACGGAAGAACTCACAGTTTCCGATAGTTTCTGTTCCCAGAGTGTCGAGAAGCGGAACATATCGCTGGAGCCATACTGAGTTTTAAACTTCAACCGATAATTATGAATTGAGAAGTCTGGCGCTTTCGTCCTAATATAGATGGCTCCTGCATTTCCAAAATCGGAGGCAGGTTGGAAGATGGCACTCTTCTGACCATTGTAGAGGGTGATCTCCTCCACATTGTCGAGCGAAAACTGCCCCAAATCAATCTGTCCGTTCTGGGCGTTACCCAACTGCACACCGTCGTAGGAGATACCTAAGTGATGCGTGCCCATCGAACGAATATTTACGGTTTTGATACCACCCACGCCACCATAGTCCTTCAACTGAATGCCTGAGAAATAGCGCAGGGCATCGGCTACAGAGTGCGTATTCAGTTTCTCCAACATCTCGCCGTTGAGTTTCTGACTGGGTACGACCTCACGCATAGCAGGTCTTGACACAACCACAATCTCCCGTACATGCTGCATGGAATCCAATCTGCTCTGAGCAGAAACGATAAGTGATAAATGATAAGTGATAAGTAGTGGCAGAATTCTCCACCACATTGCATACTTATATACCCTGTACTTATCACTCATCACTTCTCACTTATCACTCGCCGTTGCCGCCTAACCCCAGAGGCTGGCAAACGTCCTTTCGACACAACGGCAGAGCTTGGCTCTTCTGTCGCTATCGGCAGGTCTTCTGACTTATCGTCTGGCAGCAAACGTCTTCCCGATAATCTCAGTGACGATGTGTTTGCCCCAAAAAGGACGACTCACAGCAGCGGGACTGTTCAGGATTTCCACCTGATTCCCTATTAATCACCCAAAGGGTGAACCGATTGTCGGGTGCAAAGATAATCATTTATTCTTGAAAAACAAGCAAAAATATGGATTATTTCACCCCAGCAGATGAGAAAGCAGCACTTTCACACCAATCAAAGTTAGAATCACACCACCTAGGAGTTCCGGTTTCAGGCGACGGGTGATGGATTTGCCGAAACGACGGCCTAAGTGGTAGCCAACAAGACTGAAGAGGAACGATACCAAACCTATAATGATAAGAGGTAGGGTAAGTTGTGAAAGTTCTGTATAGCCTGTACAGGCAAAGGAAATGCCGATGGCTAATGCGTCGATGCTGGTGGCAACGGCTAAGAGCAGTTGGGTGCGTAGTTTGCGAGGATTGAAATGCTGTTCTTCCTCAGGCCCAAAACTCTCCCAAATCATCTTGCCACCGATAAAGCCTAACAATCCGAAAGCAATCCAATGGTCGTAGGCTTCCATATACGACTGAAAATGACTGATACCCAGCCATCCCAGCAACGGCATCAGAGCCTGAAAGAAACCGAAAAGGAATGCCATACGGAGTAGGATGGCTTTTGGCATGCGTTGGATAATCCCACTGACGATGGAAACCGTGAAACAGTCCATAGCCAGAGCGATGGCTAAGAGGATGATATCTAAGAGGTTCATATAGTATTTGTTTGCCTCATTCTTGTACTTTGGTTGCAAAATTACGAAATAATTATGAATTATGAATTATGAATTATGAATTATTTTGTATCTTTGCACCAAGAAAACTAAAAACAAGAAAACCCATGATGAAGAAAGCAATGATTCTCGGAATGCTTTTGGCTACATCGATGTCGATGCAGGCAGAGCAGGTGACTGTCCAGACAAAGAATGTCACGATGGTACTTAATGTGGAAAACGGCAAACAGCCACAGTATGTCTATTTCGGTGCGAAACTCAGCAACTATGACTTGGCTCACTTGCAGACACCCCGTAACGGACGGATGGATGCCTATCCTATCTATGGCCTGAACTGCCCTGCTGAGGCCGCACTCGCCATGAAACATTCGGATGGCAACCTTTCCACGGCGATGTATGTCACAGGGATGGAGAACAAAGACAACACCCTCCGAATCACCCTGAAGGATCCGGAATATCCCGTATCAGCAACCCTCTGCTATAAAGCCTATCAGGAAGAAGATATGATTGAGACTTGGGCAGAAATTACTAACGGCGAAGCCAAGCCCGTCACACTGACGCAGTTTGCCTCTATCTGTCTGCCCATCCGCAGAGGTAACGTGTGGCTCTCGCATTTCTATGGCTCTTGGGCCAACGAGGCTCAGTTGGTGGAAGAACCAATCCTCGCTGGCGAGAAAGTGATTAAGAATAAGGATGGCTCGCGCAACTCCCATACCGATCATGCTGAAGTGATGTTCTCCCTCAACGGGAAGGGTCAGGAGAATACGGGTGACGTCATCGGTGCTGCCCTCTGTTACTCAGGCAACTACCAATTAAAGGTGGAGACGGATGACACAGAATATCATTATTTCTTTGCTGGCATCAATCCCGACAACTCCGAGTATCACCTGAAGAAAGGCGAGACCTTCACGACGCCTAAAGTGGCGCTGAGCTTCTCGCAGAATGGCCTTTCCGGCATCTCGCGCAATTTCCATAAGTGGGGTCGCAAGTATATGCTCGCCCACGGCGATAAGGAGCGTAAGATTCTGCTCAATTCCTGGGAGGGTGTCTATTTCGATATCAACCAGCAGGGCATGGATCAGATGATGGGCGACATTGCCTCGATGGGTGGCGAACTTTTCGTGATGGACGATGGCTGGTTTGGCGACAAGTATCCCCGTAAGACTGACAATTCCTCTCTTGGCGACTGGGTGGTAGATAAGAACAAACTGCCTGAGGGTATCGAGGGATTATTGAGAGATGCCAAGAAGCACGGTATCAAGTTCGGCATCTGGATTGAGCCCGAGATGACGAACTCCGTCTCTGAACTCTATGAGGCTCACCCTGACTGGATCATCAAGGCTCCGAAGCGTGAGGCTGTGCAAGGGCGTGGCGGTACGCAGTTGATCCTCGATATGGGCAATCCCAAGGTACAGGACTTCGTGTTCAGCGTCGTTGATAATCTGATGACGAAATATCCGGAGATCGACTATATCAAGTGGGATGCCAATATGCCGATTCTGAACCACGGTTCGCAGTACCTGACGATGAACGACCAGAGCCATCTCTATATCGAGTATCATCGTGGTTTGGAGAAGACTTGTCAGCGGGTGCGCGCCAAGTATCCCGATCTAACTATTCAGGCCTGCGCCTCTGGTGGTGGACGCGCCAACTGGGGTGTGCTGCCTTATTTCGACGAGTTCTGGGTCAGCGACAATACCGATGCCCTCCAGCGTATCTATATGCAGTGGGGAACCTCATATTTCTTCCCCGCCATCGCGATGGCTTCGCATATCTCTGCCACACCGAATCACACCGTCTTCCGCACCACTGCCATGAAGTATCGTATCGACGTAGCCATGAGTGGACGCTTAGGTATGGAGATTCAGCCCAAGAACATGACGGACGATGAGAAGACGCTCTGTCGCAAAGCTATTGCCGAGTATAAGCAGATACGGCCCATCGTGCAGTTTGGCGACCTCTATCGCCTCGTATCGCCCTACGATAAAGTGGGCCTTGCCTCACTCATGTACGTCAACGAGCAGAAGTCGAAGTCTGTCTTCTTCTGGTGGAAGACCGAATCGTTCCAGAATGAGCATCTGCCGCGAGTAAAGATGGCTGGCCTTGATGCCAACAAGAATTATAAGGTACACGAACTGAACCGCATCGACCTGAAACCGATGGACATCGAGGGAAAGACCTTCAGTGGTGCCTACTTGATGAATCACGGCCTCGAAATGCCTTACCGTAATGAGCCCGAATGGTCAAAAAAGACCGACTGGTCCAGCCGCGTCCTTTTGTTAGAAGCAGAGTAATTGGAGTATGAAAAGGATTCTCATCTTTACGTTGATACTGGCAACCTCAGTCGTATGCCTCGGGAGTGAGACTGGACTGAAACCTCGGTTGGTGGTGTGTACGGATATAGCGCCAGCTGATGTGGAGCCGGACGATATGGAGTCGATGGTGAGACTGATGGCCTATGCCGACCTG
>Ga0310786_10008425_pt1 | contig 13243 bp, 11 predicted proteins | sample AusTroGonzalo_MG_FD_203881 | JGI IMG/M metagenome (GOLD analysis project Ga0310786, IMG submission 203881) | Bovine rumen microbial communities from tropical cattle in Woodstock, Queensland, Australia - Gonzalo_03 (v2) (version 2) | ecosystem: Host-associated > Mammals > Digestive system >... | reverse complement strand
ATGTAGATTTCGTCGAACTCCTCGGGGTTTATGTTCACCGGTATAACGGCGCGGTTGTCGTGAGAAAAAAACACACTTTTCGTGAGACAAAACAAAAAGAGACGCTTATAAGCGTCTCTTGCTATTTTTAAGCAAAACAACTCCAAAGATTACCAGGTAAAGCCTCAAATTGTTTGCAATACCCAGGTTCAATGGTAACGCTATTGCTATTAAAATTGATTGTCAATTCATCTGAACCGATGTTATGAATAGTAATAATTTCTCCAATTTCAGCAGCGTAGCCAGTCATGCTAAAAGTCATTGACATGCCAACACGACCAGATCCGCCATGTTCGTAGGACGCAGGAATCCTGAAAATATCACGACTTCCGCTTCCATAGGCTTCAAAATAATCGCCAAGAGAGTCTTTCTGGTCGTTGGTAGTTAGACTTTGAGGGATAGCAATGATTTTTTTCTGAATTTTGGAAGAAATCTTGTCGTAACTCAAAGTCGTCCCAGAAATGGTTCCAATGCTGCCGGAGTCAGAATTGATCGATTTTAGGCCTCTAACAACCCATCCTCTATCTTCGATATGAAGTAAAAAATGCGCTGCGGTATTGGATTGAACGATTTTGCTAATAAAAATACCGCGTTCGGAGATATGGAACCAATTAGAAGACTCTTCATCAACTCCCTGGCCAAAGAAGCCGCCATTAAATGAAGGGACTTCATTTACATTTGACGGGAAATTCGGTTCAGTCGTTTGTGGGCCAGCCTTAATTCTTCCATCGGCATCAATAGCCTTAAAATAGGCTTTCAAGTCTTTTCTAGGCAATTCAAAACCGCGCCAATTCATTGTACTGCCATAGTTAAACCAGGCAAAAAGACCGGCACAGCCAGCATGTAACGTAATTGTTGTATTGGCTTGGCTATTAAGCGGCAAAACAACATCAAGTTCGTAATCTGCTCCAGTAGGAATTACCCAAATAGAGTATGCGGTTGCACCAGAAACACCCGTGACCGTCAAAGTTTCCTTTTGGAGCGATGTCGTAGAACCTTCATGGAGGACAACAACGACTCCACCGGTAGCCGTAGACAAGTCAACAGACCCGCTTTGTGACTTAAAATACTGGATTTTTTTGCCGTAATTCGGCGGAAGGGGCAGGTGTCCTACGTCTTCGTCCGTTCCTTCATAGGTGGGGTTTTGCATGGCATTGTACCATTCGGGAGGAATCGGGGTTCCTGTAGTAATTTGTTGCTTTTGCATGGTTTTTCTCCTTCTGTTAAATCTATATGGTCAGCCGATACTGCCTTTTAAGGACATTCTTGAAGGAATATCTGGGGAGCAGGTTGAAGCACTGTTTCTTTTCGTTCCAGGTCATAAATTTGCCGAAAAGCTTCAGTCCAAGCTCCTTGTATTCCATCAGCTGCTTGTAGTTGTTCTTTTTCTTGGCCATGCCGGTGTAGCAGTTAATGCTAGCCAGCACACGGTTCACGTTTCGTTCGTTGATATGCCACGATTTCATCTTCTTGATGGTCGCCACCCCCTTCTTGCAGGTGTTCCTGTTCAGGTAGCAGCGGTCGAATTTGCACATGGCACCCAGCACCATAGCCCCCTTGCTGTAATGCTGGCAGTAGAATTTTCGTTCATTGAATTTGACATTGATGGCGGCAAGACGCCTCCGAATTTCGGGCATAAGGCTCAAAAACTCGGTTTTTCGTGTCGTAACGACAAAAATGTCATCGACAAACACGACCATCTTGAAGCCAAGTTCCTCATTCAGCCACCTTGTAATGTCATTGATATAGAGGCCCATAGAGTTCTGCCATACCAGGAAGCCAATGGCACCACCCACCCCTATAGGCTTGTTAAAAAGAGACTTTTCGGGAGCTATTGCAGCCCAGTTTTCCCGGGGGACGAACACATTGCAATGCCTGGCAGGATCGGCATGAAGGGCCACGTCCATCATATAAATGAGGTCTTCCTTGTCGGGGCCGTTGTAATAGCGTTCAATTAGGCTTTTTTGCTGTTTGAAGGCCACCTCAACGTCGGCGTTCGGGAAATAGCCCTTGAAGTCCAGGTGTATGATCCAGGCGTCTCGGGTGTAGTTTTCCGATTCTTCCCGGACAAATCTCCTGAATGTTTCCACGGCGGCGTGTTGGCCCATTCCCTTGCGATTATTGAACGATATGGGCGAAAGGACACTTTCGTATATGGGGCGAAGTCTCCAGTCCAGGTAATGGTGGACAATTCTTGTTTCCATGGACGTGGCGAAGATTTCGCGGGCTTTAGGAGAGAAAACGACGAAGGCATAGTTAGAATCTGCGGTAAGCTCACGGGAATTGATTTTTCGCTGTAGGTTTACAAGGTTTGCCTCGAAGTCCACTTCGAACTTCACGGTGTCGGGAGAACGGCGTTTGTTCTTCCGCGCCCTGTAATACACATCTATCAGGTCTTTCAATTCTACCATAGTTTCTAACCGACAAACATTTTTTCAAGTTCGCAACCGCCGACACCCGGCCAGCGTTATTGAAGTTGTTGTTGTTGAAGTTTCCGTTGTTGTTGAAAATCCACGCGTTGTTATTGTTATTGCGCACCGCGAGCCAGCGCCAAAACCAAGAAAAACGCACTACAACGTCAATAAGGCGACTGCTGAAGATGGATTAAATGAATCCGCCGCCTCCTCTTGATTCTTGTTTGTCAGGCCCAAGGTCGTCGTTTGATACCTTGGGCGCCTGGTTCTTAGACATGACGCTTTTACGCCATTTCATTATGCCTTCGTCGATTCTCTGGATATACGAAAAAATTTTTACCTGCTTCGCAGGTAGGAGGAATTTTAGATCGATGGCAAGCCGGAGGTACGCCTTTAATATCTCGAAATCGCAGATAAAAAGGTCAATTTCGTCCTTCCGACGGTCAGCCAGCTTGTAAGCCATTCCCGCATGGGCTATCATCGAGGAAGCCTTGTCGTGAATTTTGTCGCCAAGCACCACACGATCTTTCTTCGGAAAGTCGTATATTACACTATGGACCGCCTTGAACAGTTCATAGGTATCGACATAGATTCCAGTATCTTCCCATCTTTTATAGGACTTTCCTTTCATTGTTTACCTCCATGTGGCGGCTACAAAGAGCCGCCACAAAGTTATAAATTATAAAGTTAAGAGCGCAACCGCCGACACCCGGCCAGCGTAATTGAAGGTGTGGCGGTGGAAGTAACCGTCGCCGTTGAAAATCCACGCGTAGTTACCGTTATAGCGCACCGCGAGCCAGCGCCAATCTGTCAGCTTCACTGTTGAAGTGTCGTTGCCTTTCATGGCATAGAGAGTCTTATTGACAATATCGAAGCCCGCATAGGTCGTGTGGCCCGTTAGCCCTGCCTTCATCTTGCTGATCATCTCAAAGGTGTCTTCGATGCCCATCATGCGCCAGTCACCCGCCCGGAGACCAGGAGAGTCGAAATTGATGCTGGCCGCAAAATCGGCTGCCGGGAATGTCGTCACAGCTTCACCATTCCTATTCAGGTGGGTTCTCGTGACAAGATTGCCCGTCTGGCTATCCGTTTTCCTGGCCAGGGCATAGGTCCATTCCTTTTCCTTTCCGTAAACATTCTTCATGCTGTAATTGAAGGAAGGCCACTTGAGCATGACGCACTTCTTGATATATTCCTCAAAAGATCTGTAAACAGCCCTTAAAGGGGCGCAATGGGAGTCTTCATTGAACTGGGTGCGGCTTACAATGATATGGGCCGTAGTAGGCGTCACATCGCTTGTAAGAGTTGCCGTAGAGCCCGGATTGCTGCTGTAGTATTCGATGAGCCTTTCAGCATTAGCTCCAGCTCTAGTTCCGTTTGAGCCGCCCATCCTTTCAAAACCAGGCGAGTCGCCATAGGCGGGGATCATGTAGGCCATATTCATCGTAGCCGTAGCACCGGAAGCGACAATGCCTGTAGCCTGCTGCCAGGCACTCATCGTGTCTGCAATGACAAGGCAGGACATGGTTCCCTGGTAGTTCTCGGCATATTCGCAGTGCCAGTTGTAGTTCCAGCCCGCACCGGCTGCCGTTCCTCCAGGATTTGCCCGGAGCCAAGTATCAAGCGCAGTACAGAAATCGGCCAAAGTGGTCGCAGAATAGGTAAACGTGCCGATACTGATACTTGTATTGTCGGATTTTTGCTGTTTGAACACGATATTGTGGGAATTTCCGTCGAGAGTAAGCCCCGTAATTTCCCAGATCCATGCCGAAGCGAACTTCTTGGTGCTGGAACAGTCCCAGTAATGGACCAGAACTTCGTCACCAAGGCGATTGAGGACGACGCCGACCTTCGTATAGCCCGAAGGAATGGTGACGCCGTTGAGCAAGTCGCCCCCCTTGAGATAGTGCTTGTTTCCGCTGCCGTCGATAAACAGCGCATCGCCAATCTGCGGATCGTCGGTTTCAACCGGCGACCCCTTGGCCGAGAAGCTAACATCCAGCATCTTCAGCGTATGGGTGTTGGAATCATAGACACAACGGCCCAAATTCGGAATGTTGAGCTGGTGAAGGTTGACCCCGTGGGGGTTGTCGTGGTTCAGTTCATGTTCATTTTGCCGCTGCCCGGAACTATTGGCAAGGGCGTCGATTGATTCCTTGACAAGCTTTTCGCTCGGGTAGTGCGTATTGTCTGGAGTAGTCTGCCAGGAAGAGCGCTTGTTGCTTTTATCTTCTTTGCCGCTTTCAAGGGCTGTCGCACGGTTTGCAAGCTCCGTGTCGGCCTGTTGGCGGGCATTCGCTTCGCTCTGGAGTTGGGCAGAACTTGCAGTATTGTCTGTCACGATTTGGACGTTTGTGACCTTGCCGTCTGCAAGCGTGACCTTGACCTGGACATTGGTGCCGTCCGTCGAGGTCTTGTTCGAGTCAAGAGCCTGGATTGCCGCTGCAATAGCGTCATTGCGGTTTGTCACTTCCGTAGCGATGGCCGTGGCTATATTTTCAGGGGTAGCCTTGGCGTTCAGCTGAGTCTGGACATTGCCAGTCACGCCATCAAGCCTGTTCAATTCCGTCACCGTGACATCAATGCCATCGAGAACATTGAGCTCTGATGCTGTAGCAGTCACTCCAAGATCGGAAAGCGTCGTATTATGAGGATTCCCGGTCTGTTGCGAATGGTCGTATGCGGTTTTGCCACGGTCGCCACGGTATGCAGTCGAGGATGTTTCGCCAAGGGCCAGGGATTTCGATATTTCGGTGTACTGCGAACCGCTCCATCTGTAGCTTCGGTTCGTGGCAAGTTCCACATAGATCTTTCCGGATTCTGGAGCGATGAGAATGGTATGGTTTTCGTCGCTGTAGAAACTTCCGTTGTAAAGATAGCCTTCGATTGTATCATCGACATAAGAAGGCAGCTGAGAAGAAGGCACCTTGCCGTCGCCATCGAGGGTCGCCACGCCGTTCGCGACCCCCTTCTGGGATTTGGGGATATATCCAGAATTGCCTGCGGCATCGTCAATTTTGAGATAGGTGTTCTTGATGACATTACCGTCGCCATCCTTGGTCGCCTTGGTTGCCGTGGCGGCATTACCAGAAATATCGACCGGCAGAGTCTCGCCGTCGTTTACATGTTCAGCCTTCACGGCATCGTTCGCAATATGGCTGCTTTTCACCTTGCCGGAGCCGATGTTTACCGTAATCGACACATTTCCGTCAAGGTATGTGGACGCCGATTCACCGGACACGTCGCCTTCGATGGCGAACTTGATGGCCGTTTCGAGTCTCTTGGCGAGCAGCGCGGCGATGTCGCCGTTGGTATCTTCGAGCTGTGCTACATTGTATTGTTCAGGCATGTTGCCCCCTATAGGTTAGGTCTGTAAAACTTGAGTGTGTTTGTCGCCTGGTATCGCATCCCTATGCCCCAGGCGTTCGCCTTGGCCTTCGCGTCGGCCTTGGTCTCGTAAGTATCGGTTATCCCGTCGATTTGTTCCTGGAGAGCAGCATCAGCCTGCTCTCTTGCCTCAGCTTCATTGGCAATAGCGGAGATTCTTTCGGATTTTTCCGTGTTCAGGGCGTTTGTGACCGTCCTGTTCTGAACCGGGTTCCTCGAAGTTGTCGAAAGGTAGGCATCAACGCGGAACGTATTGATAATCTGGTCGATTATCCTGGCATAGTCGGGCGGGATGAGCCTGAGCACCGTCTTGAACCTGATTCCGTCCCACCAAACAACCGTATTCGGGGTCACATTAAGAACAGGATTTCCGGCAAGGACACCCGTATCGGTAGCCGTATAGATGAAGCCAGGCTGTTTCGGGGTGTCGGCATTGATCTGTTCGCAGGTCATTTCCCCACGAAAATCAACATCAAAACCGGTATCGATAGCCCTGTCGAAGCATTCAGCAAGGCCTTCTGCAACGATTTCGTTGGCCGCGTCGGAGCCACCCGGTTCAGTAATCGATTGAAATTCCTTGAATTTCTGAAACAAATCGGCTTTCAGCTGCTCTTTTCTAGTCATTGAACACCCACCTTATTTCGGTAAACGGAATGCGCTGATTATCAAGTTCTTTCACCAGCGTGTCGCAGTCTGCCCTGTTCGCGTCAACATTGACCGTCCAGATATACTGTTCGTCGAGATCGTAGACCGGTTCGCCGACTCTCGAAAGTCCTGCCCTGAAAAGCTTGTGCGGTTTGTCGATAGTGACAGAAAAGCCCATCTGTTCCGCGATATACCCGTAATGTTTCGCAGCAATGCCCCACTGCCTGTTTACAGCCGCCATTAGCGCCTGCTTGCGTTCTTCTTCGGTTCCTGTTCCAGGAAGACCGTAGGCGTCTTCCCAGCGCCCGAGCGTGCCAGCAAGGGTGCATGTGCTTGCGAACGATTCCCTGTTCGCATCGTCTGCCGCCTCGACAAGCCTGTCGAGTTCCCTGGAAACGGCATAGTCTTCCGCGTCCATAGGAAGCGGTTTCAGGAGCGAAAGCGCCCTGAAATGCCTAGATTCGAACGGATTGACGGTTTCTTCGCTCATGCTATTCCACGCTCAATGTTCCAAGGATGAATTTTTCGTCAGAACCGGCTACAACTGTTGCCGAGCTGCTCCACGCGCCGCCGTTCTTCCTGGTAGTCACGCTATCAGGCAGCGCCCCATGCTTAATGGCAAACACGGTAATCTGGGCAGTAACGATCATGTCGCCAGCCTGGAGTTCGGCGAAATACTTCTGCACGTCGGAACGGAACCCGGCATCGTCGAACGAGCTGGAGCTGCTGGAACTATCCAGATGGACTTTTACATCCACGGTAGTCTCGCGCTGGACCGACACGAAGATTTCCTTCGGGGCGACAGGCCCTTCTTCCTCGCAGTGTTCGCGAACCGTTTCAATAGCCTTCATCGAGAGCGTGACGGGAGCCAGGAGAATCCCGACCGTCCCAACCCCGTAGGGTTTCTTGTTGCATTTGGCAAAAGTCGGCTTTTCCTGCGTTCCGTCTTCGGTATAGAACTCTACGCCATGGCACTTGATATCATGCAGGGCCGGAGTCATCCAGTTTTCAAGGGCGTCGATAGAGGTGAGCGTAATCTTCCAGTACCTGGCAGAAACGGTCTCGAAAGAGCCCATAGACCACCCGGACGTGCCAAGAATAGCCCGGAGAGTCCAGGTCGAAGAATCTTCGGAAGAATACACCCTGAACTCGCCACCACGAACGGTCGTGAAGCCGAGCCCGATTCCAGCGATATCCTTTGTATCGTCGAAGTCAATGACGATAGAATCGCCTACATCGGAAGACCCTACACTAAATGCGATGGAATCCTTGTTTTTCGGGTCGCAAAAGGCGTCTGCATTCACCGTAATCGAACCGGAAGACACCATCGACGGCAAAAGTTCAACGACCGAGCCCGAGCTTACAGCCTCAAGGGCCCACCTTTCGTAGTCGGTATCCTTGCCGCCGGAAGGCGGCTTTCGGAGGTAGGAAAGCACGAACGAGAGCAGTTCGGCACCCGTAAGGTTCTCGACATCCTTGCCGCGTTCCGTGGCGAACTTTTCGAGAGATTCCTTCGACATCGTGGAAGGGAAAATCTGGTCCACGGTCCAGTCAAGCTGCTTGTAGACCCCCCAAATGGCAGATGCAGCCACCGAAAAGCGGATATAAGTCTCTGTTCCCTGCGTAATCGTCCCGATCAGGGCGGGGTTCATGTTCTCCGCATCGACAATCATGCGCTGGAGAATGGTATCAATACTAATGGCCATCGGAGACCTCCACAAATCTTTCAAAGGTTACGGTTTCACCCACATAAAGAACGGCCTCGACATGGAGAAGGAGCCGGTCGTCGCGCTGGTAAGTAGCCGTTGCGGTCACGCTGCGCACGTGCTTGTAGTCAATAAGCCACTGCAACGCCTCAAGAGCGAACTGTTCGGCATTGCGGCGTGTCTTTTCGGATGCAGGAGCATTGCGAAGCTCGCGGAACCGGTGGCCAAATTCCGGGCGCTTGAAGAAGCTTCCCTTGACAACCGTGAGCGACATTTCAATTTCTTCTCTGATATTCTCAAAAGTCATACTATACCACCGGAGGAGGAGGGTCAGGAATAATGGGCGGCGTTCCAGGAGAAGACGGGCCGACGGCGGTGCCGTGTACCTGTGGCTTGAGGATTGCACGCAAATTTCTAATGGAGCCGACTTCTGCAGGGTTGTCGGTATTGTCCCAGATATCCTTTTTTACGCGCAGGTCGCCATCGATATCCACGCCTTTCGGGGCTTTTATTTCGATGGTTCCGTTCTGCTTGAAAAGGATATACTGTTTGTCGTCACGATATACGGCGGTTTCGCCTTCTTCTACGGCGGGGCGTTCCTTGCCGTCGCTCGCCACGCCGACGATGACATTGCCAAACTCCAGGAAAAGAACGCGGGAGCCTTTTGGTGGGACTGAAACAAAGCCATACTGCTGCATCAGCTGGCGGTCTTCGACATCTCGACCGTTAGCCTTTGCCGACACGCTGCGAAGCTTGCCAGCGATATCCTTGCAGCTCGAAATAATGCTCGTAAAGAATTTCATCACAATGCACCCCCCGGCTGGAGTTCAAGACGCGTGCGCTTTCCGTTCTGCCGGTCAAGCGTGAATGTCACCGACTTGATGAGATAGCTGTCGATGGCTCCGTTGAAGTTATCATCGACATCGACAAAGCGGTTGATTTCCCAGTTGTTGGAGTTCTGGGAATGCCCCTTGACCGTGTATTCAAGGCGGATTGAACTGGCCTTTTCCACCGCCATCTGAAGCTCTGCGGTGCGCTTGGCGGGGCCCTCGTTTTCGTTCCAGTTCACGACCAGGGGCTTTGCAAACGGCATTTCGTCGTTCTTGGCGGTAGCCATAACATACTTGATGTCGTTGTCATCCTGGCTTTCGCCCATCACTCGAACTTCGCTATGGACGCCATCGATGGTGTTTGTCACCGAGCCCTCGATGTAGTCAATCACGGAGCCGTCGCCGAAGGCATGGATGTGGAACATGGGCTTTCCACGAACAAGAGGCTTGTCGAAGCAGAATTTGCCTTCGGGGGTAGCCCAGAACAGGTAGCCCTGCGAGTTTGCCGCCCGCTTGATGACCTCGAAAACCGTATCGCCCGGGGAAAGCTGCACGAACTTTCGCTTGACATTCGCCTTTTTCGCCCCGGAATAATACTCGAAATCCTTCTTTCCGATAAAGGGAAGCCCGCGCACCAGCTTTTCGGCCAGTGCGTCGAGCTTCGTGGGGAGCGTCGAGAACTTTGTCACGCAGGAATCGACAAGAATTGAAGCCACGGAACGACCTTCAAAGGAAAGCTTAGGGCCACTTCTCGATAGTTCGCGCTTGACGGTATCGATAATGCCCGCCATCACCACCTTGCGATTTACGAAAATAGTGCATGTATCGCCCGCAGAAATATCGTACTTGGAATCGCATACGAACTGGAAAGAACCTTCGGGAGCGAACAGGTCCTGCGTGATGCTGTAGCTCACGAACTTGTCCATTCGGGAGCCTTCTATGGCGACGATGACTTCATCCATGTTATTTGTCATAGACAAGCACCTCGCCATTCATAAAAGTCGGATTCTTGACCGCGTTCAGTGCGCAAAGACGCTCCGCTGCCTTGTAGCCAAGGCCGTTGTCCAGGCATACACGATGGAGAGGCGTTTCATGCTGCAACATGACCTTCTTCGTGGTCATGTATTCCATCTTGATGCGCAGCACGGCTTCGCTAAGGGTTGCAGCCTGTTTCTTGAGCCGTTCCGGGCAAATGGCAACCGGGAGAACCGTATTGATGAACTCGCGGACCGTGGCCACGCTGGCTTCCAGATCGGCAGGGGTGACGATATAGGCAGGCTTCGTTTCCGCAATTTCCCTACCTTCGGCATCGTCGGAAACAACGCTTTCGGCGGCAATAGATTCGCCCATCCTTCTTTCGTCGTCGCTGATCTGCTTCGCTGTCTCGTTTGCAAGCGTGGACGCCGCAAGCGTCGCGTATGCCGCATACACGGGAGAACCGGCAAGACTAGCAAGCATTTCGGACATGTTCGCCGCCAGTACTGCCGTAGAGCTCTTGGATTTCGTCGCACGACGGGCAAGACCGGTAAACGAATCGCAGCACCCCTGCAAGCTCTCTGTCAGCTTGCCCGAAAGGGTGCCCATGTAGTCAATCGTCGTGTTTATCGCATCGATAGGGGCCTTTACTGTGGTGATGACGCCCTGGATCTTTGCCATCGCGGACTGAACGCCCGATGCGAACGCACGGGCGGCATCGCCAAGGGCACCCCACACGTCAAGCAGGGACCAGTCAGAATCTTCGACATCAGGGACCCCGGCCTTCTGCATTTCGTTGGCGATGGACGCCTGCACATCGGCATTCGCTTCCTTCGCCTCTTCGTAGGTCACATCAGTCGGGTCGGTAAAGGCCTGGGTTTCTTCCTGGAGATTCGCTATTTCGAAGTCGAACTGGAACTCTGCATATTTCCTGCGCTTGTCAGAGGCAAAGGAAACGTTTTTCGGATAGCCATAAAGGATCGTATCGTGGTCGGGGTGATACAGTTCTATAGGTTCCGGGAAATACGAAAGGAACCAGTTGCGGAGTGCCTTGTAGTTTTTATCGTAGTCTTCGTTAGTGATGATACACGAAAACCTGAAAACTTCGGGATTTACGCCCATGTCTTCAAGCTCCGCGCCGTTCTTGTACGGATAGGTCGTTTCGGCCATGGCGTGGCTGATTTCGTCGCTGATGTTCGTCAGCTTCAAGTTCCACTCACCGAGCGTGCATTCTCTGGGTTCGTTCACGTCTGCCATTTATCCCATCCCCGGTGTATTCTGCACCTTGACCTTCGCAGGCTTGCCGCCGTCGCTCTGCGCCGTATAGCGGTTGTTCGCCTGGTCCAAATTGATCGTGACATTCAGCTGCTGCATGTATTCCTGGGCAGTCATCACATGGACGCCATTCTTGGCGTTCTCTTCGCGGCGTTCCTTGTTGTCCTTGACGGCCTTCTGCATGTTTTCGCGGGCTTTATTCATTTCCGCCTGGAGTTGCGCCACCTTTTCGTCGTTCACATAGAAGAAGCTGTTCAGCTCTTCATTCAAGGCATTGAACGCGTTGTCCCATTCTCTTGCCCAGAACTCGGCCTCGTAGCCATATTTCTCGCCGATGACCTTCTGGCCGTTCTCCTGGATTTCCTTGTTTCGGGCCTCCATTTCCTTGTTCGTTTCGTAAAGCTCGACGCAGGCGGCACCGAAATCGTAAATTTTGCCGACAGCCCAGTCGGTTGCGGCGGCGAGCCCCATCATTCCAATGGGAGAGCGACCGATGGCGTTCAGCCCGGCACGTGCCGAGTTGAGTCCCGTGCGGAAACGTCCCATTTCGCGGGCGGTATTCTTGGTTTCGGCTGCAACGGGCGACGTTCTGGCCATAGGGGCATCGTCGTCCATGTAGTCGGAACCACCGCCGAAGCCGCCGCGCATATTGACGACAAAGACCTTCTGGACGGCAGCGGACATCGCGGAAGCACCCGCACCGTTAGCAGCGGCCCCTGCACCGCCCTTCTTGCTCCAGATACCCTTGATATCCATGGCAAGACCGGCAACATCCTTCACGAGCCCGCCAAGCTTGACGGCACCGAGAGCGACTGCGGCAACAGTCATAGCCTTGAAGCCTGCCGTGACAATTCCCTGGTGCTTGGAAAGGTAGTTGAGAGCCGAAGTAAGCGATTCCACAGGACCGGCAAGGTTCGTGTCGGCAAACGTCTCGGCAACAGCCTTCATCTTGCTCACATTGGTCTTGAAATCGTTTGCAGTCTTTTCGAAGCGCTCATCCAATACGTTCGTATTGGTCATGCCTTCCTGGCCACTCTTAGTAATGGCATCGACGGTTTTCCAGCCGTTCTTGTATTCGGAAATGATAGGCTGTAATGCCTTGATAGAGGATGCGCCAAACGTTTTGCCCAATTTCTGGAGGTCCCCATTGGTTTTCTCCATCAGCTGACGCATAATAAAGTCAAAATCGTTAAATTCCTTGTTTTTGTCAAAGACATGGACCCCGATTTTATTCAGGTCCTTCGCCTTCGAAACAAGTTCGCTGAAAAGAGTCGATACGGACGTGGTGAGTTCAGCTTCGCTCTTGATCTGGGCATTCATGACCTGCAAATAGGCCCCAAAACTAGCGAACTGGTCCGCCGTCTTGATGCCGTGAGTCGATGTGGCCGCAAGCAGGGCCTTACCTTCAGCTGCGAACTTTTGCAGGGTGTAGGAACCCTGGTCGCCCTGGATAATCAGTGAATTGAAGAATTTCGCGACTTCATCGGCGGTCAAGCCCATGGTCACTTTTAACGAAGAGGCGACATTTGCCAAATCTTCAACGGATGCCCCGGACGCCTTGGCAGCCTTCGCCAGGATTCCACCCATATCTTCGGCAAAATCAAACTGGCCCGTAATTTCGCCAATTTTAGAGACACCGTTCAGTATTTCATTGGCGGCAACCCCCGTTTCGACAGCCGTCTTGTGCAGCGATTCGCGGAACACCTTCGTGTCCGCGTCGCTTTTCTTTGCGGCAAAACCATAGTACATGAGCGCCTCGGAAAGGTCGCCCACGTTCTTGATGGCCATGCCAAGACCGCCGCCAAGAACCAACGAATTGAGAGGCGTGACCATACGGTCGGCAATTCCCTTGATGCTTCCACCGACACGTGCGATGGTCGCCTTGGTCCTTGCCCCGAACGTGGATATGGCGGCATTCGACTGCCTGAGACCCTTATTGAGATCCGTCGGGTCTGCACCAATCCTCAATGTT
>Ga0310786_10008423_pt1 | contig 13245 bp, 12 predicted proteins | sample AusTroGonzalo_MG_FD_203881 | JGI IMG/M metagenome (GOLD analysis project Ga0310786, IMG submission 203881) | Bovine rumen microbial communities from tropical cattle in Woodstock, Queensland, Australia - Gonzalo_03 (v2) (version 2) | ecosystem: Host-associated > Mammals > Digestive system >... | reverse complement strand
ACGATAGCGTCTATATCAAGTACCGCAAGCGTTACGAAGGCAAGCGCGACGAAGCCAAACTCTACTGGCGTATGAACCGAATGGGTTCTGCAAGTGCTGTAAATGTTGCCCTTCGCCGTAAAATCGATAGCCTGCAGGCGATTCCGCACCGTGTGTCGCTGGTGCCGACCGCTATTGATCCGGTCTACGACGAAAACGCTTGCGAAGATGTGATTGATTCTGCAGCAACTCTGGCTGCGCTGAAACAGGATTCCATTGCTAAGGCTGCTGCTAAAAAGAAGGCCGTAAAGGATTCTAGCGCCAAGGATTCTGTGGTTGCTCCGGCTGCACCGCCTGCACCGAAGACAAAGCGTGTCTGCAAAATGAAGGCTGTCCGTATTAACTATGGCCGCCAGGGGGACCGCTACGATGTTTCTTGGGTGGGTAACGCCGAAGGTTATACCGCCGATTCTCTCTTGGATTTGCTCAAGAAGAATCCTTCTAGAGCATTCTTCTCTATCGAAAGAAATAAGCCGGTGTGGATTTACCATGAAGGTGACTTGAAAGGCCGCCACCATTACCGTTATGAAAAGTTTGAATTGATCGTGAAGGACAAGCCTATCAAGAGCTATGGCTCCTTTGAACTTCCGGCATACATTTACGATGACCCCGAAGTTCAGGAATGGCTGAACCGCCCGATTGAAGAACCTGCCCACAAGGTGCAGGAACCGAAGGCTAAAATCAAGCTGGACGATAACAGTGGAATTTTGCTTGATGTGTCTATGAAGGTTCCGCGCGTTGTGCGTGACAGGGACCGCGGTACGGTGGCCTTGATTGATTCTGGCTCGTTCCGCTACAAGGGCAAGATTGTTTCGCTTTCTCCGTATGCAATCCACACGACCGAAGTGACTCAGCAGTTCTTCAAAGATGTGATGGACAAGAAAGATGCGAAGGAACGTATAGAGGACCGCTCGACTTTTACGGGCGCTCGCCACCCGGTGCATAACATTACCTGGCACGACGCTCAGGCATTCTGCAAGGAATTAGGCGGAGACCTGCCGACCGAAGCTCAGTGGGAATTTGCAGGCCGCGCCGACAATAACGAAGGCGCTCTGTGGAATCTCGACGAAGACCCGAATCCAGCTGTGTACGCTATTTACAAGGCCAATTCTTATAGCTTGGGCAAAAAGAATCCGGGATATGGCCCGCAGCCGGTAAGTAGCAAAAAGTCCAACGCTTGGGGCATTTTCGATATGTCGGGCAATGTCGCCGAATGGACTCGTGACAAGTATTTCATGTTCTCGGTCTGGGTGGAATCTTCTAACCCGACGGGTGCTATGATTGGTTCTTCCAAGGTTTATAAGGGGGGCTCTTGGAAGGACAAAGAAGACGATTTGAATTTGACGGAACGCGATGATGAAGATCCGCGTTATTGGTCCGATGCCATCGGCTTCCGCTGTGCATTCCCCAGGAATCTGTTTGAAGGAAAGTAATGCTTAAAGAAATGCGTCTATTTAAAAAGCTGACGGCGATTCCGTATTTGCTGGTTATTTTGGCATTGTTGATGCCGCTGGCAAATGTTTCCTGCGCCGACGAAGTGATTGCCGAACCCAGCCTTTATGAACTTGCTTCGGGTCTCGACTTGGAACAGGAACTGAAGGAACCTGCCTTGGGCATTCTGAAAAAGATGGAAACTGGAAATCCGCCTGCCATGGAAAAGTTCCGGCAGACCATGCCCCATTTCCCAAAAATGGAGCCGGTGCCGTTTCTCTACGTGATTCTTGTGGGCGCCGTGATTGCGGGCTTGTTTGCGTTCTTTACGCCGCTAGGCTCTATTACAATCGGAATGCTTACAATGGTATCGATGTGGTTTTTCCTTGCGAAACTCGGGCAGATTAGTTCTGCGATGGGAGTCTCGCTCTTGAAGGTAGAACCTGGCGTTGGAATTCATGCGGCATCGTTCATGATTCTGATCGGAACCGCGATGAACCTCGCGACTATCATCCGGCCGATTGTAGACGAAATCAAGGCTAAACGCGCTGCGAAAAAGAAAGCGCAATAAGCAAGAAAAAAACTCGCCACCAGGCGAGTTTTTTAATGTGTAGTGTGAAATGTGTAATGACTAATTCCACATCCCACATTCCACATTATACATTGAATAAGAAGTACATGATGTCGCCATCCTGTACCACATAGTCCTTGCCTTCGGTGCGGACAAGGCCTGCTTCCTTGGCGGCGTTCCAGCTGCCATGCTTCAGGAAGTCGCTGTAGCTCAAAGTTTCGGCGCGAATGAAGCCGCGTTCGAAGTCGGTGTGAATCACGCCTGCGCACTGCGGAGCCTTGTAGCCAGCATGGAACGTCCAGGCGCGGCATTCCTTTTCGCCAGCGGTAAAGAAGGTGCGAAGACCGAGAATTTCGTAACCCTTGCGAACCACGGAATCGAGGCCCGATTCCTTCATGCCGAGTTCCTTCAGGAATTCAGCCTTGTCGGCGGGTTCCATGGCGGAAAGTTCTTCTTCGATCTTGCCGCTGATCATGATGACTTCGTGACCGTTCTTGGCTGCGTATTCCTTCAGCTGGTCCACGTAGGCGTTGCCGGAGAGAATGTCGTCTTCCTTCACGTTGGCGCAGTAGAAGAGCGGCTTTGCGGTCAGCAGGGCCAAATCTTTAACGATGAGTTCCATTTCTTCGCTGTCGTGCATCACGGTGCGGGCGGCCTTGCCTTCCTGGAAGGCGTCGCGGAGCTTTTCGCATGCGGCGAGGCGGGCCTTAGCTTCGGCACCACCCATACGGGCAGCCTTGGCTTCGGTAGCGAGGCGCTTTTCGACAGAGTCGAGGTCCTTCAAAATCAGTTCGGTTTCGATGATTTCCACATCGCGGACCGGATCCACGGAACCGTGCACGTGCACGATGTTTTCGTCGTCGAAGCAGCGGATAACTTCCATGATGGCTTCGCATTCACGAATGTGGGTCAGGAACTGGTTGCCGAGGCCTTCGCCCTGGGCAGCGCCCTTTACAAGGCCTGCAATGTCCACAAATTCTGTAACGGCGGGAACGATGGATTTCGGATTGTAGACCTTGACCAGTTCGTCGAGGCGGCTGTCCGGCACGCTCACCATGCCTACGTTCGGTTCGATAGTGCAGAACGGATAGTTGGCTGCTTCGGCGCCGGCGTTGGTGATGGCGTTAAAGATGGTGGACTTGCCCACGTTGGGGAGGCCTACGATACCGCATTTAAAACCCATGATAATCTCCAATTTTAAAAGGCATTGCTGCCATTTGTTTTTTTGCGATGTAAAGGTAGAAAAATGCCCTTGTAGGCAGTCCCATGAAAATCTAAATTTACGCCCGTTTTTAAGGTAAGGTATGGCAGGGCAGTCGTCAAAGACGAATATAGATATGCTGAATGGGCCCCTCGGGAGAAAAATCCTGAGGTTTGCCATCCCTATTGCCTTGAGCAGTATTTTCCAGCAGATGTTCAATTTGGCAGACGTTGCCGTGGTGGGACAGTTTGCGGGCGACAAGGCTTTGGCGGCCGTGGGCGCGAATACCTTCGTCATCAACTTGCTAATCAACTTGTTCGTGGGTCTTTCTGTAGGCGCAAACGTGGTGGTGGCCAATTCCATTGGCGAACGCAGTTACCGTTCTGTGACCCGAAGCGTGCACACGTCGGTGATGGTCGCCTTCTTTAGCGGAATATTCCTTTCTTTTGTGGGTATCTTTTTTGCAAGGCCGATTCTTGAGTTGATTTCGACTCCGGCTGATGTGTTGGATATGGCGGTGCGTTACCTGCAAATCTATTTTGCGGGCATGCCCTTTGTGATGGTCTACAACTTTGTGTCGGCTGTCTTGCGTAGCAAGGGCGATACAAAGCGCCCGCTTTATGTGCTCATGGTGGCGGGTGCGGTGAATGTGGTACTGAACCTGATTCTGGTGGCAGGCTTTGACATGGGCGTGTCGGGCGTGGCTATTGCGACCGTGTTTGCAAACGTCATCAGTGGCGTTACTTTGTTCTACCTCTTGTTGCATGAGGTGGGTCCTTTCAAACTGGAATTCTGGAAGTTGCGCGTGACGCCCTTCTTCTTGAGTCGTATTCTGCGGGTGGGAATTCCTACAGGGCTTCGCGGCGTCGTGTTTTCGTTTAGCAATGTGTGCTTGCAGTCGGCTATCAATAGCCTCGGTTCTTTGACGGTGGCCGCCTCGTCTGTGGCGCTCAACTATGAATTCGTGGTTTATTACTGGCTGAGTTCTTTTTCCCAGGCGTGCGTTACCTTTGTCGGGCAAAACTTTGGCGCCAAGAATATGGAACGCTGCCGTCGTTCGGTCCGCTGGACGCTTCTGTTGGGCTGCTCCTCTACAATCGTGCTGAGTGCTCTCTGCTGTATTTTTGCAAAGCCTCTGTTGAGTGTGTTTACATCTAACGCCGAAATCATTGAAATCGGTTCTATCCGCATGTATGTGGTGGTCGGACTCTTGGCGATTAACGTGTTCCTAGATGTGTTTTCGGGGGCGCTTTCGGGAATGGGCAAGTCCTTGGCTCCGGCGCTCACCTGCATGGCTGGGGTCTGCGGAATCCGTATTCTTTGGGTGATTTTCGTGTTCCCCAAGTACAAATCGTTTACTTCACTCATGGTTGTATACCCGATAAGCTGGATTCTTACGATTTCTGTTATCATGGGAATCTATTTCTACCACGTGAGGCGTACCAAGTTTTAGTATATTTCGGACAATGCGTTATTTAAAATTCGCCTCATTGTCTTTATTATTTGCTCTTTCGGCTTGCGTTTACGAGCCGGAACAGTTTGCGGGCTCAGAAACTTCCAATAAAACATCGGAAACGGGCTCGATTTTTGCTGTGAACGATGGTAAGCAAATTTGCAACCCTTCCGTTTCTCAGGATCCTGAAAATTATCCGGCTGCAATGCTTTGGCTGAACTTTGGCGGCAAGCTGAATGTAGAAGCCCCCGATTCCGTGTACACGACTTCGAAGGTGGTGCAGCATGACCGTCTTTCGGTGTCCGATACTTCGGGTAAGGTTCTTTGGTACTTGATGCGTGATACCGAAGCGGGCGATTGCCAGTTCCAAGACCCGGAATGGAGTACGCACCCGAATTTCATTGTGGCGCTCCGTGCCTACGATACCAAGGGTAGCAAATCTTGCGAAAATTTGGACTACGGTCTGTTTGCGGTTCGCATGTCCGACAAGAAGCAATTCTTCTTTTATGATAAGGACATGAGCGAATTTGCGACTCCGCACTTGTGGGTGAATCCTGATGCCGTACGCGATTCTTCGGCTGATGATTCCAAGGTAGAAGGATTCTTTGGTACCAAAGATGTTCGCCTTGTTTATGTGAACAAGAAAGATCAAATTGTATTTGTAGACTATGCCAATGGTGGCGCCAAGAAGTCCTTTACGCTCAAGAAACCTTCGGGCGTTGATGGCTGGATGATGGATAGCCCCATGATTTCGCCGGATGGCAAGTATGTGGTCTATAACGTGATTAACGCAGCGATGACGGGTTGGCGCTCCTTTATTCAGGAACTTTCGAAGGATGCCACGCCGTTTGAAATCGAAAAGAAGTCTGATATGATTTCTGAACCGGTTCAGCCGCACTGGTTTACTTTTGCTGACCGTCTTTTTGTGGTGTGGACGGAATTCCCGCAGGGTTCGCAGTACGTGAACAAGAACGATCTGTCTGACGCCTCGGTGCAAAATGGTAGTGCTGGCCGCACGATGATGCGCGAAATCAAGTTGGCCGCCAATGCTCCTGCAGACCTTGCGTTTGAATGGGTGGACAATGCTAAAGAAATTGCCTCGGTCCCGATGATTGGAGGCCGTTCGCCAGATGGATTCTTCTTGGCGACTGGCGCAAACAATGGCTATTTGCTGAAGCTCCCGTGAGGTAAAAGATGAAGAAGAATTTATTTAGCGGGATTTTGTCTGGCGTTGCCTTGGCTGCTGTGGCTGGTGGCGCATTTTATGCCGGTTTTGATTCTCCTGTAGAAGTGGCGACTCCGTGGCAGTCCATTGGTGGTTGCGGTGCAGGCGGTTCTGGTGGCGGTTCGGGCGATGGTATCAAGTGGATTGGCCAGGGTGTCTCTGGCGGTTACCTTGAAGTCGAAGCGTTTACCAAGTACACCGTCGGTCAGAACTTTACGGGTGTCACGTTTACGCCGCATCTGTCTATCAAGCCTACTTGGTCGACCAAGCTTGGCGTGTCTATTCCGTGGATGAGCCATAGTGGCGAAGTGCAGTACCGTAGCAACCAGATTCCGGCGGACCGCACCACGGGCGGCTTGGGCGATGTATCTATCGACTTTAGCAAGACAATCGGTAGCGGTGGTGCAGCATCGCTTTCGGCAAGCCTCTCGATTCCCACTGGTCAGTACGACATCAAGCGCGGTACCGATTCTGGCAAGGAACTTTTGCCGAGCAGTTTCCAGAAAGGCTCTGGCCTGTATTCGCTCACTCTCGGTTGGGATTACAGCCGCGACACGGACAAGGGAATTTGGCTGTACAGTCTTAGCTACACGCACCCGTTTGCCATGCATTTGATTTCGGGCGAAAACGAATTCAACGATTCTTACTGGGAAGGCATGGATCACGATGGTGACCGCTTTGAGTATCGCTTTAAGCCGTATGGCGAAAACGACCTCGGCGCCTACACTCCGCCTTCTGTGGGCGGTTCCATCGCATACGGTTATCGTGGCCGTCCGGGAATCGTGCAGAGCTTCGGCGTGAACTTCTCTGTTCCGCTTGGTGTCGCCTGGATCAATTCTGAAAAGGTCGGAACCTACGATCCGCGTCCGGACCCCGATCATCAGGCCTGGTCTGTGGCGTTTGCCTACGGCATCGAATTCTCGAATGCAGACTTCCCGGTGTTCTTCGCAGTCTCCTTGCCGTTGCACGACAAGAGCAATGCGGCTGACCCCGATGACGAATACGACGAAAGCCCTATGCGCAAGTGGGACGCTCCGGACTGGAGTGACTTTGGCCAGCAATGGACCATCGCCGTCGGCATCAAGGGTAGCTTCTTCTAATTACGCCCTAGGGTGCGTCTTCTTGAAGGCGGCGCGCAGGCGTTCTGCATTTACATGTGTATAAACCTGAGTGGTGGAGATGTTCGAATGACCGAGCATCTCTTTTACGCTCATAATCTCGGCGCCGTTTTCGAGCAGGTGCGTAGCAAAGCTATGGCGTAGCACGTGCGGGCTGGCTTTGCCTTCCCAGCCGATGTCGCGGAGCAGTTTCTGAATGTCGTTTCGAAGCGTGCGCAGGCCGAAAGGCTTGCCGTCTTCGCTCAAGAATACGTAGCCCGTGGCCGTCGGCAGGTGCCCTGCCTCCAGTTGCATTTGTTTGTAACTGGCGATTCTCCCGACAAAGCTTTCGGTTAGGGGAACGATTCGTTCCTTGTTGCCCTTGCCGAGTACGCGCACCAAGAATTCTCTTTCGTTAATGCGGTCCCAAGTGAGGTTCTGGCATTCCGAAATACGCAGGCCCGAACCGTAAATGAGTTCCAGCAGAATGCGGGCGCGAACTTGCTGCAGGGTTGGCTTTTCAGGGAGTTCCGGGAATTTTTCTTCGGCCAAGTCCTTTTGTCCAAGAACATTCACTAGGCGCTTGGGGCGCTTGGGCATAGGTACGTTTTCTGCCGGGTTCTTTTCGGTAATCTTGCTCTTGACCAGGTACTTGCCGAAACTCTTTAAGGCGGCCAAGTGTTCGCAAATGCTCGTGGGCGCAAGCTTCTGCTTCATCTTCAAGTCCCACACGAACGTCTTGACGCTAGATTCCGAGAACGCGTTGAGTGAAAATTCGGCAGCACCCTCGCCGAGGTGTTCGATGAACTTCGTGAGCGACTTGCGGTAGGTGTCTATGGTACGCGGCGAAAAGCGTCGCCTATCCGCGATGTATTGTAAATATTGCTCTATGTGTTCCGAAAGGTTCATTTAAAACGCGTTTTTAGTGGTCTACTGGATAAAAATAATTCTATTTTGAGTATCAAAGTATGACGTTTGCGAAATTATCTGTTTGTATTGCTTCATTAGCTGTCGTGAGTTCTTTTGCCGCAGACCGTGTGGTTGGTGCAAATGCGACCTTGGACATTGAACCGGGTGCGCGTTCCGCCGCTTTGGGTTCTGCGACCATGGCTGTCGATGGAGACTACTTGGGGCTCATGTCGAACCCTTATCAGCTTGCAAATGTAAACTATGCGTGGGCATCTTTTTCACATACCGAATACTACGAAGATACAAAGTATGACTATGCGTCGGCCGTGATTCCGCTGGGAGTGGGTCAGGGCCTGGGCGTTTCTTTTTCAAGATTCGGTGCCGACGATATTCCCTACATTAAAGAGGGCGAACCTCTGCCCGAAGGCTCAAACTATAATACGCTTTCGATTGCAGACTACGTATTCTCGGTCACCTTTGGCCGCAAGCTTACGGACCGCTTAGAACTTGGCGTCGGGTTCCATGGGCTTTATCGCGATATGGACCAGACGGGCTGGGGCTTCCGTGGCGATGCCGGTCTTCGTTTCCGCGCTATCGATCAACTTTATGTGTCAACGCTCCTGAAGGGCTGGACGTCTTCGGCGACTAGTTGGGAATCGGGCGAGTTCGAATACGCCGCTCCTGAACTCTATCTCGCTGCCAGTTATGGACTTCCGGTGCCTTACCTGTATGGCAAGTTGAACCTGTATTGGCAGGGTGCCGGCCTTTTGCACCGCGAAGCCCGCGATATGGATTATGAATCCGACGATTCCCGCGGTAAGCGCATTTGGGAAGATCCCCTGGATTGGCTTTCGGGCGGTCGTGGCGGTATCGAATACACGTTTGATTTCGGTCTTTCTCTCAGGGCAGGCCTTTCGAGCTTTACCACACTTCAGAGCGTGACTGCAGGTGCGGGTCTTGTTATTGCAAAATTTGTAAAAGTCGACTACGCCTTCGAATCGCACCCGGTATTGTCTCCGGTTCACCGCGTGAGTGTAAGCGTCAGTCCGTACTTGTTTAGCCATGCGCCCAAGCCGGGTACGCCCGAAGCTACTCCGGTCCGCAGCAAGAATTTGACGGAAGAGAACGACGAGGATTCTTCTTACGAAGACATGGAACGCGAACCGTATGAAGGATCCAAAGCTACGGAGGGTGCGACAGAACAGCCCACTCCGGCTCCGGAATCTACGCAGGAACAGGCTGAATCCGAGGCTCTCAACGCAAGCCCGGCCGAAGCAACTCCTACTGCACCGACCCCGGCAAGAAACGCCGTGATTGAAACAGATGACGAGGTCTTAGAGTAGAAAACGGAACGAAAAGTGGCAGTTTTAGCGAGATTTGGGGGCTTTCTCGTGATAACGCAAACACGATGAACCATAATTAGTCTATATTTCTAATATGCCGCAATTAAAGAATTATCGCGAAGTTGGAATTTTTGATTTGATGTCCGCCCCCCTGAACCCGATTGGGGCGTTCGATGCCGAACAGTTTAAGAAAGACGTTCGCGAACTTCTCGCCGAAAAGACTGACGAAAAGTATTTAGCTGTCGATTTGACAGGACTCGATTTTGTCTATAGCGATGCCTATAACGCCTTTATCCAGTTCCAGCAGGAAATGGAAGACCGCAAGGGCATTTTTGCTGTTCTTACCAGCAACCAGACGATTCTCGTTGGCCTCAAGAAGGCCGGTCTCGACAAGAACATCATGGTGTTCGCTTACGAAGAAGACATGATGTCGTTCTCGTTGCAGGCTCAGAACCCGGCTGCAAGTGAACCCGAAGTTGAAGTCCGTGACGAACCGGCTCCGGTTGCTTCGCAGAATATGGGTAGCACCATGGGCTCTATCGAAGTGACTCCGTCTCACTTGGATCGTCGTACTGGCCAACACCGTAGATTTACCAAGAGCTTCAATGCCATTGCCAAGGAAGATCCTGCAGATAAGTCTAAAAAGAAGGGCTTGGACGTTCCGTTCGACGAAGAACCGTCTTCGGCCAAGACTGTGGTTATTGTTGCTTTGCTTTTGTTGGCTGCTGTAGGCGGTGCCATCGCGATTTTCAGCCTTTAGTCCGATGCCTGTCGAGTTCCAAGAATACAAACGTAAGCACAAATCATTCAATACTCAACATAAGTTCCCTTTAATCAGGCTGGTGTTGGTTGCGGCAGCTGCCCTTTCGGCATATTTTTCGGGATTGGTTTCTAAGATTGCCAATGCGCTTCCGTTGCCGGGGAATGTCGAAGAAAAACCGATTGAAACTTGGGACTACCAGTGCAAACTTTATGGCGGCACCCCGTTTGTGTTAAAGAAGGGAATGGCTCAGTGCTCGTGGGTGCTGGTCGATTCTATTCCGGTGACTCGCTTGCCGAATTCGTTCTTGCGTTATGTAGGCTCGTTGCGTAAAACGGAAAAGTCCAAACTTCATTGGATTGCGCCAATCAAGGACTTCGGGAACGCTCTGCTCGTTATGCACGAAGATGGTGAGAATTCGGTTTATTTACGTTATATGAAATCCGATTCCAGCCACGTATGGATTTCTAAAAGTACGGGTTGCAAATTCCCTGGCGTGTGCCCGAGGCTCCCGCTGGAATGGTCGGCGCTTGCGATTGACGAAGGCTTTGACTTCGAAGGCCAGGAATCTTTGTTGGCTATGGATGTTTTTAGCGGTATTGGCGAGGCTCCCATTTATCCGGTGCTTTCGGGCCGTGTGCTTGAAACCGGCCATGATTCGCTCGGTTACTTTGTTGAAATTGACCACGGTTACAACGTGACTAGCAAAACGTTGGGAATGGGCGCGCTCGGCGATTCGTTGTCGGTGGGCGATACGGTCGGTATGGAATCGGTGCTGGGAAGGCTTTCTCCTAAAGACAGCGCAACGTTCTTTTTGTCGGTCCGCCTGAATGGCCAGTTTGTGCGTTGGAACGATTTCTATGCGTCGACGCATCCTGTCGCCTTAGATTCGCTTGCTTCGTTTGAAAAGTTGCATGGTTTTTAATACCTTTGGTCTTATGAACCGCTTTCGCTCTAAATACATGGTCTTGGGCCTGCTTTGGATTCTGTTTGCAGTCGTGTTTTTTGCAGGCTGCGAGAAAGATTCCGATGGCCCCTTGAATGTATCCAAAGATGACTTTAGTTACGATGGCGATGGCTTTTTTGCGTATGCAAGGCTAGATTCTGGCAAGACGATTCACCTGGCCAAGGATACCCTGTATTTGGACATGGGGAAAATGTGGACGTTTTCGAACTGCGCCTTGAAATCGATTGATTTGCATTTTGAAAAACAGGATTCGGTACTTTGGATTGCACCGACGCTTTCGATTCACGCTACCGCCGAAGATTGTGCCGCCCCTTATTATCGCCCCGATACGACCCTTAAGCTGTTGCTGCCGTCGAATTTGATGACGGATGTCGGCGTCATTAAAGTGAAAAACGATACCTTGCTTGATTCTATCGTTTTGCGTCGCGGAACGCTTTCGAGGGATACGTTTGAAATGTATCTGGATTCATCGTTTGCCGATGTGAATGCTTTCCCGTTGCGCACCAAAGAAAAAAAGCATGGGCCGACTGTATTGCGCGTGCTTGATTCCCTTACGCCGCGCGTGTTCTATTGGCGCACCATGAAGTCTACTTGCACGCACCGCGTAGACATGTGTAAGAATACGGTTCCCGATACCGTTTACCCGAGTTCCTGGAATATTAACGATACGAACTTGGTGCCGGTACATTATGCCTGCGCTGATTCAGATTCGGTGTATTGCATTAATTCTAAATGGGAAAACGATTCGACGGAACTTGGCAAGTTGCAGGAACGCCCCGATACGATTTGGCATTACAGCACCTACTATACTGAAAAGATTCCGGAGTGCGGAACTTATAGTAGTTTTGAGATTAATACGTTTGTGGTGGGGGGCACAGCCCGCTTTATTCGCGAACTCTTTACGCCCGATGAAAACGAAACGTTCTGCGGGCCGAATTCCAAGAAAGATTGGATGGTCTATAACCTGTCAAGCAAAGAGATGGTAGTCGATACTGACAGTACTCTTTCTCTTGATAGTTTGTATAAAATTTGGAAAAAGGCGACCGTCGCGCCCGACGCGCCGAAAGAAAAATGATCGAATATACCTATTCTCCTGAAATTGCCGAGGCTGATCGCCCGATTATCCTTGAATCCCGTATTTACAAGGATTGGCTGGAAAAGACCCAAGAAAAATTCGTAGTGACCAAGGTTCACTTTACGTCGGTGGATTTTTTGCGCAAGGGTAGGCAACCGTTATTCATTAAGCTCGATGCTACGGCAACTCTCCCGGATGGGCGCCCGGTGCATGGCATTGTGCTTGTGCGTGGAAATGCCGTGGGAGTGCTCGTGGTGCTGCGCTGCGAAGGCAAAAAGTATTTGTTGCTGGTGAAGCAGCCGCGCTTTGCCATTAGCGAACAGGCGTCTCTCGAAATTCCGGCCGGCATTCTGGACTGGACGGGCGATTACCGCAAGGTTGCTTTGAGCGAACTCGAAGAAGAAGCCCAGATTAAGGCCGATGATTCTGAACTGATTGATTTGATGGATTTTTGGTATAAGGGCAAGAGTGATGGCTTTGCCGCCAGCTGCGGGCTCTTGGACGAACGCATTCGCCTGTATGCTATTGAACGCGACGTGACGCCGGAACAGCTCAAAGCTATGGACGGCAAGGACCAGGAATACACCGAAGAAATCGAATGGATTAAAACGGTGGTGCTCCCATACGAAGAAGCCGCCCACGAATTTATCGATGGAAAGAATTTTATTGCGCTCTTCTTGTACGAACGCTGGCTAGAAGCTCAAAAGTAGGGATTTACCAGTTCCCGATATTGTTGATGGTAAGGCCCAGGAAGAAAATCGTCAGGTAGCCGTACCAGAGTCCGGTGAGAACGTAGTTGAGCTTACGCTTGTAGGCCTTGGGTTCATTCTTGTTCTTTTCGCGAATCACGAGAATGTTCTTGCGTAAAAAATAGGCGCAGCCGGCGAGGCCGATCAAAGAAGCGATAAACAAAAGTACGTAAGCCATGCGCCAAATGTAGTAATTACAGAATAGTAGGAAGTAATGTGAAATGTGCAATGAGAAATTAATCTCACATTCCACATCTCACATCTCTAATTGTCCGTTTTCGCCCTCATTTTCTGTTAATCCGGTTGCCTAGGCCTCAAAAAATTTCTCTATTTGGTCTGTCTTGACGTTCGTGGACTCGATTTAGGCTTAAATGAGCAGATTTCGGGGCCGTATGCGAACGCCGTTTATTATACGAGGTCTATTT
>Ga0310786_10008422_pt1 | contig 13245 bp, 18 predicted proteins | sample AusTroGonzalo_MG_FD_203881 | JGI IMG/M metagenome (GOLD analysis project Ga0310786, IMG submission 203881) | Bovine rumen microbial communities from tropical cattle in Woodstock, Queensland, Australia - Gonzalo_03 (v2) (version 2) | ecosystem: Host-associated > Mammals > Digestive system >... | reverse complement strand
CTTCGAAAATTCCCCGGGGGTTTAATTGATATTTTCGTCCTTACCCCGTCCATTGACTCATAGGCATAGAACCACGAATAGTTACTTCATTGCTTTTTTCTCCTTTCAGCTCTGACAGACATTCTCTATGCCTATGATTCAATGGATGAACAAGGCCGAAGATATTTTACTCTCAGAAAGGAGGGGTTGAATTTGGCAAGAGTACGTAGTTTGAACCCAGAACCAAAGAAAAAGTCGCGCCCTCCGCTTACTGCTGAGGGTAAAGAGAAACAAATGATATCTCTAGCAATAGATTGCGCAGAGAAACAATTAAGAGAAGGCACAGCATCATCGCAGGTGATCACGCATTACTTAAAGTTGGCTTCTTCCAAGAACGAACTTGAGATGGAGAAGCTTCGAAAGGAGAACGAGCTTCTAAGAGCAAAGACGGAAGCTATTAAATCTGCTAAATCTCAAGAGGAGCTTTACGCTAAGGCAATCGCTGCTATACGGTTATATTCTGGAGTTGCACCCGAAGATGAGAACGTATGACGAATTGATCAAACTTCAATCTTTTGAGGATCGCTTCAGATACCTTATGACTAGAAGCACTGTTGGCGAAGACACTTTTGGTTGGAAGAGATATTTGAACCAGGTGTTTTACAGGTCTAAAGAATGGTTCGACATACGAGACTATGTCATCATACGAGACAAAGCATATGATCTTGCTTTTGATGCAGATATTCATCTTTTGAATTCGGGGATTGAGATCCATCACATGAATCCTCTTACAAGAGAAGACGTGATGAATCGGACAAAGTTTTTGCTGGATCCAAAGTTTCTGATCACCACCTTCTCTAAAACACATAAAGCACTACATTACGGAGACGAGTCGTATTTGCTGCAGTTCTCTCCTATAAGAGATCGATCAGTTAACGACACTGCTCCATGGAGGAAACACTGATGGAAGAAAGCATCCTTACATCGATTAAAAAACTACTCGGAATTACTGAGGACTACACGCACTTCGATCAGGACATTGTTCTCCAGATCAATAGTGCATTCTCTACTCTTAACCAACTTGGAGTTGGTCCTGAAGCAGGCTTTGCTATAGAAGACGCTTCTTCTAAATGGACCGACTTCATCAACGACGCCCGTCTTAACTTTGCTAAGACGTTTGTGCAAATTAAAGTGAAGCTCGCGTTTGATCCTCCAACCAGCAGCACTCTGATGGATTCTTATAATCGTCAACTTGATGAGCTTACTTGGAGATTAAGCATTGTAAACGAGCATTAAAAAGGAGGAGTTGTAGATGGCTTGGACATCAAGCGCTTTACCGCCTACTTATCGTGCTGGAACTCCGATAAATAATTATCCGCAACAGTTCCCTGGAATGCAGCTAAACATGCCGCTTAGTATGTTTCAGCCGTCCCAGCCAAGTAACGAATTGATAGGTTTGCACGGTCTTGATAGCGCGAAACAGTATCCGATGAAACCGAACACCACGGTTCCGACGTTTGATCTGGATTCGGATCACGCATTCATTCTTAACACAGATGCTAATGGTGTGATGTCGGTCAAAATTCTAAGCTTTAAGGTCATTTCCGAAGAGGAATACCGCAAGGAAGTTGAGGCGGAATCACCTATCCAGCTTCAGAGAAGTGAGTATAACGACCTATTGAACAGAATGAAGACTATGGAGGAAGAATTAGAGAATGCCAAGCAGCTTATTCGAGAGCGTAGCGCCTCAGCAAAATCTACAACTGAACCCGCAGCTTCGTACGATGATTCAGACTTTTAAGAATAGTCAGAATCCTCAGCAGATGATGCAGTCGCTCATCATGAGTAATCCGAAGATGAAGGATATTTCTCAATTAGTAAGCGCGATGGGCGGGGATCCGAAAGCAGCTTTCTACGTCGCTGCCAAACAGAAAGGCGTAGACCCCAATGTGATCTTGGGGATGATTAACCAGGTATAACTCTCGATTCGTCGAGGTTATATAAAACAACTTTAGGAGGTTCTGTAACAAAATGGACGGACTTTCGAACTCTGATGTGGCTCTGCTTGCAAATCGTGACAACGATGCGTTCGGTGGAGCAGGCGGCTCTTGGATGTGGTTCCTGGCTTTGCTTGTTTTGATGGGCGGTGGGAACTTCTTCGGTGGGAATCCTCGTGGTGACTATGTTACCCAGGCTCAGTTTGCTGATGGGCTTAGCAATCAGTCTATACAGGCTCAGTTGCAGCAGATCGCTTTGTCTTCTGCTAACAACAATTACGAGACTGCGCAGCTTCTCAATCAGCAGACTAATATGTACTTGCAGCAGAACAACACTAACCTGATCAATGCTATTCAGGGATTCAACTCTGTTAACCAGGCGATTGCTGACCTTGGTTATCATATGGATAAGTGCTGCTGTGAGATCAAGACCCAGATGCTTCAGGACAAGCTTGAGTCTACTCAGAGCGATCTGTTCGCTGCTCGGACCGACATTTCTAATGCGGCTCAGAGTCAGTATCTCCTCGGGCAGCTCGGTCGCTTCGTGGCCTGGACGCCTTCCGGCACTCAGGCTAGCACGGCTGGGGCCTAACTAGTCTAAGTCGGGGAAGACTTTTAGTATTCTATTAGTCTTCCCCGACACCCGTTTAATTTCTAGGAGAGTAACATGAATTCTAACTGGTTTAAAGATCACATCTGTGAAGAATTAGATGGAGCAGAAGAGTACATCAAACTTGCTATCGAGATCAAACCGATGAACGTCGATTGGTCTAAAGAACTTGTCGGTATGAGCGCGGCAGAGCTTGACCATGCTGGTCGTCTCTGGAAAATGTTCGATCAGTATCACAAGATCGTTGGCGGTGCTTATAAGGTTATACCCGAGTATATCGAGGAGGATTACCGCTACATTGAAGACAAGTATGACAAGCGAGTTGAGTGTATTAAGAAGATGCACGAGATGTACTCCAAATAATTTTTTGGGGAGATTGAAAATGGAATACGAACTGTATCATCATGGTATTCTAGGCATGAAGTGGGGTATTCGCAGGTACCAGAATCCGGATGGTACGCTTACTCCAGAAGGAAGAAGACATTTGTCCAGTAAAGCCGCAAAAGTTGTTAAGGCTCAGAGAGCGTACGATCGAGCCGGTATTTTAAAAAAGAGAAAAGCAAAAAAGCAACTTGATAAAGCTAAAGCCTCTTATGAAAAGTTTTCTAACAAACTAGAGTATAGCAAAATGTCGGACGAAAAACTTCTTTCTGCGACTAAAGATTATATTCGTAATAGTAATAATACTAGTTTGGTTATGACGAGCCAGAATATAGCAAATGGCCAGCGTAGTCTTGAAGATAAGATTAAATTATATACTACTGTAGTTGGCGCAGCGACTTCGACCGTTAATCTTATTAATCAAACCAGACAGGCTTACACTGCAAGTAAAACCGGAAAACAGCAGTTAGATTTGAACGAACGTAAACAAAGGATCGAAGAAAGTAAAGAACGTAGAGCTTGGCAAGAGTATAAAGATAAACGGCAAGAGTCTCAGTTATCTAAGGAGCTTGCTTCACTTAAGAAAGAGAACGATGCGTACAAAACAGCTATAAAAAAACAGCAAGAAAAGAAAGAAGCAGTTAAATCTGTCGCCAAAGCCATTACTAAGTCGTCCGTTTACGAGCAGATGAAAGGAACCGTAACTGCAAAAGCTATGGCAGAAATACTGAAACCGTCTGTTGATAAAAACGGTACTGCCACTATTAACATGAGCCAAGAAAATGTTAGAAAGTGGTATGAAGAGCAAAGAAAAGGGAAAAAATCTTTCCCAGTTAAATAAGAGGTCTTAAATGTCACTATCTAATACGGCGACGCCGATCTACTACGGTCAATTTCGCGACGCCGTACTGAGAGGCGACATACCTGTTTGCAGAGAGATCGAGATGGAGATGAACCGGATCGATGCTCTTATACGAGATCCGAACATCTATTACGATGATGAAGCAATTAACGGTTTCATAGCTTTTTGCGAAACCGAGTTGACGCTTACCGATGGCTCTCCTGTACATCTGCTAGACACGTTTAAGCTGTGGGCTGAGCAGATTTTCGGATGGTATTACTTTGTTGAACGAACGGTTTTTGTTCCGAATCCCGATGGATACGGTGGACGGTATGTTCAAAAGACGATAAAGAAGCGGCTGATTAACAAGCAGTATCTCATTATTCCTCGAGGCGCTGCAAAAACTATGTACGCTTCATTCATTCAGAACTTTGAACTTAACGTAAACAACAAGACTACAAGTCAGATCACGACCGCCCCGACTATGAGGCAGGCCGACGAAGTCCTCTCCCCTATTCGCACTGCTATTGTCAGGGCTAGAGGACCTTTGTATCAGTTTCTGACCGAAGGTTCGATCAACAACACTACCGGATCGAAAGCAGACCGCGTAAAGTTGGCGTCAACAAAACTTGGTATCCAGAATTTTCTTACTGGATCTATTCTGGAGATCAAACCTATGTCTATCAATAAGCTTCAGGGATGCCGATGCAGTCTAGCCACCGTTGACGAATGGCTTTCTGGCGACATTCGAGAAGATGTTATTGGTGCTATAGAGCAGAGTTGCACTAAGAGTCAAGGCGGAGAAGGTATTAATGATGACTATCTGATCGTCGCGACAAGCTCTGAGGGTACTGTCCGTAATGGCCCAGGCGACACAATCAAAATGGAGCTTATGGACATACTGAAGGGCGAGTATCAGAACCCTCACGTATCGATCTGGTACTACAAACTTGACAGTATTGAGGAGGTCGGTCATCCAGAACTCTGGATCAAAGCCAATCCAAACCTCGGAAGGACTGTCAGTTACGAGACTTATCAGCTTGACGTGGAGAGAGCGGAGAAGGCACCGGCAACCAGGAACGATATTCTGGCCAAGCGGTTCAATATTCCAATGGAGGGCTACACCTATTACTTCACTTATGAGGAGACATTACCTCATGGATCCAAGGAGTACTGGGGTATGTCCTGTGCAATGGGCGCAGACTTGTCTCAAGGAGACGACTTCTGCTCGTTTACCTTCCTTTTTCCGCTTTCAAATGGGTGCTTCGGTGTTAAAACTCGCAACTACATCTCATCGGTAACCTTCGTTAAGCTTCCTCTGGCCATGCATTACAAATACGAGCAATTTATGGCAGAAGGTAGCCTAGTTGTGCTTGAAGGGACTGTTCTCGACATGACTCAGGTCTACGATGATCTCGATGCTTTCATCGAGAAATGCGATTACGACGTTCGTTGCTTCGGTTACGATCCATACAATGCAAAGGCTTTTGTGGAGCGCTGGGCAACTGAGAATGGTCCGTTCGGCATTGAGAAGGTCATCCAAGGTGTCAAGACCGAATCCGTGCCTCTTGGCGAGCTGAAGAAGCTTGCGGAGCAGAGGATGTTGTTGTTCGACGAGCAGCTGATGTCGTTCGCAATGGGAAACTGTGTCGTCATGGAAGACACGAACGGTAACCGTAAGCTATTCAAGAAGCGCCACGAGCAGAAGATCGATGCGGTCGCTGCTATGATGGATGCTTGGGTAGCTTATAAGTTGAATAAAGAAAGTTTTGAGTAATATGGAATACGAAATTTATCATCACGGCATCCTCGGTATGCATTGGGGAATCCGCAGATACCAAAATAAAGACGGATCGTTAACCGAAGAAGGCAGGAAGAGATACTCGTCCGAACAAACGCAATACAAGAAGGCGGAAGCTGCTGTTAAAAAGTTTTACGATGATTTTTCGAAAGATAAGAAGAAAGTAGCTAAACATCTCGAATATTCTACTTTTTGGGACGGTGTTCCGACGCCTTTTGAAGACGAGCCAGATTACGATTATGATAAATATCTTCCTAAAATGGTAAATGATAAGGATTGTATAGATCTTGCGTATACTAATTTATTATATGGTCGGCATGATGATGAGCAATCCGAAAAAGATCTAGCAGAGTATACTAGATTGATGGAAAACTATTACCATTCTATAGATAAATTACTTTCTAAAAAAGGTAAATAATATGGAATACGAACTTTATCATCACGGAATCCTTGGAATGAAATGGGGAATCCGTAGATACCAGAATAAAGATGGATCTTTGACAGCGGCCGGAAGGAAGAGATATTACCAAACGGCAAATTCAATCACCAGAGGACTTGTTGATTATCGAAATGCTGTAAACACATCGAATAAACGTTCCGAATCAATTGGGAGATTGCGAGATTTAGGAGATAACGAATCAGCCCAGAAACTTCGAGAAGATTCGAAGAGATTAATCGATAAGTCTACAGAAAATTTACGAGATGCTCTCCTTCGGGCTACTGACAAGCAAACTTCAACATTTTACAAAGAGAATATTGAATATGTAAAGAAAAGCGTTGAGTTAGCTCGGGAAGAGATGACATCAATCCTTAATGACGATAAAAAATTGCAGGAATATGTAGATAAATTTGTTGAGACTATATTTACAAAAGATGACATCCGTGACTTCAAAAATCAAGGCATTAGTCTATCGGAATTAAAAAAGGAATTTTTCGATGGCGCAAGAAAGGCAAACGATAATTACGAAGGACTGCTCGAATACATAGCAAAAGAAAGCTCGGAAATAAAAAATGCTCTTAATATAGCCGAGATTAATTATCGTAATGCAATGGCGAATGCTGAAAAAATGACGAAAGATGCTATAAAATACGCCAATCGTCATGGCGATTTCGATCGACTTATAATGAAAAACGATTCTAAAGATGCTATTTACGATAGTATTGGAAAAGGATACGTTCGTGATTATGCCAAAGTTATGCCATATTATTCTGGGAATCTTAATGTCTGGTATGACTATGACTATAAACCTTCTAATGATAGGCGTAAAAGTTAAAAATTTTTTAAGGAGGCCACCATATGGCAGAACCTATTGGGTCCAGGCTCAAGAAGGCTTGGAACGTCTTCCGAAAGAAAGAAGAGGAAGATGCCTCCTATTGGCCTGTAGATACCGGTCCGGCGTACTATTATCGTCCGGACAGAAACAGGCTAAACTTTAGAAACGAGCGAACCATCGTCAACTCTATTCTAAACAGAATGTCGGTTGACGCAGCTTCTATTGAAATCAAGCACGTTAAGCTTGACGAGGATGGAAGATATTTGGAAAATGTCGATTCAAACCTCAACCGTTGCTTTAACATAGAGGCAAACATCGACCAGACAGGTCGAGCATTTCGTACTGACATCTATTTGACACTTCTCGACAAAGGAACTATTGCTATCGTTCCGACTGTTACAAAAGGAGATCCTGTAATTAATCCAGAAAAGTACGAAATCTATTCTATGCGAGTTGGGCAGATTCTTGAGTGGCATCCGGAGTATGTTAGGGTTAAGCTGTACGATGATCGTGATGGACAGAAAAAAGAAATAATGCTGTCTAAGCGAGAAGTTGCTATAGTTGAAAATCCTTTCTACGCTACGATGAACGACGAGAATTCTACCCTTCAGCGTTTGATTAGAAAGCTCAATCTGTTGGATGTTATCGACGACCAAAGTGGTTCTGGGAAGTTGGACTTGATTCTTCAGCTTCCATACGTTGTAAAAAGTGAAAAGAGGCAAAAAGAAGCTGAGAGCAGAAGATACGGTATTGCTCAGCAGCTTAAAGATTCGCAGTATGGAATCGCATATATAGACGGAACTGAGAAAATTACTCAGCTTAATAGGCCTGTCGAAAATAACCTCCTTAAACAAATCGAGTATTTAACTGAGCTTATGTTCAGCCAACTCGGTTTGACGCAGGAGATACTGAACGGCAGTGCTAGTCCTGAAGTTATGCAGAACTATTATTCTCGTATCATAGAGCCTGTTGTGGCCGCTGTTGTTGAGGAATGCTATAGGAAGTTTCTCACTTTAGAACAGCAGAAAAACAGAGAATCTATTGATTACTTCAGAGACCCGTTTAAGTTGATTCCTGTCGATAAGATCGCAGAGATCTCCGATAAGATGACTCGTAATGAGATCATGACCTCTAACGAAGTTAGACAAGCTATCGGAATGAAACCGTCTAAAGATCCTGCGGCAGATGAACTTAGAAATAAGAATCTGAGCGAGCCAAAAGGTGGTAAGCCAGATCCTGATGTTTCAGAAGAAATACCTAAGGAAGGTGCAGATCAAAATGGCTAAGAAAAATTACGATTTCTGCGGCTGGGCAACTCGTAACGACATTCGATGCTCTGACGGTCGTGTCATCAAACATGATGCGTTTAAGCAGAATGACGGAATGCAGGTGCCTTTGGTGTGGATGCACAAGCACGACGATCCGTTCAACGTTCTTGGCCATGCTCTTCTTGAGAATCGCAACGAGGGCGTCTACGCTTATTGCAGTTTCAACGAGACAGAGCAGGGCGAGAACGCCAGATCTCTTGTTCGTCACGGGGATGTTTGCGCATTGTCGATCTATGCCAACCAGCTTAAGCAGAATGGTTCGGATGTCATCCATGGAAACATCCGCGAGGTTAGTCTGGTTCTCGCCGGTGCTAATCCCGGCGCCATGATCGAGTCCGTTATCGCGCATAGTGATGAGGATTCGGAAGAGGCTATGTACGTCATCTGCGATTTGGGAGAAGATTTGGCCCATAGTGCTGAGGATGACACCGAAACCAAAGAAAATGTAGAGGAGAAACCAATGGACAAGGAAAAAGTTGTGAAAACCGAAGAAGTTGTCGAGCATGCTGACGGTGAAAAGACCGTTCAGGATGTTGTTGACAGCATGAACGAAGAGCAGAAGAAGGTTCTCTATGCTCTGGTTGGCGCCGCACTTTCCGGCGAAGAAGATTCTAAAGAAGATAATGATGAGGAGGATGCTGAAGTGAAGCATAACGTTTTTGACAATGATCGCGAAGAGAACACTCTGTCCCATGCCGACATGGAGAACATTCTTAAGAGCGCGAAGAGGACTGGTAGCCTGAAGGCTGCCGTTGAGGAGTTTGGTATCGAGAAGCTGGAGGCCCTTCAGCATGATGACCCCGCTCCCAAGTATGGTAATACCAATAACCCCTATGGCATCATGGGTCTGACTGGCAATAGCGACAGCTATGGTATCGATGCTCTGTTCCCTGATGCGAAGAACTATTTCAACACTCCGCAGTGGATCTCCCGCAATATGGACTGGGTCAGCAAGTTCATGAACGCTGCTTCCCATTCTCCCTTTGCTCGGGTTAAGACCATGTTCGCGGACATCACCGAGGACGAAGCTCGTGCTCGTGGTTACATCAAGGGCACGCTGAAGAAGGAAGAGGTCTTCTCTCTGCTTAAGCGTGTGACTGAGCCCCAGACCATCTACAAGAAGCAGAAGCTGGATCGCGACGACGTGATCGACATCGTGGACTTCGACGTGGTTGCCTGGATCAAGGCTGAGATGCGCGTTATGCTCAACGAGGAGATCGCTCGTGCTGCTCTGATCGGTGATGGCCGTCTCTCTGGTGCCGATGGCAAGATCGACGAGTCTCATATCCGTCCTATCTGGACCGATGCCGACTTCTTCACCATCAAGACCACCGTTACTGCTAATGCTGATCCTGATGTGCAGGCCAAGAACTTCATTCGGGCTGCTGTCAAGGCTCGCAAGAACTATAAGGGCTCTGGCAATCCTGTGCTGTTTACCACCGAGGATATGCTCACCGATATGCTGCTGTTCGAAGACACCACTGGCCGCGTTATCTATGACACCCAGGAGAAGCTGGCGACCGCTCTGCGCGTTTCCAACATCGTTACTGTGGAGCTCATGGAGAATAAGACCCGCAGCGTATCTGGCGTGACCCACACTCTGGCCGGTATCATTGTGAATCCTCGCGACTACAATTTCGGTGCTGATAAGGGTGGTTCTGTGGCCCTGTTCGATGACTTCGACATTGACTACAACCAGATGAAGTACCTGATCGAGACTCGCTGCTCTGGCGCTCTGGTGCGTCCTTACAGTGCTATCGCTCTCGAGCTGGTTCCTGCTGCTCAGGGCGGCGGTCAGTAATAATTCAAAATGGCTAAATACTACGGATCAGTAGGCTATGAGGATACTGTGGAAACATCTCCTGGTATCTTCACCGAACAAATTGTTCCCAGAGATTATTACGGTGACATTATCCGAAACAACCGTCGGCTTGAGAATGCTGGCGAAGTTAACGATAGCATCAACGTGACCAATCAGATCAGCATAGTCGCTGATCCGTATGCATTGGAGAACTTTTGGAGAATTCGATACGCGACTTTCATGGGCCAGAAATGGAAGGTGAAGGAAGTGAATGTCGAATTCCCACGATTGATTCTTACTCTGGGAGGTCTCTACAACAATGGATGAACCACGAATCGTTAGAGACAGATCAGGGCTTCAGGAAGTGCTAGAGGAGATCTTTAGTATATTTCATGAAGCCGACGGTTTCCAGCATGTGTATTTTCAACCTGGTGCCAAGATTACTTTGCACTATCCGTGCGTTGTTTACAAACGTGATGGTGACAAACCGATTTGGGCCGACAATAGGAAGTACCTCGACAACTGGTCGTATCAGTTAGTCATTATAGACAAAGATCCGATTAGTTCTCGAATCAATGCCGAGGGAACCAAAACCATAATCGATGCGATATCGGAGCTTCCAAAATGCTCTTATATCCGTCACTATGTCGTGGATAATCTCAACCACGATATGTTCAAAATTTACTACAAATAATGGAGGAATTAATTCATGCCTGATCCTATCACCTATGCTGCCCTTGCTTGGGACGAAACTGGCGATAAGCTTTACGAAACTGGTGTCGACCATGGTGTTCTCTACCCCATGGGTACTAACGGCTATGGCACTGGCGTTGCGTGGAATGGTCTGACCGGCGTCACCGAGACTCCTTCCGGCGCAGAAGCTACTAAGCTGTATGCTGATAACATTAAGTATCTGGAGATCCGTTCTGCTGAGGAATTTGGCGGTACGATCGAAGCCTACACTTACCCTGATGAGTGGGCCGAGTGCGATGGTTCTGCGGTTCTGACCGCTGGTGTGTATGCCGGTCAGCAGCCCCGTAAGGCTTTCGGCCTTTGCTATCGGACTATCCTTGGCAACGATGTCGACCTTAATAACCACGGTTATAAGCTGCACATCGTTTATGGTTGTACTGCTTCTCCCTCTGAGCGCTCTTACAGCACTGTGAACGATAGCCCCGAGGCTATCACGTTCTCTTGGGAGTTCAGCTCTACTCCTGTGAACCTTTCCGGCCATAAGCCCGTTTCCTGCCTTGTGATCGATTCTACCAAGGTCGATGAGACGAAGCTTAAGCTCCTCGAGGATAAGCTGTACGGTGTTAGCACCGATTCCACTGCGAATCCCGCTGTTGCTGGCAGCGCTGCTTACCTTCCCCTTCCTGCGGAAGTTCTCAGCACTCTGTCCTAAGTATCTGCACCTTAATAAGGGCGTATTCAGTTCGGCTGGCGCCCTTTTCTATTATTAATTATTGAAAGGAGAACTATTATGTTCAAGAAGACTATTACTTACACTGACTACAACGATGTTCCTCGTACTGAGACTTTCTATTTCAACCTTACTAAGGCTGAGGTTCTTGAGATGGAGCTCAGCACTACTGGCGGCTTGTCTGCAATGATCCAGGGTGTTATCGACGCTAAGGATACTCCGCAGCTTATCAGGATCTTCAAAGATCTGGTTCTGAAAGCATACGGCGAGAAGAGTCCCGACGGTCGTCGGTTCATTAAGTCTCCTGAAATTACCGAGGCTTTCGCTCAGACCGAAGCGTATTCTGACATTTTCATGGAGCTAGCTACTAATGACGAAGCCGCTACGGCTTTTGTACAGGGGATCACTCCTAAGGGTCTGGATACTTATGTCGGAAGTCAGCCTGCTTTGAACTAAACGATTAATAATGGAGGTGCAGAGAGATGCTCCAAATTAAAGTTCTTGGTTCCGATGGATGGGATGAACTTACCGAGCAATTTGTCACGATTCCAGACACAACAATTGCTTTGGAGCACTCTCTGATCTCCATCTCCAAATGGGAATCAAAATGGCACGTTCCTTTTCTCGGAAAAGAGGAAAAGACTCCAGAACAAATAAAAGATTACATTAAATGCATGACGATTACTCCAAATGTTAAAGATGAAGTGTACGATCGTTTAACGAGAGAGCAAGTAAAATCGATCATGGATTACGTAGACGATCCAATGACTGCCACAACAATTAAAGAACGTGGCGGTCCAAGAAGAAGTAGAGAAATAGTTACTAGTGAACTTATCTATTACTGGATGGTTGCTTTACAAATACCATTTGAGTGCCAGAAATGGCATTTAAATAGGCTCATGATGCTCATTCGTATCTGCAATGTCAAGGATCAGGGAGACAAGAAGATGAGTAGAAGGAGCACTATGCAAGAAAATGCGGCGCTTAATGCCATGAGAAGACAGAAAGCGCACAGCAGAGGTTAACTATGAGAATTACATTCAGGCAGCACGGAGATTTTTCTAGACTCCAGAAATACCTTTCAAAGTCGATTGACGCCGTTACTATGGCTCATATGCAAAGATATGGAGAAATGGGTGTTGAAGCATTAAGAGCTGCGACACCTGTCGAGTCAGGCGCTACCGCTAATGCCTGGAGATACGAGATAACATCTAATGCATCCGGATTTGCGCTAGAGTTTCATAACGATAATGTTGTGGACGGTTGGTTCAACGTAGCAATAATGCTTGACGTAGGTCATGGCACCGGAACTGGTGGATGGGTTGAAGGCAGGAACTACATAGATCCTGCTGTCCAGCCTATATTTGACCAAATGGCTCACGATCTATGGTTGGAGGTGACTAGCTTATGAGTGGGACAGTTGACACCAGAACTGTCGAAATGCGATTCGACAATTCGAACTTTGAAACAAATGTTAAAGAGAGTATGTCAACGCTTAATAAGCTTAAGGCAGCTCTGAAATTAGATGGTGCATCAGCTGGTTTGAAAGAAGTTGAAGAAACTTCTAAGAAATTAGATTTTAGAGATCTTAATAGATCAGTAGAAAATGTAGGAAAGAAATTTAGCGTTCTTGAAACGATTGCAACCGGCGCATTACTTAGGATTGGCGCATCAGCTGCCGAAGCCGGTATGAAGATGACCAAATCATTGACAATCGATCAGGTGGCTTCCGGTTGGAACAAATACGCTGAGAAAACAGAAGCAGTACAAACGATAATGGCCAACATTCGAGACGAAGAAGGGCAGTTTG
>Ga0310786_10008421_pt1 | contig 13247 bp, 6 predicted proteins | sample AusTroGonzalo_MG_FD_203881 | JGI IMG/M metagenome (GOLD analysis project Ga0310786, IMG submission 203881) | Bovine rumen microbial communities from tropical cattle in Woodstock, Queensland, Australia - Gonzalo_03 (v2) (version 2) | ecosystem: Host-associated > Mammals > Digestive system >... | reverse complement strand
TAGCGATGATGAACGCTGCGGAGTTCAAACAGCTTCACATGGACGGCTACAACAACGCCTATTTCGACTATCTGCGCAACAACCCCTCCATCTATGGCAACGACGATGCTGTCAACTGGCAACATTCGCGTGAGGATGACAACGCCACACGTTCCGCCAACGGAGCCGGCAACACCATGCTACTCTGTCCGGATATCGTCAACTCGTCTTACGACACCGACTGGCAGGATGCCATCTTCCGCAACGCACCGATGCACAAAGTCAATTTCTCGGTCAGCGGCGGAAAGGAGAAATTCAAGTATATGTTCTCCGTAGGCTATCTGAACCAGGACGGTATAGTGGCTCCTTCCAACCACCAGCGTGTGACGACCCGTCTGAACATGGACATCAACGTGACCGACCGTTTTGACGTAGGCGTCAATAGCAACATGTATTATGTCAAAGAGCGCGTGGTGCGCACCGACGGTCTCGCGTTCAATGACGGCGTGGTGCTCAATGCTCTCGGCATGCCGCCTACCTATCCCGTGTATAACGAAGACGGCAGTTACGCATTAGGCTGGAGCTACCGCAACGGCGAGATATCCTATATGTGTTTCGGTGGCGAGAACCCCGTAGCCTTGGCTTACGGACGCCAGGAATACAACACCAAGATACGCGCCTCCATCAATGCCAACCTGCGCTACAGGCTCTACGAAGGCCTCTACGCCAAGGTGAACATGGGCGTACAGATAGCAGACCAGATATACAACCTCTACCGTCCTTCGTGGCTGGGCCAGAGCAACTATGAGCCGGGCAACTACACCACCAACGACAAAGTCAAAGCCGTGGACAACCGCGATTTCAACACCGACTGGCTGCTGGAGGCTACCGTGTCCTACGACAACACCTTCGCCGACAAGCACACGGTGAGTGCCGTTGTAGGTTATTCGATGCAGAAGAAGGTATACAACAATATAGATGCCTCCTCCGTATTAGGTGCCCTGCCGGATGACCGCATCACCGAGTTGAGCGGAGCACAGCCTACCGAGACTGATGAGAACGGTACGCAGGCCAAGACCGACAAGATAGCATGGGCGCTCATGTCCGTCTTCGCCCGCGCGATGTACAACTACGACCACCGCTACACCCTCTCGCTCACGCTTCGTGGCGACGGCTGCTCGCGTTTCGGCGCCACCAACCGATGGGGTCTGTTCCCCTCCGTGAGCGCAGGATGGAACATCACCAACGAGCACTGGGCGGAAGACATCCAGGATATTTACACCGCCAAGCTGCGTGCCTCGTGGGGTATATCCGGCAACAACAATATCTCCAACTACCGCCACATAGCCACCATCAAGACCGGCTCGTATGTGTTCGGCGACCCGGGTGCGAGTGTGATCACCTACTACCCGACCTCCGTTGATTCGGACCTCGGCTGGGAGAAGACGTCGCAGGTGAACGTAGGTACCGACATGACGTTCTGGTCGGGACGACTCAGCCTGGTGCTGAACTACTATTACAGCGAAACTACTGACCTGCTCTACCAGAATACGATGTCCGCCACCACGGGTGCCACATCGATGTGGACCAACCTCAAGAACGGCCGCGTCCTCAACCAGGGTGGTGATATCCAGATTGACGCCAATGTGCTGAACCTCAATGGCGTGAAATGGAACATCGGCCTGAATATGTCGCTCAACCGCAACGTGGTATATGGCCTGCAGGACGACATCCTCATCTACGGCCAGCGTTCCCAACTCACCCACATCACGCGTAACGGACACCCGATAGGTTCGTTCTACGGCATGGTGAGCGAGGGACTGATCACCACGGATGACTACGCCCTCATCTGCGAGGACGCCAAACACATAGGCGAAGAGGGCTACAAACTGACCGGACCGGCAGTGGCCGACTATGCGAACGTGTACGTGGGTGATGTCAAATGGCGTGACGTCAACGGCGACGGCAAAATCACCGAAGACGACCGTGACATCATCGGCGACAACTATCCGAAGTTCTCCTACGGCTTCAACACCTCACTCTCATGGAAAGGGCTGTCGCTGTCTGTCACGTTTGATGGCCAGTACGGCAACAGCGTCATCAACTTCTCGCGTTACTATATATGCAACCTGGAAGGCGGTGTAAACACGATGACACTCGGCCTCAACCGCTACCGCGGCGAATATACCCAGCCTTATACTATTACCGAGAATATGATGTTCCGTGCCAACCGTAGCCAGAAGAACCTGAACACCAAGTTCTCCACCTATTTCGTGGAAGACGCTTCGTTCCTGAGAATGACCAACCTCACGCTGGGCTACACCATTCCCGACAACAAGGCGTTTAAAGTCATGCATCTGAGCAAGTTCTACATCTACTTCTCGGTGGACAACGTGTTCACGGCTACAAAGTACTCGGGCTACAACCCCGATGTGGACTACAATGCCTCGAACACCGCGCCGGGACTGGACTTCGGCACCTACCCTCTGGCACGCACCTTCAGCGGCGGTGTGAAACTGACATTCTAAATGAAAGTGGAAAGGAAGAAAGTTATGAAACGGATATATCTATTCCTGTTAGCAGCAGTGGCGGTGTTCGCCATTTCGTGCAAAGACAATTCATTCCTCAATCTGACCGACCCGGACGCGTTTGACGAGAGCAAGTTCTATCGCGACTCGGCGGACATGCAAGGTCTGCTGGCGTCCGCCTACGCCGCCTTGCGTCCCGCGTACGACAAGTTGTTCTTCGTCACCGAGATGAAATCTGACAACGCCACCACCACCGATTGGGGGTCCGCCGGAGGCAAGTACTCCACCTTCGTCAGTCATAATGTCACCAGTAGCAACGATATCGTCGCGGAGATATACAATGCCTTCTATTTCTGTATCCACCGTGCCAACCTCCTCCTGGAACACGTGGACCAGGTGGAGATGTCTTCCGGCGAACGGGAACGTCTGCGTGGCGAAGCCTTGTATCTGCGCGCGCTGAGTCATTTCTATCTCACCCGCCTGTGGGGTCCGGTGACCATCATGCGTCATACTATCTCCGGCAGTGCCGCATCCATCGCCTTGCGTCGCAGTCCGGTAGAGGATGTCTATGCGTTCATCATCGAGGACCTCAAGACCGTAGCCGACGGTACAATGCTGCCGGCTAACTGCACAGGTGCCCAGTTCGGCCATGCGTCACGCACCGCCGCCTGTGCCCTACTCGGACGTGTCTATCTCCAACAGGCCGCTACACAGAACAAACCGGAACTCTATCCGGAGGCCATCACCTATCTGGAGCGTGCTCTCTCCGTCAGCGGCTATGCAGGATTGGAAAAAGCCTACAACAAACTGTTCACTCTCGAAGAGCAGAACGACGCCGAGATCATCTTCCCGATCATGTATATGGCTAACGCCTCCGAGGGTTCGAACTTTGCGCAGTATTTCCAGCCGCAGGGAGCCAAAGGTCTGACCTCTGCGCTCTCGGGCCGCGGATTCAACACCGGCCAGGAGAACCTATACCTCGAGTTTGAGGACAACAAGAACGGCTTTCCTGTGATTGACCGTGTCCGCCTGAGCGTAGCGATCCGCAAATATACTGACGGATCCTCCTACACCAAGAAATATGTGGACCTCAACCCGGCCGGCTACGGAGGCAACTTGTGGTTTGAGCTCCGCTTTGCGGATGTCTATCTGATGCTCGCGGAGGCCTACGAACGCGTGGAAGGCAACAACTCCGCTACCGCCATCATGTATCTCGACAAAGTGCGTCTGCGTCCCAACTCGACGCTCAAGGACTATGCCACCTCGATGACCAACGAGGTGTACGCCGCAGCCTATCCCACGCTCCGCGCCGCTATCTTCCATGAGCGCCGTACGGAGCTCTGCTTCGAGAACCAGCGCTGGTTCGACCTCATGCGTCTCTATCCCGATGCGAACGACTTCGTGGCCTACATGCGCAGCGTGGATGAGCCCAATGCGGGGTCCAAATATTCCGGATTCCAGAAATATGAACTCCTCCTGCCTATCCCCTACGACGAGGTGTTCATCAATCCGGATCTGGGACAGAACGATGGTTATTAATCACAATTAAACACATTATATCATGAGAAAATCTATCTTTTTAGGCATTCTTGCATGCCTGTCAACCGTTGCATTTGCGCAACGTAGTATGGAATGGTACTCCTATTGGGGTTCGAACGTCAGCGGCAACCAGATTGAGCCGCAGCGCATGGTAGTGGACGACAACGGCGACATCTATGTGGCAGCCTTGTTCGGCGGCACGAAAGTGGCTGTCGAGTCCAAGACGCTGCAAAGCAACAGTTCTGCCGACAAAGGCGATGCCGTCATCGTCAAGATGAACTCCGCGAAAGTGGTACAATGGACCTATGAGATAGCCAATGCCGGCAACGCCACCATAGCTGACCTCGCGCTCGACCAAGAAGGTAACGTCATCGCCATCGGTGCGTTCAACCGCTCTATCCGCGTAGGTGCGTCCACCATGGCGCTGGATGACAGCAACATGGGTGAAGCAGCTATCTATGTGCTCAAACTCACTGCAGGAGGCGAGGCTCTCAAGGCCTGGCAGATTCCTGCCATGGGAGCCAAAGCAGGCGGTGTAGTGGTTGACTCGGAGGATAACATTATCATTACAGGTCTGCTGGATGGCGACGCTACGTTCGTAGCCGGCGGTGACGCAGAAGGCGACTTCAACAACACAGCCCAACTATTTGTCGCCAAGTATGACAAGGAGGGTACACTCCTCTGGCACCAGTTCCGCAATGACGAAGGCGCTTCCGTATACGGCCGTCCGTATATAGCCATGGATGCAGAGGACAATTTCTATATCGCCTCATGCCTCACGGGTAGCACCACGCTGGCCGGAGCAGAGGTGTCGGCTACCGCCAGCAATGCCTTCCTGCTCGCGTTCAACGCAGCCGGCGCAGAACAGTGGTATCATATGATCAACGGCGATGAAGCCGACGAAGTAGGCGGTGTGGCTGTCAGCCCGATCGGCCAAGTGGCATTTGCGGTGAACCACCACAGCGGCGACCTGCGTATAGATGATATGTCAGATGTGTTCAACAACGGCTATGCGTTTGACTCGCAATACGCCCATACGGGTATCTTTGCCTTCGACCTGAAGGGTGATTTCAAATGGTTCTATGACTGGGGTTACAGCAACGGAACCTCGGGTTCGGACGCAGTGTGCTACAGCCTGCGCTGCACCGATGAGGGCGTATGGTATGCGGCAGGTATGATGACCGGCCGTTTCGGTGGCAGCCGTCTGGATGCCGAGATACGCACCCTCCCGGCCGGCAAGAACTCCGGCGTAGAGACCATCGATCACCAGTGGCTGCAGCATAACACCAACGGCGGTCACGACTGCTTCCTGCTCACCCTCACACGCGGCGGCCAGTTGGCTAACGTCATCCGTCCGGGCGGTCCGCAATACGAGGACGGCATTGACGTAGCGCTCAGCCCCGACAAGAAGAGCCTCTATTTCCTCCAGACAATCAATGTGCGCGACAAAGAGCCTTTCACCTGCCCGGATAATATCTTCGACTCATGGACCGACCTCTATGCTCCGTCCGGTTGGGCAAGCCGCAAGAGCAACTACACGCTGCTAAATGTCTTCTGCCCGGAGAACAACGGCTCGGCTACTCCTTACGGCAAGGACTACAAAGGCATCTTTACCTCATCGATGCTCGTCAAATACGCCCTGCCGGAAATCAATCCGGATATTCTGCCCGGCTTCGTAGCAGACGAACCCTACAGCCAGATACTCGCCATCGCCAACCCGCAAGGCCAGGCTACTCTCTACCCGCTCGAGCAATCAGCGGATGTAGAGTTTGACGGCGAGACCGTCAGCGGCACCTTCGCCGACGAGAACGAGCGCTTCACCGGCCTCATCGCTATCGACAGCATCGCGCTGCCGGGTGAGATTACCTATTATGAATACGACAAGGAGACCAAGCGTTCTATCCGTTCCAACCCGCGTACGGTACGTTATATGCCGTTGACGGTTGAGAAGTCGGAAGAGGCGGTAGAAAACGTGGCAGACGACCGCAACCGTGCTGCCGGACGCAAGATCATGCGAGACGGCATCCTCTATATCGAGTGTAACGGAGTCCTCTACAACGCCCAAGGCACAGAGATCAGATGATAAAATGACTAAATCACCCATGCATTGATGTTCGCATTTATCCTTTCCGCCCTCCTGACAGGACACGTGCTTACCGATACCGGTTCACCCATCGCTGATGTGGAAGTCAGCGATGGAGTGGCCGTTGTTCTGACCGACGCTGACGGCAGCTACGAGATACCCTACCGCGATAACGCGGAGTTCGTCTTCGTCTCCGTTCCTTCGGGCTACGACATACCGTTGGACGAAACCGGTTCGCCGCTTATCTACCGGCGTGTCAGCCAGGCGGGGACATACGATTTCACGCTCCACCGCCAGGAGGACGGCGGCAAAGCCGACTCCACCCACGTCTTGTTTGTGTTCGGCGACCCGCAGGTGCTCAATGGCTACGACGACCATCGTTTCCGTGCGGAGACGGTGGAGGATGTGCTTGCGTTCAAGAAAACCTATCCCGCCGGCACGAAGTTCTACGGCCTATGCGTCGGCGACATAGTCTGGGACTGGTATGACGCCCATACATTGCAGAAACAGTACTTCGAGGCGATGGGGTTCCCGTCGTTCATGACCATCGGCAACCACGACCATAACTGTCAGGCTGCGGCGCAGGAGACGGAAGCCCTACAGGACTCGGTGGCGGACGACAAGTTCACCAAGGTCTTCGGCCCCACATACTATTCGTTCAACATAGGTGCCATCCACTACGTGGTGCTCGACAACGTGCTCTACAAAGGACATAACGGCTCCAAGGACTACGGATGCGGACTGACGACAGAACAGCAGAACTGGTTGCAACAGGACCTCGAGCTGGTACCTAACGGCACACCTGTCGTCGTATCGTTCCATGTGCCTTCACGCAACATGACGGGTGTGCTCACCAATCTGCAGTCGTGGATGAACAAAGGCGCTGTACTCCAGCATATCCTATCCGGCCACACCCATACGACCGTCACCTCCGAACATTCAGCACGCCTCATCGAGCATACCATCGCCGCAGCCGAAGGTGCGTTCTGGTGCAGCAACTGGTGTGCAGATGGTACGCCCAATGGTTATATGGTGTTCGAGACAGGCGGCAAGAAAGGCTACACCAACTGGTTCTACAAAGCTACAGGATATTCCAAGGACTATCAGATACGTACGTTCCCCGTCAACAGCATCGATGCCGGCAACAGCAAGACCAACTGCGTGCTGGCGAATGTGTGGGGCTATGACAGCAAAAGTACGGTGTCCATCTACGAGAACGGTGTCAAGAAAGTGATGCGCCAGTTCACGGGTCTCGACCCCAAGATTTATGATGTCATGCTTGAGGACGGCGACAAACGGCCCAACTATCCGGGTTCGGACGGTGGCACTATCGCCAGCAAGAACCCCGGCGCAACGGCTACCTCACACTTGTTCTACTATGAGCCCGAAGACCCGGATGCAGAGTTCGCAGTGGAGTTCACCGACCGTTTCGGACATGTGTCCATCGAACCGGTACTCAAGAACATGATGGTGGCATCCTTCGCCCGAAACGATGAGCAGGAATGGACCTACCGCGAGGACTTCGACGAACTGGTGGAATACCCCAACCAGCATAGTGCCACTCTGGCGAAAGGTACGTTCGTGCAGGGCCACTATCCCGAGGGTTGGTATGCCTCCACCTCCGGCTCCGTCCTGCCTGACGGTATATCGTCCGTCACATGGGAGACCTTCAACTGGTTCCGTATAGGCAATGGTTCGCACACCGGCTCCGGCTTCTATAATTTCGGCAACGGCAATCCTGCTGTCAAATCCAAGAACTCCACCCTCCGCTCAATCGGTTCGCTCAATGATGCGTCCAACCGCAGTATCTCTTATGGTGTGCTCCTCGAGAACAACACGGGCCATAAGATCACCTCGCTGGATATCAGCTATACCGGCAAGGTCTGGCGTGTAGGTTCGTCATACACCGCAGTGGACACGTTGGCGTTCAGTTATGTGGTGCTCACCTCACCCAATTATGTGCGCGCCTTGCGTGACCGTACCAAACTGCTGGGCGAGATACGTACACGAGCGTTCGAGGCGCTGGATTTCACTACGCCTTCCACCCTCACCGCCATCGAAGAGCATCTCATGAAGACCGAACTGGATGGCGACAACGCGGACAACCAGTCGCAGCTCAGCGCTAACCTGCCTGTCACAGTTCAACCCGGCGAAGTGGTGCTGCTTTGCTGGACCGACATCGACGAAGCCGGCGACGACCAGGCACTGGCTATCGACGACCTGACGATACGCGCCACGGTGGATGAAGAGCAGGCTGTGCCTGCCATTGAGTCGCTTGACCGCTCGCAACCCTTCAAAGGTATCATCAACGGCCGCCTCGTCATCATCCGCGACGGCATCCGCTACGACGTTTTAGGCAACGTGATGCAATAGAAAACAGTAAATGACTAAATCATACATGGTTTCATGACTAAAGAACAACGAACCCGCCAAGGCGTCTTTTGGGCGGTAACAATAGGTTACGGACTATTTTATGTATGCCGGTTGAGTATCAGCGTGCTCAAGAAAGGCATTGTGGATGACGGATTCCTCACCGAGTCCGAACTGGGAATCATCGGTTCGGCACTCTTCTTCGGCTATGCCGTCGGCAAACTCTTCAACGGCTTTCTTGCCGACCACATCAATGTGCGCTATTTCATGTCCGCGGCTTTGCTCGTATGCGCCATTGTCAATGCCGTGCTCGCGCTCAAAGTGCCGTTCCTCGTCTTCGTCATCCTGTGGGCTGTCAACGGCTGGTTCCAGTCGGTAGGAGCCCCGTGCAGTATCATCTCGCTCAAACGATGGTTCGGCAACGACGGCTTCGGCACGAAATACGGCTACTGGTCGTTGTCCCATAACTTGGGCGAAGCCATCACGTTCTATGTCACCGCCCTGATCGTCGGTGCACTCGGCTGGCAGGCGGGATTCCTGGGAGCGGCAGGTATGGGCCTCATCGGCGTCATACTCATCTTCGCTCTCCTCCGCCCGTTCCAAGCCGTCGAAGACCATCCGGTCAGCGGCAAGGAACGGCTCAAAGAGACCGGCAAAAAACAGTTGGAAGTGCTCAAGATGCCTATCATCTGGGTACTCGCCCTCGCCTCCGCGTTCATGTATGTGGCACGCTACGCCTTCACCAGCTGGGGAATATTCTATTTCCAGGCAGAGAAAGGCTACTCGGTTGAGAGCGCCTCTTTCCTGCTGATGCTCAGCTCCGCCTGCGGCATCATCGGCACCGTAGGCTCGGGCCTCGTGTCGGACAAGCTGTTCAAAGGCGACCGTACGATGATGGCATTCATCACTTCGGCGATTAACCTTCTGGCGCTGGCGCTCTTCCTTTTCGTGCCTGCAGGCTACTACTGGCTCGATTGTATCATCGTCGTGCTCTTCGGACTCAGTATAGGTGTGCTCATTTGTTTCCTCGGCGGACTGATGGCAGTGGACATCGCTCCCGCCGAAGCCGCCGGTGCTACGGCAGGTGTCATCGGAATGGCTTCCTATGCCGCCGCCGGACTCCAGGACATCGTCAGCGGTTACCTCATCGAGGGACGCAAGGTCATGGTTGATGACGTGGCGCAATACGATTTCTCCGCCATACGTCTCTTCTGGCTGGCTGCCGCGGCAGCCTCGCTGGCACTGCTCATCTATATCTTTATCCACGCCAAACGTCACCCGATTAAACAAGAAGAAGTATGAAACCAACCTCCGGACTGCTCGCAGTCGTTCTCTCATCCTTGATGGCGGTCTCTCTGTCCGCCCAGACCATCAACGTCATGTCCTTCAATATCCGCTCGTCCGTCAAGAACGAAGTGGATGGCCCTAACGGCTGGGAGTACCGCAAAGCCGCGGCCGTCAAGATGCTCCTTGCCGAGAAACCCGATGTGGTGGGTATGCAGGAGGAAATGCCCGACCAGGAAGCGTATTTCCGCGAGCACCTCTCCTCGCTTTACGACGGAGTGGCTATCAGTCGCGACCCCGACAACCGCGAAGATGAGGCGTGCGCTATCTTCTTCAACAAACGCAAGTATGACCTCATACGCACCAACACCTTCTGGCTCAGCGAGACACCCGATGTGCCTTCACGTGGATGGGATGCCAAATACAAACGTATCGTCACCTATGTCTTCATCCGTGACAAGAAGACCGACCGCCAGTACCTCGTCTTCAATACCCATCTTGACCACAAAGGCGCCATCGCCCGCGAGCAGTCGCTCCGTCTCATCGCCGACAGTGCTATTGCCATAGGCGGCGACTCAATTCCGATGTTCGTCATGGGCGACCTCAACGTCACTCCCGACGCGCCCGAACTGGCTCCGATGTGGAACACCATGCGACTCGCCCAACGCGAAGCACCCGTCACCGACACCCTTTACACCTTCCATGGCTACAAACCCAAAAAGGGCAAGATGATTGACTATATCTATTATCGCAACGCCTCGCCTCTGGAGTTCCGTATCCTGCGCGACGGCTACGGCGTACCCTACCTCAGCGACCATTATCCTATCGTCGCCACCTTTGCCGACATAGAGATCAGCCCTGAGGTCTATAACACAGTTATCCAGCACAATAAAACTGTCCGTACGCGCAACAACCGCCTGAAAGACTGGGCACGTTTCGGCCATTATGCCGACGCCAATGCCGAACTGCTGGCTCATCAGGCGAAGATCACCACCGTCTTCTATGGCAATAGTATTACCAACAACTGGTATAAGATGCGGCCGGATTTCTTCCGCCAACACGGTTTCACCGGACGCGGCATAGGCGGCCAGACCTCCGCCGAACTGCTGGTGCGTATGCGCCAGGATGTCATCGACCTCCACCCAAAGACAGTCGTCATTATGTGCGGCACCAACGACATAGCCCGGAACAACGGCACTATCTCGCTTGACCATACAATGGGGAATATCATCTCGATGTGCGAACTCGCCAAGGCCAACAAGATTCGCCCTGTTCTATGCTCCGTGCTGCCTGCCCGCTCTTTCCGGTGGAATCCCTTTGTCTATGACGCCCCTGCGCAGATACGCGCACTCAACGAGCGCATACAGGCATACGCCAAGGCCAACGGCATCCTCTATGTGGACTACTACTCAGCCATGGCAGACAAAGACGGAGGTTTGCGACCCGGTCTATCCAACGACCAGGTTCACCCTACTGAAGAAGGATACGCTATCATGGAGCCCATTATCCTCCGTGCGCTCAAGATATCCAAATAACCGACACATATGTCTGGTACGGAAAAAACGCTCTTCACGGGCGTTTTTTTCGTGCCCTGACCCTCTCAACCCCTCACACCATTACCGAAAAATTGATAATTAAAATTGTGTATTTCAAAGTTTTGTAATATACATATGACAATTTGTATTTTTTACCAATAATATATTGCATAATTCAGAAAAAAGTAGTACTTTTGCACCGAATTTACTCACTTATCCTTACCAATCGCCCTATTCCTTTGGGTTTAGGGCGGTTGAAAATGAAAAACGCACGGGGTATCTTAGCCGGATTACTCCATGCGTTTTCTCATGGGGAACAATGCGCTACAACATGCAACCAACACATCGATTATATCTCCTATTCCTTCTTCTGTCGGCAAGCACGCTCTCCGTCTTTGCTGCAGATGTCAATCTGGATTTTTTTGCGGACGGCCAGTTGATACAGTCCGTACCGGTGGCTGCCTCACCTTCATCGCCCTACGCACTGAACACGCTGGTTGACGAGCGTGAGGTGACCGAGTGCCGAGGCTGGGAGTTTCTTGGCTGGACGCTCGAGGAACCGTCAGCAGGCGAACGAGAGACTTCGCCTGAGCTGGTGACATCCGTCAGTCCCGTGGCGAACATGAACCTCTACGCCGTCTATCGCATGACGGTCGATTCCACGGACAACTATTTCAAGATAGCCGACGGACATGCGCTCGTCACGGGCGATTATATCATCGCCCACAACGACGGCGTCCACTGCTACGCCCTGGGTATGACCGAATATACCTCCACCGCGGATGACGACTACATGGCCGTCTATAAACGACAGATTACAGCCATCTCCGACGACAAGACCCACATCACGGAAATCCATCCGGACAGCATCATCTGGCACTACTCAACCGGCACGTGGAAGAACAACAGCAACGAAAAAAACCTTGCTCCCTACTATACCGGTGCGTTGGGTTTTTATACCTATTATCTTCTCACGGACAAAGAGCCAAGCACCGTGTATGATAATAAGGCGGATGCGTTCGGAATATATTATCAAGCCACCTCATGGTTCACCAAGTACACCTATAACGTCAGCTACAATAGTGCCGGTGAGTTTGTTTGTTCGTATAACACCAAAGGTACATTCGAAACGATATTACATTTCTACCAGAAAAGGCGTGTCGGCGTCTATAGCTACACCTATTCGCCCGATTGCTCTCGTTGGCACGCCTATCTGGATGCGGGTTTAGGCACTATCGGCGACACGGAAAATCACCGCGACACGGTCATCGAACCGCTTCACGGCGAGACGGTCATTCTGCCTGACGCTACCGAAGGTGACGAGTTCAGCTGCGACCAATGGTCATTCTATGGCTGGCACCGCGACACGCCGGTAGAGACCACCCGGACGGCACCTACGGTGTACAAAGGCAAGGGTTACACCATCGCCCACGACGGCGAGACACTCTACGGCGTATATGTCAAATCATCCGGCACACGTGACATAGTCTATTCGTCGTTCCCCCACTGCCGTCCGTACTCTATTACGCTGCATGCGGGTAGCGGTACAATCAAGACAGATGGCTCGCCGGAAACGATAACTCTGACCGAAGAGATCGAAGGTGAAGGATTCGTCCTGCCCGATGCCGTACCGGGCTGCGAGGAGCAAGGATGGACGTTCATCGGATGGGTGGAGAACGAGCCGGTAGGTTCGCTCCGTAAGGTAGACTTCACTGCCGAAGAGGGTCTGCTGTCCTCTCCGTACATTCCTGCCCACGACGGCACGCAACTCTATGCGGTCTATGGGCGGTTGTGCGACCATTTCCGAATCGTGAGCTATCCGGACAACATGGTGGCTGGCGACAATTATATCCTCACCTACTATACGAAAATCGATGGTGACGCTTCCAATGTGTGGGACGTGGAGCTGAGTTCGGAAGTGGTGAACAC
>Ga0310786_10008418_pt1 | contig 13252 bp, 9 predicted proteins | sample AusTroGonzalo_MG_FD_203881 | JGI IMG/M metagenome (GOLD analysis project Ga0310786, IMG submission 203881) | Bovine rumen microbial communities from tropical cattle in Woodstock, Queensland, Australia - Gonzalo_03 (v2) (version 2) | ecosystem: Host-associated > Mammals > Digestive system >... | reverse complement strand
GAAGTGAAGCCGCAACCGCTGAAGGCATAGTCGCCGATGCCCGTCACACCGCCCCAATCCGCCACGGCGTTCAGGCCGGAAAAGTCGGCAAACAGGTAATCGGGCAGGGCGGTCACACCGCCGCCGATTGTGAGCGTGCAGGAATGCGTGCAGCCGTTGAAGAAACTGACACCGTTAGGGGTCGCATTGGTGGCATTGTATGTGATACTGGCCAAACTCGTGCAACTGGCGAAGGCATATCCCCCGATGGATTCCACGGCGGGGCCGATGGTCAGGCTCCCAAGGCTCGCGCAACTGTTGAAGGCGTACGCGCCGATGGTCGGCACGTCCACTTCAAGAGTGGTCAGACCCGTGTTGTAGAAGGCATCGTTGCCGATGCTCGTCATGCCGCTCGGGAAGGTAACCGAGGTCAAGCCGGTGCAATTCCAGAAGGCTCCGTCGCCAATGGAGGTCACGCTGTAAGTCGTTGTCCCATCCGAAATAGTTGCCGGCAAGTCAATGGAGCCAGTAGGCTGGGTTTCAGATCCCCAACTATAAGATTCAGGCGACACTACTTGCACATAATGGTTGGTGTTGTCCGTGATTTTAAAGTAAAGCGTATTGTCGCTTACAGAAGCGGCGAAGTCATACTGTTGGCCAAAGGCATTGGTCAGTCCTATGGCACTTAACATGAGAAGAAAAAGAACGGCTCTTGCCGCCAAATTCATTCGTAAATATTTGATTTTCATCTTTTGAAAAATTTTCCTTGCTCCAAGACCCTAAGAGCGAAATAGTTACAGCAAAGAAAGTGGAGCCTTTCATCTATGCCCCATTTCTGACTGTGTGGACTGGACTTCCCAAGATAACCAAAACAAGGTATGTGAACCGCTCCACTTGGATGAATAATCCAAAAGGAGCATAATTCAAACCTTATTCCTTAGTTATCTATAGTTTAGTGAAGTGTCCAGTTTCACAATCAAGGAATAAAGCGAAGAATGCGCTTTCTCTGACCACTCCGATTTCTCCCGGAATGGCGGGGCAAAAATAGAGAAAAAAACCTTTGGGGAGGTCTAAAGGAAGCAAATCTTTCAATAATCCGTGGGAAAAAGTGTTGCTTTCGCCATCGGAAAAGGATTATGACACAGATTGTCTTGAGTGTTAAATGAAAAACAGCCGACCCCGAAAGAGGTCGGCTGTTCCGCGTTTAAAACGCTATCCATGAACAAAATTACTACAAGTCTTACTTGATGCCCAACTTGCCCTTCACATCCTTGGTGGCATCGACGGCATCGTCGCCCACAAAGACGGCAGCACCCGTGGCGAGGTCGAGGACATAGGTGTAACCCTTTTCCTTACCCACGGAGTTGATGGCATTTTGAATCTTCTCCAAGATGGGCGACAGCAACTCGGCACGCTTCTTCTCGAACTCGCCCTCGGCGTTGGCCTGGAACTGTTGGATACGATTCTGAATGTCGATGATTTCCTTTTCCTTCGACTGCTTCACCAAATTCGACATGGTGGCTTGGTTGGCCTCATAGTCCTGCATCTTGGCCTGATACTCCTTGGCCATAGTTTCCAACTGGCTCTGAAGTTCACCATAATACTTCTCCAAGTCCTTCTCGGCCTTGGCCTTGTCGGGCATGGCATCGAGGATTTCAGCCGTGTTGACATGCGCAATCTTCACTTGTGCTTGGGCCACACCGCTCATCACGAAGAGGGCGATACCCAAGAACAATACTTTGAACATTTTCTTCATTTTATTGATTTTTAATAATTTAACTCCGTTTTTATTACTTTTCAAGCGGCAAAGATACAAATTATTTGCTTTCCTTTGGCGTTTGGGGCGTTATTTCTTGGGTCTTGCGCCACCACCGGCGTTGCCACTGGTGCTAGTGCCAGTGCCAGTTGAAGCGCCAGCAGCCTTGCGGCGGTCTTCGCGGCGTACGGTCTGCATCACGTTGCCGAGTTGGTCGAGAACGTCGTCGCTGACATCGTTCTTATCGGAGGCATAGAGGATGGACGTACCCGAAGCCAAGTCGAGGATGAAGGCGTAGTTTTTGGTTTGGGCCACTTCCTTCATAGCCGTGTAAACCTTCTCCTGAATGGGCTGAATCAGTTCGGTGCGCTTCTGGTAAAGTTGGCCTTCGGAGCCGAAGTATTGCATCTGCAAGTTCTTGGCTTCCTGTTCCTTGTCGACAATGGCCTGCTCACGGGCGCGTTTCTGATCCTCGGAAAGGAGCAACATCTCCGTTTGGTACTTGCTGTACATTTCCGACACCTTGTCGTAAACGGCCTTCACTTCCTTTTGCCATTTCGTCGAAAGGGCGTTGAGTTCTTCCTGCGCATCGCCGTATTCCGGAATGTTTTCCATGATGTATTCCGAATCGACATAGACGATTTTCTGTCCGCCGCCAACGATTTGCGCATTGGCAGCCATCATGCCGCCACACACGAAGGCAGCGGTCAAAATCAAGGTTTTAAATGCTTTCATTTTATTATCGTTTATCTGTTTGTTTGCTTTTTCCTATCAATAATCGTTCCATTTTTTTTCGGCAGGGGTTCCGCCGTGCTTCACCGCCTGCCTGATATCCCATCACCCCTACGAGGTTCACACATATCCGGCCCTACCAATTCATACTTCCTACCTAATCAATCGAGCCGCCGATGGAGAAGTGGAACTGGCTGCCGTTGCTGCCCGTGGTGCCGTAAACGTCGTCGAAGCCATAGCCCCAGTCGAGGCCGAGCAAGCCGAACATAGGTAGGTGGATGCGCACACCGACACCCGCCGAACGCTTCACGGAGAACGGGTCGAAATTCTTGAAACCGAACCAACAGTTGCCCGCCTCAAGGAAAGTCAGGGCGTAGATGGTGGCCTGCGGATTCAACGAGAGCGGATAGCGCAACTCCAAAGTGTATTTCGTCATGATGTTACCACCGCTTCCGCCTGAACCTGAATTGTTGTAATAGCCCGGCGTGAGCGAGTTGTTGGCATAACCACGCATACCAATCAATTCACGGCTGTCCAAATTATAGTTGGCCAAACCGTCGCCACCGAGGTAGAACCTGTGGAACGGCGTGGGGCCGATTTGGTCGTTGTAGAAGCCCAAGTAGCCGAAACGCACGCGGGTCATCATCACGAGTTTGTCATAAAGTTCGGTGAACCAAGCCGCACGGAAGGTCCAGCGGTGCATCTCAATCCATTTGTATTTCTCGTTTTCGGAGAGGCTGCTATAATTCTTGTTTGAAAACAGGGAATAAGGCGGCGTAATTTCGAGGCTCAACTGGAACTCGGAGCCGTTGCGCGGATAAATGGGCTGGCTCACGGAATTGCGCGAAAGCACAAAACTGTAACTGATGAGGTTGAACTTGCCATTGCCATCGCCCACGTTCAAATTACTGGTCGGGTAGTTGTTCAGGTTGTAACGCTTTACATTGATACCTTGATACAAGGCAAAATAGTCGTCGGGCCAAGTCAAGCGGCGACCCAAACCGACGGTGCCGCCCGTTATGTTGAACGTACCATAGTTGGAATCTGCCTTGTTCCTTGTGGTCGCATAAAACGACTGATAGAACGAAACCGTCAACGAGTTGGGCTTACGGCCACCCAGCCAAGGCTCGGTGAACGACACATTATAGAAAATGTATTGCAGGCCCAAAGTACTTACGCTCAAACCGAGTTTCTGTCCATCGCCGACAGGGATGGGACGCCAAGCCTTCTTGTTGAAGAGGTTGCGCATCGAGAAGTTGGAGAACTGCAAGCCTGCCTCCAGCATCAGGTAACTCGCTGCATAACCGGCGGAGAAACGAATCTGGTCGGCGGCGGCCTCCTCAACCGAATAGTCGATGTCGACGGTGTTGTCCGAATAATTGGGCTGCACATTGGGATTGATGGTCTCCTGATTAAAGAAACCCAACGTGGCCAACTCGCGCACGGAGCGCACTACATCGCTGCGGCTAAACAACTGGCCCGGACGGGTGTACAACTCGCGCAACACCACATGGTCGAAGGTCTTGGTGTTGCCCGCCAGCGTGATATTGCTGATGCGCGCCTGCTTGCCTTCGTTGAGGCGGATTTCAAGGTCGATGGAATCGTTTTCCACCGCCACCTCAACAGGGTCGACGCGGAAGAAAAGGTAGCCATCGTCCATATATAACGAACTGATGTCCAAGTTGGTTTCGCTATAGGTCAGGTTCTTGTCGAGCAACTCCTTATTATATATGTCGCCCGGCTTGATGCCAAGGACGGAACTAAGCGTTTCGCTGCTGTATTTGGTATTGCCCGTCCAGGAGATGTTGCGGTAATGGTATTTGTTGCCTTCATCAACGACGAGGTCGATGCCGAGGTTCTTGTCGTCGATGCGATAAACGGAATCGCGGACGATACGTGCATCGCGATAGCCCTTGGCGTTGTATTTCTCAATGATGAGTTTCTTGTCGTCCTCAAAGTTCTTCTCTAAGTATTTCGATGACTTGAAGATACGCGGGCGGTAGTTGTCGTAGAAATACTCCTCCACACCGGTGATGGCCCTCAAGGGATGGAAAGTGAGCACATCGGCAACGGTGTTCACCACCAGCGGCCCGAGGGGATTCAACGGGTCGAAGTGGCCTTTGTCCTTGGTTTCCTTCATCGCCGCCAGAATCTGGCCGTCCGTAAAGTTCTCATTGCCAATCACATTGATTTTCCCAATTTTCACCCTCGGCCCTTTATCGATGTTGATGACCATGTCGATGTAATTCTCACGGGCAGTGTCGGCCACTTGGTCGATGTCGATGGCCACATTGAAATAGCCCTTGTCGTAATAAAAATCCTCGATGATACGAGTGGTTTTGGTCAAAAGATGGTCGGTGGCGATGTCGCCTCGCGAAAGGTTGATTTTGTTGCGGATGTCGTCGGCTTCGCTCTTCTTGATGCCCTTGAAAGAGAACTTCGAAACACGCGGTTTCTCCTTGATGGCGATTTGCAGAAATACCTTATTTCCCACAAAATCAGTCGCATTGATGGCCACATCCTCAAACAGACCCTGTTCCCAAATCTTGCGGATGCCCGATGAGATTTCGTCGCCCGGGATGGAAATGGTTTCGCCCACTTTCAAGTTCGCAATCAGGCTCAACATGGAAGCATCGACGTACTTGGCACCCTCAACCACGATGCCGCCAATCTCGTATTTTTGCGGGCGCGCATAATCGATGTCCGAGAGGTCGTCGCCGATTTGGATTTGGCCGAAACTGCTGCCCCCGAAACCGAGGAAAGCCGCGAGGAACAGCATTATGGGTAAATATCTCAATCGCATAGTATTAAAAATCAATCATTTGTTGGTTACTTGCTCGCTGGTCTTCCCGAAACGGCGCTCACGGTGCTGATAGTTCAAAATGGCTTCGTAAAGGTCGGCCTTACGGAAATCGGGCCAGTATTTTGGGGTGAAATACAATTCGGAATAAGCCAACTGCCACAACAAGAAATTGCTGATGCGCTCTTCGCCGCTGGTGCGGATAAGCAACTCAGGGTCAGGCATGTTCGCCGTGGAAAGGTAGGACGAAATCATCTTGTCGTTGACTTCCTCGGGCTGCAGTTTTCCGGCCTTCACATCCTCGGCCATGCGGCGCGTGGCTTGGGTCAAATCCCAACGGCCTGAATAACTCAGGGCCAAAGTCAGCACCATGCGGGTATTGTGGCTCGTGTCGTCAATGGCTTTCATCAACTGGTCATAATTCGCTTTTGGCAGGCTCTGCAAATCGCCGATGGCATTCAGTTTGATGCTGTTTTTGTTCATCGTACTGACTTCATTCCTAATGGTTTGCGCCAATAGCGACATCAACCCCGTGACCTCAGCGAAGGGACGGTTCCAGTTCTCAGTGGAGAAGGCGTAAAGCGTGAGAAAAGGCACGCCGATTTCAGCCGAGGCCTCACTCACTTCGCGCACCGATTGGATGGCGCTTTGATGCCCGAAAAGGCGTTGCTTGCCGCGTTCCTTGGCCCAGCGTCCGTTGCCGTCCATGATGATGGCGATGTGCTGCGGCAGCCGCTCGCGGTCGATTTGTTGCATCAGTTGGTCTTTCAGTTCCATAATCAGAATTTGCTTAAGTTACAGCCCCTTCCATCGGGCAGGTTGAATTTCCATGTCAGCGACACACGCGCCATCCCGAACCAGTCGTTGAAGGCAGAGTCGCCGCGTTGTTGGCCGGCAACGAAGTTGCCTGTCGGGTCGGTCAGGTCATATATTGTGCCGTCTTCGGCAGTATATACGGCATGTTGCTCAGGATACACCGTCGCGACATCGTCCAAATAATCGGTAAAAGTCTTCTGCATCCTCCACTCCACCGTGCCCGCCATGTGGCGCGAAATCGAGAACTTCACGCCCATGCCAAAGGGAATGGAAACGCCGATGGAACTGGTCTTGCCAAACATCTTTTCATACCATTTCGCGTTGGAGTCGGCAGGGCCTTCTGTGGCGTAATCGCTCAAATCGACCAAGGTGCCGTTCACATCGGCAAAGGCCGTGTATTGGAACACCGAAATGCCGCCGAAAATGTAGGGCGACACGTTCTTTTTCGGGTTGCCGGTGTAATATTCAAGGAAGTTGAACTCGGCCACAAGGCTGAAATCGTTGATGATGGAGGTGAAGTTCAGTTTGCGCTCGGGACGCCATTTGCTTACCTCATCGTAGGCCTTCACATTGACGCGGCTGTAGTCGAAACGGAACGTCCAACGGTTGTTGTAATTGAAACGGACGAGGCCGCCATATTGCAACTGCGACTGGGCGAAAGGCATCATGGGATTGAGGTCGCCCATGTAATAACTCACGCCCACATGCGGCCCCACTTCAAGGGTTTTGGGGTCTTCAAATTGGGCATTGGCTTGACCAAAAATAGCCAAGCAACTCAAAATCAATAAGAAACGAAATTTTCTATACATAATTCAAGGTGGCAAAATTACGAAATTTTCCAATGAAAACGAAAGAAATCAGTTTCTATTGTCTTTACCCCACATCAATTTGTTGCGGATGGTGCCGAAAAAGTCCTCGTTGCGCATTCTGACGAGGTTGAGGCAGAAACTGGCTTTGCGCACCTCCAACTGCACGGAAGTATCTAAGGCACAGGTTCTTGAGTCCATACTGAAGACAAATTTCTTCTCGCGACCTTCCACTTGGATGCGGATGACACTATCGTCGGGAATGACCACAGGGCGCACGGTCAAATTATGAGTCGCAATCGGCGTGATGACAAAATTTTTCGCATTCGGCGCAATGATGGGACCGCCCGCACTCAATGAGTAAGCCGTAGAACCCGTTGGAGTAGCCAAAAGGATGCCGTCGCCCCAATAGGTGTTGAGATACACATCATCGACAAACACCTTGATAGCCAACAGACTATGCTCTGGATTGCGGATAACGTTCAGTTCATTGAGGGCATAACGCACATCGCCGAAAACATTCTGAGGCGAGACCAATTCGAGCAAGGTGCGCTGCTCCACGGTATAGTCGCCCGAAAGCACGCTCTCCACGGCTTTCCCGATTTCGTTTTTCGAGATGCTGGAAAGGAAACCCAAACGCCCCATGTTGATGCCCACCACTGGCATTCCCGAATCGAGGACGAAGGGAACGGTGTCCAAAATCGTACCGTCGCCACCGATGGAGAACAACAGGTCGGCTTTCAGGTCGGTGTGGGATGTGAAGACGCTGTATTTCACGCCTTCGGGAACGAAGGCGGCGACAATGTCTGCGAAAGGCCGATACACGGTCATTCCCACCTGATTTTCAGATAGTTTCTCGAACAATTGTCGCATATATTCCCCGTTCTCAGGGGCGATGGTTTTTCCAAATAGGGCGATGGTCATAGTTTTTATATTTTCGTCTGGTAAGGACAACGGGGCATGCCCCGTTGTTGGCAAAGCCCAGAAATTTATATTCCTTCTTCTTTTACCGAATCGTGGCTCTCGTCAGTCATCATTCTCAAATAATTCACATAACGCCAATCGGCGATGTCGCCGTTTTCGACCGCCGCCTTCACCGCGCAACCCGGTTCGTGGGTGTGGGTACAGTTGGCGAAACGGCACTCGCTCATCAAGCCGCGCATTTCGGGAAAACGCTGCGCAAGGGTCTCTTTCTCAAGGTCATACAGCACAAACTCCTTGATGCCGGGCGTGTCGACAATCCACGCGCCGAAACCCAAATGGTGCATTTCGGCAAAAGTTGTGGTGTGCTTGCCTTTTGCATGATAGTCAGAAATCGCTCCGATACGGACATTCAACGACGGGTCGAGGGCGTTCACCAAGGCCGACTTGCCCACGCCGGAATGCCCTGAAAACAGACATATCTTCCCTTGCATCAAGGTTTTAAGTTCGTTGATTTGGAAGCCCGTCTTGGCCGAAACGCTAAACGAGGTGTAACCAAGGCTTTGGTAGTATTCCATCAAAACGCACATCTCCCCTATCTGCTCATCAGTGTAAAGGTCACATTTATTGAAAACTACGGCGGCGGGAATGTGGTAGGCTTCAGCGGTCACCAAAAAGCGGTCAATAAAGCCTGTGGAAGTGCGCGGCTGCGCAATGGTAGCCACAACGATAGCCAAATCCACATTGGCGGCGATAATATGAGAAGCCTTGCTCAGGTTAACCGACTGGCGGACAATCACATTATCACGCGGCTCAATCTTCTTGATGACACCCGTTTCCTTGCCCGATTCTTGTTCAAACTCCACATTGTCGCCGACAGCCACGGGATTAGTGGAACGCAATCCGTCCAAACGGATTTTTCCGCGCAGGCGGCACTCCCATTGCCGACCTTCACCGTCCAAAACGATGTACCAACTGCCCGTCGATTTGATGACCTTGCCTAACATTTCTGGTAACGTTTTCCGGGCAATGCCATCAGCACGCCGTCGAATTCCAAATTCAAAAGTATAGCCGCAATTTTCGTTGTCGGCAACTCCGACTTCACGATGATTTCATCCAAACTGATGACGGCATTTGCGCCGAAGCAGTCCATGATAAGTTTTTCCTCCTCGGTAAACTCGCGGAACAACGCGGTTTGTTTCTCAACCTTCTGTTCTGAATCCCAACGCATTGCATAACGAAGATTGAGTACACTTTCCATCAAGTGGGCGCGGTTGGTGCGAATGAGATAGTTGCAACCTTGACTATAAATATCCATCACGCGGCCCGGATAGGCGAACACGTCACGATTATAGGAATTGGCGATATCCGCCGTAATCAGCGAGCCGCCTTTCAACGCAGATTCGATAACGACCACGGCATCCGCCATGCCCGCAATGATGCGATTGCGGCGCGGGAAGTTCTCGCGGTCGGGCTGGGTGCCGCTAATGCACTCGGTGAGGACTCCGCCGCCTTGTTCTATCATATCAGAAGCCAACTTCTTGTTCGGCGCGGGATAAACTTGTTGCATTCCGCAACCCATCACCCCGACCGTCGGAATGTCGTTTTTCAACGAGGCTTTGTGCGCGCAAGTATCGACACCGTATGCCAATCCACTTACAATCAATACATTGTCTTGTTTCAAATCTTCCACCAACTGGTTGCAATTTTCCTTGCCGTAGTCAGTGATATTACGTGTTCCAACGATGGCCACCACACGATTGGCGTTGAGGTTGGCTGCACCTTTATAATATAGCATCATCGGACCGTCGTCGCATTGCAGCAGGCGGCGCGGATAGTCGGAATCGAGGAAAAACAACGGACGAATGGCATTTTTTTCGATGAAAGCAATCTCCTCCTCTGCACGTTTCAGGTACTGCTTGGGGTTGCAGATGGCCTCAATCGAAGCCTCGCGCATCCCCGAAATCTTCTCCAACGACTTGCGCGTTTCCTTGAAAATGGCCTCAGCACTGCCGCAATACTGCACAAATTTCTTGCCGCTGATGTCGCCGATGCCCGGAAGCAGCGTCACGCCGATTTGATAGAGGAGATCGTTCATATTAATCCAATTTCAACACCGCCAAGAACGCCGACTGCGGCACTTCGACATTGCCGACCTGACGCATACGTTTCTTGCCAGCCTTCTGTTTTTCAAGCAGTTTGCGCTTACGCGACACGTCACCGCCATAACACTTTGCCGTCACGTCCTTGCGCACCTGACGAACCGTTTCGCGGGCGATAATCTTCGCACCGATGGCCGCTTGGATGGCGATGTCGAACTGGTGACGGGGAATCAATTCCTTCAGTTTCTCGCACATGCGCCGACCGAAGTCGTAAGCATGGGCGCGATGTATCAAAGTCGAGAGGGCGTCCACCGACTCACCATTGAGCATGATGTCCAGTTTCACCAAGTCAGCATCTTGATAACCAGCGATATGATAATCAAATGAGGCGTAGCCCTTCGAGATGGATTTCAGTTTGTCATAAAAGTCGAAAACGATTTCGCTCAGCGGCATCTGGAAGGTCAGTTCCACGCGGTCAGTAGAGAGGTAAACTTGATTTTTCAACACGCCGCGGCGGTCGATGCAGAGCGTCATAATCGGGCCGGTGAACTCGTTTTTCGAGATGATTTGCGCGATAATGTACGGCTCCTCGATATGGTCAATCTTCGTCACCTCCGGCAGGCCACTGGGGTTGTGCACCTCAATCATCTCACCATCAGTCTTGTAGCATTTGAACGACACATTCGGCACCGTCGTAATGACATCCATATCGAACTCGCGGTCGAGGCGTTCCTGAACGATTTCCATGTGCAACAAACCCAAGAAACCGCAACGGAAGCCGAAGCCCAAAGCCGCCGACGATTCAGGTTCCCAAACAAGGGAAGCATCATTGAGTTGCAATTTCTCCAACGAAGCCCTAAGTTCCTCATAATCATCTGCATCGACAGGATAGATACCTGCAAACAGCATGGGTTTCACATCCTCGAAGCCCAAAACCGGCTCGGCGCAAGGTCGTTCCACGTGCGTGATGGTGTCGCCCACCTTGACCTCCTTCGAGGTCTTGATGCCAGAGATGATATAGCCCACATCGCCCGCAGAGAGTTCATTTTTAGGCACTTGCTTCAGTTGTAGCACCCCGATTTCGTCGGCGTGGTATTCCTTGCCCGTGGCAAAGAACTTCACCAAATCATTGGTGCGCATGGTGCCGTTCATCACGCGGAAATAGGCGATAATGCCTCGGAACGAGTTGAACACCGAATCGAAAATCAAGGCTTGGAGCGGTGCTTCGGGGTCGCCCTTGGGACAAGGAATGCGGTCTACGATGGCATCCAAAACGGCAGGCACACCCTCTCCCGTTCTCGCACTCACTTTCAAAATCTCGCTCGAGTCGCAGCCCAAAAGGTCAACCATCTGATCTTCAACGATGTCGACCATAGCGCTGTCCATGTCGATTTTGTTCATCACGGGGATGATTTCGAGGTCATGTTCAAGGGCCGAATAGAGATTGGCAATCGTCTGAGCCTGAATACCTTGCGTGGCATCCACCACAAGCAAGGCACCTTCGCAAGCCGCTATGCTTCGCGACACTTCATAAGAGAAGTCGACGTGGCCGGGAGTGTCGATGAGGTTCAAAGTATAGGTTTCACCCTTGTAAGGGTACTTCATTTGGATGGCGTGGCTCTTGATGGTGATGCCACGCTCGCGCTCAAGATCCATGTCGTCAAGCACTTGGTCAACGAGTTCCTTGTCGTTGAGCGTATGGGTCAGTTCCAAGAGGCGGTCGGCCAAGGTCGATTTGCCGTGGTCGATATGCGCAATGATGCAAAAATTTCTGATGTTTTTCATTATGGGCGCAAAAGTACAAAAAATTCCCTTTGCGCCCTAAAGTTTGAAAAAAGAAGTATGCCAACGCTTACTCGTCCGAAATCAAGCGGACAGAACAGCCATTACATCTGAATTCTTCAATATCGATACATCCAGCCATGTAATATGGCCCTATTGCTTCGTAATTGGTTACCATCAACGTATGAGCGATGCATACACCGCTTTGTGTCGTCGTCCAATAATTTCCCCTACAATGAAGCGCATACGACGGGTTGTCATACCATATCCCATCTTGTCCAGGGAACTGATAACGCACCCCTGCAGCAGGCAAGAACACCGCACCGGCAGGCTCCAACACTTCCAGCCAATCATTGCCTGTAATCACATTAGTTCCGAAATCACAATGCTCATTGGCGGCGTTGATAGGATAAGTAAAAGGACTCCAATCGTCAGGAAACAGAATCATGCCACTGACACCAGCCACCATAGCACTAGCGAAACGCATACCCGAAAGGGTTTCCCTTTCCGTAATGAGATACACGATTTCGTCAACGGTAGGTGTGTACCACTGACGGAAGCCCCCGTTGCTGATGGTGTTGTGGATGCCCCAGTCCGCTTCAGCATAGTTGCCGGTCAGGTCGAAATTGCCTACTGGGCCGTAGGATGCGCAATCGTATTCATAAGCTGCATAACAGTATGGCTTGTAATACTCATTGCCGTTGTTCCACCCGCTAGTGCCCCAGCCGAAAAGATCCATCCAACCATTGTAATATTTCCAAGTTTTTGTGTTGTCACACTTGGCTCCATTTGCATACACTGTACCAATATCCATAGTACCGAATTGGTAGTCTTCTACCTTTCCTCCTACAAAATCCCACTGATATTCAGCGAAACGCCAAATGTTGTCGTCGGGATAAAACTGGAGATTGCCTTGCGAAAAACGCACCCGATGGTCGGGGCCGACAGAAAACAAACCGGGCAAGGTGCCATCGGGCCAAGGTGTAGCCAAATCGTTGGGCAAGAACTCCACCTCCTCTCCATAGGCGACGCCTTTTTCATCAATCGCATAAGCCCGCACATAATGGGTTCGACCTCGCTCCAAACCAGAGAAATAGCAACTGAATTCTCCCATGCCGAAGCCTGCCTTGATATGAAGCCCCTCAATGGTAGGCTCATGCTCAGTGCCCCAGCAGAAGCCGTATTCCGTCACCTCGGTTCCACCATCCCTGATCACCTCTCCTTCTGCCTTGGCTCGGGTGGCTGTCACCTCCGACACCTCACCTGTACGCACCGCCAATGGCAGGACATCGGTGCAGAAGTCCAATTGTTCGCCATAATACACGCCCTTGGTGCATATCGCGTATGCGCGGACGTAATACTTCGTTTCCAATGACAAATCTGTCAACTGGCAATCGAAAGAGCCTAAGCCCAAGCCCGCAACTACATGCATACCGTCAATCGTCGGATGAGGCGCCGTACTATAGCAGACACCGCACTCCTCCACCGTCTGGCCTCCGCTGCCAAGCACTTGTCCGCTTGCAACGGCAGAATGCTGAGTAATCTCACGAATGTACCA
>Ga0310786_10008417_pt1 | contig 13252 bp, 10 predicted proteins | sample AusTroGonzalo_MG_FD_203881 | JGI IMG/M metagenome (GOLD analysis project Ga0310786, IMG submission 203881) | Bovine rumen microbial communities from tropical cattle in Woodstock, Queensland, Australia - Gonzalo_03 (v2) (version 2) | ecosystem: Host-associated > Mammals > Digestive system >... | reverse complement strand
GAATCGGAGAGATATGGATATCTTCGTTGGTACGAGTCCCATCGCTGGGACGGTTGGGCATGCGACGATCGCGCGGATTAGGGAACAAGTATGCTACCTCGGTATGATTGTTTTTGTTATTGTGAGCCTAAATTTAGAATTTTTTTCATATTTTTCCAACAACTTTTTTTGCAACCCCTTTAAAAATCGTCATATTTTTGTATAATTGTCTTGCTCGCGGCGGTAGCTCAATGGTAGAGCCTTAGCCTTCCAAGCTAATGGTTGCCGGTTCGATCCCGGTCCGCCGCTCTTAGACCTCTCTTCGGAGAGGTCTTTTTTTGTTCCCCACGTAAAAAAACGCCCCGTCCGCATTAAGGAACAGGGCATCAGCATTCAAATTTCAGGCAATCGAACTATTCGTCCTTGACGCAACGGATTGGGGTCGCATTCATAGACCATCTATTGTCATCTACAAAGTAAGGAATCGTTGTGGAGTTTTGAAAACTTGCATAATAACAAGTCTGATCATTTTCAATAATCGTCGTCTTAATAGTACTCGTCCAAAAATGCGCAAACGTATGTGGATCCTCAACATACACCGAGCGATAAGAACCATCCAAGCGATGTTCTTCATTAAACTCGTAGAGTATGCTTTGCCAAACCATCGGCAATGCAGAAAAACCAAAATCATCAGTACAACCTTTAGCGTACCTCCTCACATCCCAACCCGATTGCGAACAGAAATAATTCCCTTGGACACCTTCTGGTTTCACGCTTGCAACAAAATCGAATAAAGTCCTCCATTCTGTCGTATCCGGCAAATGCCACCCACTCGGACAAAGTGGAAATTCACTATTCTTTTCAATTGCCTCGAATATGTAAAAACGTCCAGCAACATCACATTTTGAGGAATCATCAAAAAAACACATACTATACCCCTTACCGTTTGGAGTTTTTCTAGGATCCGCATAATTCAAATTTTCCGCCATCCACGTCTGCGAGCCAATAGTAACCGTCTTATAAACTTGGCCATCACGAGAATCGGTCATAAGTTGATAATCGATGTTTGGATTGAAACGAACTCCCTTAGGAATATCCCACGACCAATACGTTATATCAACCCACCCATCAGCAGTGCAATAATATCGGTTATACCACTCTTCCTCTACTCTATCAAGTTTACGACCTACAATAACCTGGCCCAAATTTTTTTTACCACATTCTTGTTTATATGTATTATAATCAAAAAGTGAAACGTTCACCCATTTTTGCCCTCGGCATTTTTTCAAGACGCTATCAGCGTATTCCACTATGGCGTTTTCATTACCGATTATACAAGCTAGCCCATAATCAAGCTCCTCTTTCGTCGCTGTTCTGTAGAATCCAGAATCACACACATATTTTGCTTCTGCATTTACTTTGCCTTTTACAAGGCGTCCATCGTCGAAACATTCCAAGCCATAGGTGTCATATTCTAAAGCTGTAGCCTTGGTCCAAGAATTTGACTTGCAAATTTGATAAACAGAATCTATTAACGCAAGATAACCTTCATGTTCCCTATCACACGGCGGAAAAACTTTCGTCGTATCCTTCACGCAAGTCTTTATTTTCTTGTCGTTTCCGCCACCGTCCTTGCAGGTGGACTTCGCAGCATTGAAAGCCATTTCAACGCCCACTTCAGACTCCATATTATACATGGAATAAGTCTTAGAATCTACCGAACCATCAGCACTCTTAATGGTTACAATCAAATCGCGACCGTCAGCCTTGTAAGTGTATTCAGCATCATCGCCAAAATCATCCTTGCGCACAAAATGCCATGAGCCGACATCATTCTTATCCATCGCATCGCAGGCTCCCGTTTCAGAACATTTTTCGTTCACTTTGATTTCGGGTTCAAGGATTTCAGTGGGGCGCGAGCTGCTAGACTTTACACTGCTACTCGACTGTTTAACCACACTACTTGATGACGAAGATATCTTCTCAAAAGAAGACGAGGAAGACTTACCAGAAGACGAACTTATACCTTTACTAGACGAAGAACTTTTCCCCTTCGCACCTGATTTCGGCTGGTCGTATGATTCGAACCATTCTTCGCCATCGCATTCGTAATTCTTTTCCAGACTTTTCACGAATACTTTTCCACCGATGACGGACATATTGCATTCGTAAGTTTTGAGCTCAGCCTTATCGGCAACTTCGTCAGGTAAAGAGTTTGCAGAAGAAGATTTGTCATCGCCGCATGCCGACAACAACAAAAGCACAGAAGCAATAGAAAAAATCCCAACAACACTCCTAAAATTCACAACTCGCTCCTTTTTTATTTGTTCAAAAATATAAAATAATTAGAGAAGAAAAAAGACAAAACTTCCCATCTACGCACACGATTTTTTGAGGGATTTATTCCTGTTTTTCAAAATGTTTTTCACCACAATAGCCACCGAATTTCCCGCCACATTCGGAACAACAAGCACAACAAACACTTAATCCACAGCCATATAGCATAAAAATAGACTTTAAACTTTCCGGGAACTTTTTAAATTTGAGGGTAGAAAAAGAGGATTTCATGTTTTTTGAACAAGCAATAGCCCACAACCTCCCGAATTATACGAAGGAATCGGATTCCGCTTACGGCGAGACCCTCGCTCCGCTCGACTACAAGGACGAACTCAAGGTCAAGAATGCGGCCATCCGCGAATTCTGGGAAGTCAACCGCCTCGCCCGTGGCCCGCAGCCAATCGTTGCAAGCCCGATGCCGCGCAATTACCGCACGACGTCCAAGCGCCAGGTCGAAATGAAGCCGGGCGATCTCCGTTTTAACGAATACGACAGCATCCTGGAGCCCGAAGAACACAACGCCATTTACCGTCTGCTGTTCGAAAAGCTCATCACGCCGGCATACAAGCCGCTCGCCTACGCACTCAACTGGATCATCATCCGTGGCACCTACAAGTACCGCGTCGTGATCTTCAACGTGAAAAAGCTCGACGCAAGCATCGTGCGCAAGCTCAAGCAGATAGCAGAAGTGCTGCAGCAGAGCCCGTACCACGTGACGGCAGCCCACACATACGTCGACACCACAGAATCGAATTACTACCTCGAAGCAAAGCGCCCGACAGACATTCTGAACTTCAAGCAGCTTTACGGCCCGCGCGAACTTTCGCTCGACCTCGGCCACTTTAGGCTCAAGTATCCGGTGACCGGATTCAGCCAGATCAACGAAAGCCAGATCCACAACTTGATAAAGGCCGCCAGCCGCCTGCTCGGTCTCGAAAAGGGCGACCACTTTTTGGACCTTTACTGCGGTTACGGTCTCTTCAGCTTTGCACTCGGCGAAGCCGCCAAGTCCGTACTCGGCGTGGAATGGGAAGGTCCGTCCATCGATTGCGCCAAGGCTTCCGCAAGATTTTTGAAGAAGAACTACAAGTTCATCGCCGGCAAGATTGACGAGACGTTTGTGCAAATGAGACTTCCGCGGCCGATCCCTGGCGAACCAGAACGCATTTTGCTGGATCCGCCGCGCAAGGGAACTGAACCGGGCGTCATCCGGGCTCTCGCGATGCGCAAGCCCGTTCGCGTACTTCACATTTTCTGCGGCACCGACGAAATCCCGGGCGCCCTCGCCGAATGGGAACGTTACGGCTACCGCGTCAAGGAAGTGCTGCCGATGGACCTGTTCCCGGGCACACCGCACCTCGAAACGCTCGTGGCACTTGAGAGAAAGTGACACTCCGTGTCATCCTCGAAGCCTGTCATCCTGGAGCGTAGCGACGGGAACCATCATTTCTCGTATTGCTCATGCGTAGGGGATCCATAATTTCTCGAAAGTCGTTTGTCGAAGAACCTAGTTAATGAATCTTCTTCAGCAAGGCATCTAAACGCGCCGAAAATTGCGCAGCACCAAGATAGCTTACATGATTGGGATTGTAGGCCATTTCTTCGGTATAGTCGTGATTACCGTCTTTATATTCATCGAAGATTAAAATGCCCATATTGGCGATTTCGTCAATAATCTGGTGCGCCACATCCCATCTCGGTCCATACGGGCCGAACACAGGCGTATCCTTATACAACGGATTGCGCGGCGGAATGGCGGCAATCAACTGCACTCCGCAAGAATCTGCGGTGCGTTTCAGCGCCTCGAACATTTTCAGGCTACGCTTCAAATGAGGCGAATCAAAGGAAAGATTTTCGACGCCCTCATGCATAAAGGCTCCGCTCCAACCGCCAATCGGTAACAGGAACGTATTTTCGATATACTGCTGCGCCAGCAGGACTTTTGAATATTCCTGGTCGAGACTCAGTTCTGCAATTTCATCCTTGGTTTCCGGCGACAAATGCGCCGCATCGTACTGAATTCCTGGAGAAACATTGATAAGGAGGCCTGTCGCTTCATCAAAACTCCTATAAAGGAAAGCCGGCGAAAGTTCCACGACAAGGTACTTAATTTTAGGAGCGTACGGCAAAATATAATGCCTGATCAAATAATCAAAGAGATAGCCATCGCTCATCGACACAGCCATGTTCAACATCTTGCACGACTTTATCGAATCTTCAATAACGGAGTTCAAAATCGTGGAACTCCCTAGAGCAACGGCTTCGACCTCATCACTTTTTTTCCAGAACGATTGCAGTCTCATGCCCAGTTCAACCGACATAAACGCCACCGGAGAATCCATTTCATAATCAAAATAGACGCCAGCACTGTCGATGTTCACCGTCAATTTCGGTTGTCCCGGACGTTCCTGCCAAACCCACAGGCTGGGATGCCACAATTCTTCGCCTTCGACAAGCGGAGTGATGCTTCCATCGTTCAAATTGACCAGGACGACCTGCTGATGCGCACCATTGACATTAGCAAGCGTTGCCACGACCAGGTTACTAAGCGAATCCTTTAGAATTCCGCCGGCCCATTCGGTATGGTCAAATTCAAAAGCTGAAGGTGCCGCCACCGAGTGGATCAATTTTCCCGAGCCATCCACAAGGAGCATCATTTTATGGACGCCATACTTCGTTCCTGTAAATTCGCGACCCAGGCTTCCGCCAAAATCAAGGAACAGCGTACGGTTACTTCCGTCCTTAGAAAGCGAAGCATTGCAAGCCTGCTCCCCGTTGTACCAGATTTCATCTTCGTAGGCAACGCCATCCTTGGACAAATTCGCACGGAGCAAGGGCGACGAAGAAATCGCCAAACGGTTATCATTCGAAACGCCGCCATGATAAGCCCCATCAAAGAGCTTTTCAGGGACACCAAAGGCGCCCTTTTCAAACTTCACCTGCCACGTACTTTCGTGCTTAAACTGATCACCCTTATTGTTTGCCGCAGACGAGACGTAGACAATCACCGTATCACCATTATCATTGACACGCCACCTCGGCACCGCCGCATTTTCGACAGGCAACGCCACCAGATTGCTCCCCGTTTCATTCAAGTCCCGAACATAGACCTTCGATGGTTGCGAGGAACCCTCCATGGACGTACAAAAAGCGACATGCTTTCCGTCTGGCGAAATTTCAGGATGGAACACCTGCATAGAATCTTCAATCTGCACAACCTTCGCCGACTTGGCAAAATCCACATAAACGAGATTGCCGGTCACATCATTCCTGAGCGCAAGTTTAGCCCAATACGAATCCGTGATTTTCCGAACTTCGGAAGCTTCCTTCAACGGCACCACCGGAGCAGCGACCACCTCCCCTTTATTCGAGAACCACACCGCATCAGGAATGGCGCCATACGCCAAGCGGAATCCGATGTAATCGCCCCGAGTCGAATTCAGGATGGGGTACGTATCCCCGCGATTGTACAACGTAACAGATGACGGCGAACCGTAAAAATTTCCGCCCTTCACAACGCAAGATCCAAGCGCATCCCCATCGACAGAACCCACGAAATTCGTCACCGAAGAATCCTTGAATGTAACGAACCAGTCGTTCACCAGTTCCAGCATATTTCCAGAAAAGTCGCAGAAGTTTCCGAACTTATCGCCAGAGGAACAAACCGGATGGGCGACAGATCCGGAGTTTTCCGCATTCCAGCCCAGCTCAGGGTGCCAGAACATAGAAGCGACAAAGACCCATTCCGCTTCCGTCGGCAAGCGGAATCCGTTGGACTCGGCGTTGAACTTAAAGTTTTTCATCTTGACGCAATGCTTTTCGCCATCCAGCTCCGCCGACGAAAACACATAAGCGCTATCAACACCGTACTTTCTGCTCATCGCATTGGCGTACAAGACCGCATCAAAAAAAGTGACATTGGCGGCAGGGATGGAATCTTGCGGGCAAGCAACCTTCAAGCCCGTCACGCCCCCCATGACCTCATTAAAGTCCTTGCAAATAACCTCATAGCCGCCCATGAAAAAGTCATACGAAAAGGAAACATTCATTTGAGGGCGTTCTACCATCTTGGCAGAAGCATCGCTCGTTCCTAAAACAACACCTTTGCCATGAGCCTTGATCTTGAACATTCCTTCGGCAATGCTTTCGTCCTCGTGGACTAAAAAATAAGACTCACTCGGATTATCCTCCGTACAACCAAACCCCAAAAGAGCCAATAAAACAAGAGGTATCAAAAAACGCATTGCCTTGTACATAAATAAAATATACTATTTTCATATATCACATGGCAACACAAGACACTACATCCGACAACAGGCTTTGGACTCGCACGTTCGTGACGGTCGCAGCAGCAAACTTTCTGCTATTCTTTAGCTTTTACCAGCTATTGCCGATTTTGCCTTTGTACATCATCGACAAATTCCAGACCGATAACGCCACCGCGGGTATCATCATTTCGCTGTACACCATCGGTGCGCTCGCCTGCCGTCCGTTCGCCGGATTCCTTGTGGACACGCTCAGCCGAAAGCCATTGTATTTCTGGACGTTCTTTGCATTTACCGTCTGCTTTGTCGGGTACAAGGTCGTCGGGCTTTTGCCCATTCTTGCCGTTGTACGTTTTGCACACGGTTTATTCTTCGGCATTTCAAGTACGGCAAGCAACACCGTCGCGATTGACGCCCTCCCCGCAAGCCGCCGTGGCGAAGGCATCGGGTATTTCGGCATCAGCGTAAACCTCGCTTTTGCGACAGGCCCCATGACCGGAATGTTCCTTTACGAAGCCTTGGGCGATTCCATCGTATTCGCAACATCCATCGCCCTTTGCGTCATCGGACTTGTTCTTGTAAAGACCTTGAAGGTCAGGCCCCGCGAAAAGAAACAGTGCGCCCCCCTTTCGCTCGACCGCTTTTTCCTCACGCGAGCCGTTCCGCAATTTGCAAACTTCATCTTTGTCGGATTCGCCTACGGCCCCGTCACCAACTATATCGCGCTTTATGCCAAGGAACTCGGAATTAGCGGAACCGGCTGGTTCTACGCCCTCATTGCCGCCGGGCTCATCATGAACCGCATCATGACCGGGCGTCTCATCGACAGAGGATACCTCGTCCATCTTGTCGGCACCGGAATGACGCTGAACGTCGTTGCGTACTTCATTTTGGCATTCAGCCACGGTCCCCTCACATTCTTCCTAGCCGCATTCCTTATCGGCACAAGCCTCGGGCTCATCTTCCCCGGCTACCAGACCATGTGCGTGAACCTCGCCCGTCACAACCAACGCGGCACGGCGAACAGCACCTACCTCTCGGGCTGGGACATCGGTATCGGAACAGGGATACTCACGGGCGGCGCCATGGCAAACTACTTCGGCATGCACCAGCAGGTATTTTTCGCCTGCGCCATTGCACTTGTCCTCGCCGACATCATGTACCTGACCTACACGGCAAAGCACTATTTAAGGAACAAACTGGAAGGTTAAAACGGATCAAGAAACGAAAGACGAAGATAGCCTTCATCTTTTCGATACGGCTCGTTTCTTTTCGTACATATTTTCGTCGGCAAGCATCATGCTCTTCTTGAAGCTGTGGACATCGCCATCCCAAACGTTCCAGCCGACGCTGACGCCAATCGTGTAAGGCATGTTGTCTCGCTTAAGCGATTCTTCGCGCAGGCATTCATGAATTGTAGATTCGACAGTTTCTGGAGCCACCGTCCGGGTAATCATCAAGAATTCATCGCCACCGTAACGGCAAAGGAATACAGGGCACTTAAGCCGGCCGCAAGCGAGCTTTAACGCCTGAGAAACAAGAACGAGCGCACGATCGCCTTCGACATGGCCACAAGTGTCGTTGATTTGCTTAAAGTGGTCGACATCCAGCATGACCACGTACGAATTCTTCGCATCGCGCAGCTGGTACAAGTAGCGGTCCAGGCAGTTGCGGTTGTTGAGCATCGTCAGCGGATCCGTCGAAATCAGCTGGTTCTGCGAATACAGGTAGACAAACAAGATGACAAGCGTACACCAGAAGCAGAACAACGGAGAAGTCATCGAAAAGAAAATCTGCCCGCCTGCCGCACAAATCGCGCCCGGAGTATAGCTAGCCACAATCAGGTAGGTCGTGAGCTTGCGCCGGTCATGCAAAGCAAATCCACGGATCAGCCCACGGGCCGTCACGGTCAAGATGTAAAGGCAAGGGAGAAACGCCAGGACAAAATAATAGAGGTTGCACGGTTCCAGATTCTCATCAAGCCAGAATTCAGGATCCAGCACAAAAAAGACAAGCAAGACAACGGCTTCGATCACAATGGGAATCCGCAATATCGACTGGAGCCTATGGATTTGCTGTTTCGTCATATCCGGCCGGGTACTCATTTCGGCATAGATAAAACAGCTATAGAACAAGACCGCCGCTATGATTGCATTGAGATAATTGACCGCGAGAGTGCTAAACGTATTTTTGACAAAGATGCCATCGTACACCAGCGCCCAAATCGAATCGTTCAAAAAGTAAATGATATGCCAAAACACCAATTTATGGAAAAGGGTGTATTTCAGCTGTGGTGTCGGTAAACTTATTATGCTATACTGCAAGAGCAGCAAAACGCAAATACATGCGATATTGACTTCGGCATAAAATACATAGACACTCATAGGTAGGAAATTATATTTTATATGCCCAAAGTTCAACCTTATTTCGCCGAAATATGAAAATCATCAGAGTTACAAAAGAATTTGAACGCGCCGGAGCCTATTATGTAAGAATCCACGCCATGGCCCGTAAGCACAAAATTCCCCTCGATGCCGAAATTGACGCAAAAGACGGCGAAAATTGCAATTACATCCTCGCATTAGACGATATTTACCCCGTGGCCACCTGCCGATGGTTCAAAATTGACGAAAAAACAGCAGAAATCGGGCGGGTCGTCGTCCTCCCGGAATACAGGGGCCAGCATCTTGGGCAAAAAGTCGTTGCCGAGGCCGAAAAATGGATGCGCGAACAGGGAATCCAGAAATCCGCCATTTCCAGCCGTGTCGGGGTCGAGGACTTTTACAGAAAGCAGGGATACGAGGCCAACGGGAACGGGCACGCGCACAACGACACGTTCCAGTGTACCTATATGGAAAAAATCCTTTAAATTTTCCATTTTTCAACAACTTTCTTTTGTTGCATATAGGAACATTTATCAATAATTCCTATTCACAATTATTCGTTTTTTAAAAGATTATTAACAATACGTTTCATGCAGTTTGCATTTTGTATATTTTTAATTTATATTAGCAGACAGACTTTTGGCAACAAATGAAACCCATTATCGAATATACAGATTTCCGCAAGTACATGCTGGATTTCTACGAGGAGCGCAAATTGCGCCATGTTTTTTCGTGGCGTGAATTTTCGAAAAGCGCGGGTTTCACTTCGTCCTCTTACATGAAAGTCGTTTGCGACGGCAAAAGCAACTTGAGCCGCATCGGAATCGAACGTACCGGGCAGGCCATGGGGCTTGTCGGTTTCGAAATGGACTATTTCAGGGCAATGGTCAACTTCGGTCAAGAAACATCCGACGAAAAAAAGAGAGCCGCCTACGAAGAAATGCTCACTATCGCAAAGACGCACAAAGTGAGGGTCGTCGAAGGCGAGCTGTTCGATTTTTACGAATCCTGGAAAAATCCCGTAATCCGCGAACTTGCCCCGATGATGCCGGGCGCCACACCAGGCGAAATCGCGAGGAACTGCTATCCCAAGATTTCGGCCCTCGAAGTCAAGCAGACGCTTGATTTTTTGACGAACGCCGGGTTTCTCAAGAAGACGGCCGAGAACACGTTCGTCCAAAACGAAACATCCATCACGGGATCGCCAGAAGCGACACGCCTCGCCATCCGCGACATGCACCGCGAAATGGCAAAAATTGCGGCAAGCTCACTCGACCTTGCCAAAGCCGAAAGGAACTTCAGTGGCGTCACGATGGGAATTTCCAAGGACTCCTACGAACAAATCGTCAAGGAACTCGACGAGTGCCGCCGCAAGGTCATCAGCATCGCCGCTGGCGACAAGAACATCAACCAAGTTTACAGACTCAATTTGCAGCTTTTCCCGCTCACCCGCAACACCAAGGAGAATAGCCATGAATAAGCTATTCGATAAGCTTTGCATACCAAGCATTCTTGCGATTGCATCATTTTTTGCCTCCGCCTGTACCGATCCAAACCCAAGTTATTTGACGGGCACAGCCGAAGAACGCAACCAATCGGCAAACGCAGGCGACGTCTCCGGCAACATAGGGCCAGCCTCTAGCAACTCCGAAACCGAAAGCAGTTCCAGCGAAGCCGAAATTGAAAGCAGCTCCAGCGAAAGTTCAACAGGAAAAGACCCGTCCATCATCCCTGTAGATCCCGGAGACGGCCATTCAGGCGCCCCCAGCGGAAGACCGGACAGTTCCATCCACATCATCGGAGCCCCGTCCTCGTCGTCCCAGTCGTACATCATCGTCAACCCCTCCAGCAGCAGCAAGTCCGAACCCATAGGCAATCCCGACAACAACTTCCTGAACATCTATGTCTACAAGACCGGGATGCCCGAAATCACATTTGCCGAAAGCGTATTCGGCTTCAACAAGACCTACGAAGAATGCAACCCGTCCGAAAAGACTTGCACCGAAGACAATTCGAAGACCGCAGAATTCAGGACCTTGGGCCTGCATAAAATTGCGTCCGAAGACTTCGATCATATCAAGCCCATCTTCCCCTTGACCACAGAAAAGTTCGGGAACAAGCTTAAAGAAGTCTATACGGAAGGATGCTCAGTTTACGTGCTGAACATCAAGGAATCCTCGCCCGCATGGCACGTTCTCACCAGCATCACAAGCGACTCCCTCACCGTCGAGAACATCTTTGACAACTGCGATTACGAACATAGCCCATTCGATCTATATGTCGGCTTCTTGTTCTCGTTCTGCGGTGAACTGACCGACCAGACCAAAATCGTAATGAACACGACGCCTAACGGATCCAACCAATGCGGGCTCGTCAGCTATGAGGAGTTCTATAGGCAACGGTAAGAGAGGCGTCCAAGAGCGCAATGCTTCGGAAGTTCTATATAATACAAAAACTATTATATAGAATTTCGCATTCGTCAAAATATCAACAAAACACCATTTTTAATAAAATTTAAAGGTTTTCGTATAGTAGAAACATTGACCCTGCAAATCCGTAAACGTATTTTATAGGTATGAAGTCCATACTCGAATACAAAGATTACCGACTCTATCTGCAAGATTTTTACGACGAACGCAAGCGCTGCGGAGCGTTCTCTTGGCGCGAATTCTGCAAAATCGCCGGATTCTCATCGCCGAACTACATGAAGCTCGTCTGCATGGGTCAAAGCAAACTGAGCAAGATTAAATCTCCCAATGTTGCCAAGGCAATGGGACTTGTCGGTTACGAAGAAGAATACTTCAAGCAACTCGTCGCATTCTGCAATGCGACAGACGACTTTTCCAAAAAGGAAGCGCTCCTCGCAATGGAAAAGATCGCCCAGGAACACAAGATTCGAGTCATCGACAGCGAAACATTCCAGTATTACGAATCGTGGAAATACCCGGTCATCAGGGAACTCGCCCCGATGATGCCTGGAGCGAACCCGCGCGACCTCGCAGAAGAATGCAAGGAATACGTCTCGGCCGAAGAAGTCCGCGACATCCTGAGCTTCCTCGTCAAGGCGGGCTTCCTCAAGAAAGAAGGCGACAAGACTTACTCACAAACCGAACAGACCGTCATCGGTTCCAAGGAAGCCCTCCCCATCGCCATCCGCGCCATGCACAAGGAAATGGCAAACATGGCCTCCCGCGCCGTAGACAGGTACACCACAAAGGAGAGGTTCTTCACGGGAGTCACGCTAGGCGTCACCGAAGAAGCCTACTGCAGAATCATCGAGGAACTTTCGACCTGCTGCAAAAAAATCGTTTCCATCGCAAGCGAATACAAGAACCTGGAACAAGTCTACCGAGTCAATTTTCAACTCTTTCCATGCACGGACAAGATAAAGGATAAAAAGCATGCTTAACAAGAACCTTGTCGCCCTCTGGAGCATATCCCTACTCGCTCTATGTGCCTGCACCGCCGAGAACGCCGGCGCAAGCATAGATCCGCCCGCCATGGCCTATTCCGATCCCGAAAGCAGTTCGTCAATCGCAGGAACCTCCGAAGAATTATCTTCTTCGGGAGTCAAAGTCGTTGAAAGCACCGACATCATAAAAAGCAATGACAGCGAGGTGACCATCGTAAAGGCGTACATCAGTTACGTCGCCTCGGAAACTGTAAATTCAGGCCCAACAGCAACATCTTCCAGCGGAGCGACGCCGGCCGTAGACACCCCCAGCGGTTCCGAATCCAGAAAAACAAATTCCGTCATCGCCTATTGCAACGACGAAACAAAAAAATACAGAACCGAAATCAGCCAGTTCTCGAATAACGTCATCGAAAAAACATTAACGATGGACAACTTCGGCACATCTTGCGCAACGATATTCAACAAGTTCAAAGAAGCATGCCCGTCCGAAGTCGAAATCAAGAACAACGCCGAAGGGTGCGACGAGAACGGATCCATCAACGTCACCTGTACCTATATGGACGATTCCGTCAGCTTTGACGCACTCGAAACCGAGATGTCCAACACAGCCATCTCCGACTGCGAAAAAATCTAACCCGAAAACGAAGCGGCCCATGGACTTGGGCCGCAAGCGTCAATCGCTGTAATAACCGCGAAGGTCGTAAACCAAGTTGACCGAAATTCGGCCAGAACTCGAAAAAGACTGTCCCAAAGTCCAATCGTAGCGTAACATCAACGAGAGCCAATGAGACTTGGAACTAGACGCTAAAAGGTTATACCCGATATCGCCACCCATGAACCAGCCTTTATACGATCTATCGTAGGCGCCACCC
>Ga0310786_10008416_pt1 | contig 13253 bp, 9 predicted proteins | sample AusTroGonzalo_MG_FD_203881 | JGI IMG/M metagenome (GOLD analysis project Ga0310786, IMG submission 203881) | Bovine rumen microbial communities from tropical cattle in Woodstock, Queensland, Australia - Gonzalo_03 (v2) (version 2) | ecosystem: Host-associated > Mammals > Digestive system >... | reverse complement strand
GTGGCATCGGTAGTATGGGCTGGTCTTGTCGCCATCGTAATGGGTTTCGGCATCTGGCTGTTTTATCCCAAACTCGACCGCGACCTAATCCTCCATGTGACCATCCTTTCCTTCCTATCCTCGCTGAGCAGCATCAACTTCCGTTTTCTGGTCGGCAAAGAGGAAATCCAAAAGGCCAACTACAACACCTTGCTCCAACCTATCTTGCTAACGCTGACCTTGGTGGTGTACTATATCATCTTGAAGCGGACCGACATCTACGGTTTCATCATCGGACTCTATGCTGCCTATTGCGGTACGTTCCTGCTAGGCGTTTGGATGCTCCGTGACGAATATGCCAACCTACGACACGACAAGGACCGCGAATACGGCCCCGTGTTGAAAGACCTCTTCAAATACGGTTTCCTCAACCAAACAGGACACTTCGTCCAGTTTTTCAATCTTCGCCTCAGCTACTACCTTTTGGACAATTACATCGGCAGAGGCGAAGTCGGGGTGTTCTCGCGTTCGGTCTCTTTGGCCGAGGCCGTATGGATCATCAGCAGCAGCATCGCCTTGGTGCAATATGCCCGCATCTCCAATGCCGACGACCGTGAGTATTCACAAAAACTCACTTTAGACCTAACCAAAATCTGCCTTCTTGTATCGGCAGCGGCTGTCGTGGTGTTATGCCTGCTGCCACCTCAGTTCTATATCTTCGTCTTTGGCTCCGACTTCGGCGAGATGGCACACCTCATCCGCATCCTCGCCCCGGGCGTCCTACTCTACTGCATTTTCCTCATCCTTGGACACTATTACTCCGGCACTGGGCGTTATCAGATGAACACCTTCGCGGCACTATGCGGACTGGCTGCCACCTGCATTCTCGGTTTCACTTTGATACCCAAGTACGATGTCACAGGCGCTGCGATCACTTCTGCGGTGTCGTATACGATGAATGCCGTCTTCCTGTTCGTCTTCTTCCTCAAGGAGTCACACTTCAAAGGCAAGGACTTCATCCTGAGAAAGAGCGAGGTGCAAAACTACATTGCCGAGATGAAACAACAATTTTTGAAACAAAACACTGACAATGAATAAGATACAAAAACTCACCAAAGCCCTCGGACGCATCATCAGGCATCCTTACCTGCTCAATCTCGTTTTGCAAGATGAAGGCAGCAATAAGGAGGATGTCATCCGAAAGTATGGCCTTGCCGACGGACTCCCAGTGGTAGAAATCAATGAGCTTTTCCCCGACTTCCACGAAATCGCGAAGCCCTACGCCTACCTTTCGGGTGCCACTATGCCCATCGACATTGCTCTGTTGCGGGCTTTGGCGAAACGCTATGCCGTGAAGGACTACTTCGAAATCGGTACCTGGCGCGGCGAGAGTGTGGCCAATCTGGCTGATGTCGCGGAGCATTGCGTCACTTTCAACCTGCCGAAAGAGGATATCATCAAGCTGACTGGCAACCAACTTTATGCTGATTTGCATAGCTTTTTCAGCAAAGATCTGACCAACGTGGAACAGCTCTATGGCGACTCCCAAACCTTCGACTTCGCACCCCATTTCGGCAAATACGACATGGTTTTCGTGGACGGTGACCACCATTACGAAAGCGTGAAGAAAGACACCGAGACTGTCTTCAAGTTGCTGAAAAACGACAAGAGCATCATCGTCTGGCACGACTACGGCCTTGACCCTGAGACCATCCGTTGGGATGTGATGGGTGCCATCCTTGATGGTGCACCTGCCGCAAAACGCAAGCATATCTACCATGTTTCCAATACACTGTGCGCCGTTTATCTGCCCGAGGATTTGCCTACCCACAAGCTTGTGCCTTACGAGACGCCGCAGAAATATTTTGAAATCGATATCAAAACGCGTAAAACAAATATATAAAAGGGCAGACACATGGGTCTGCCCCTACGAAAAACCAAATAATCGAACAATCGATGAACATCCTGCACCTGCTGAGTTGGTTTCCCACGCCCAACGACCCCACCTTGGGCAACTTCTGCGTCCGAATGATTGACGCACTGCCCGAGGATTGCCATTCCGTCATCCTCTCCGTCTGCGACGGTAAGGACATGACGAAATCGTTTGAGGTCAAAGAGATTATGGGCGCGCACCACACCCATGTGCAGATCTACATCCGTCCGCCAAAAATCAATGCTGTGCGCAAATTGAAGATGCTGCGGATGTACCAATATGGATTGAAATACATCAAAAAGCGCTTCTTCAAGCCCGACTTGATCCATTTGCACGTCGCCTACCCGCTCGGACAAGTGGCCTTGTTATGGAAGAAACTTTTCGGTTACAAATATGTCCTCACTGAGCATTGGACTATTTATCAGCCGCAGAACAAGGATGTGTTGGTCGGAAACCTGAAGAAAAAGATTGTCAAGATTGCCAACAACGCTTCGCTCATCATGCCCGTTAGTCTCGATTTGCAGCACTGCATGGAGGGGCATGGGGTACATAACCGTTTCAAGGTGATTTATAATTTGGTGAATACGGATATTTTCCGTTTGGGCTCCGCCCAAACGGAAAACAAGAAACATATTCTTCATATCTCCACCTTGCGCGACGAGGCCAAGAACTTTAGCGGCATATTACGTGTCATCGAGCGTTTGCGCCAGCAGCGAGACGACTTTGAACTGCACGTCATTCATGACTATGAAGCATCTGAGTTCAAAGCATTCGTAAAGGAGCACCAATTGGAGGATTGCGTCATCTTCCATGGCAAGAAGACCTCCGCTGAAGTGGCCGAAGCCTATCAAAATGCGGACTTCTTCGTGCTGTTCTCCAACTTCGAGAACTTGCCCTGTGTCATCGTGGAAGCCTTTGCCAGCGGTGTGCCCGTGTTGAGCACCACCGTGGGCGGCATCGCCGAAATCCTTTCTCCTGAAAGAGGCATCCTCATCCCACAAGGCGACGAGGACGCTTTACTGCAAGGCATGATTCAAATGCTCGACCATAGTTCGGAATACGACCGTGAGGCCATTCGGGACTATGCCATAAAAACATTTGCTGCCCAAAACATTGGACAGCAAATATTTGAAACCTACAAGGAAGTCGTTATTCCTTGATGAATTTCACCGTTGAAACGGCATCGTTTTCATCCACGACACGAACGAAATACATGCCATCGGGCCATGTGCTTACATCCACGACATTCCTTGTGCCTTGATGCATGAGCTGCCCAACTGCATTGAAAACCCTAATTTCCTTCACCTGGCTTTCCACGGTGAAACTATTGGAAGCAGGATTAGGATAAAGCATCAAAAGGGGTTCCTCCACTTCATCCACGACATCAACACAATCGGTGTAAAAGCGACACAACTCGCCAACAATGGGTTTGCCTGAGGTAGCATAAACCATATTGCCATCCCAGTCATACACCTCGAAAGAGCTCTCCGCATCTTTTCCTCCAATGGCATAAGCCCAATGCAAGGCCAACTCATCATCGGAAGGCACATCCACAACGACAGTCGCCTCGCTACCTTCGGTCAATCCCAACCGTGTGATAGCGTTTCCGCGCGAGTCGACGATGGAAATGGACTTGACAAGCCAACCGTCACCTATGGAATCATGCAGTTGGAAAGTCATTTCACAGGTTGGCCCATTCAAAATGGTATCCCGTCTGACGTCGCCCATATATTCATAGTCATAAGACACAACTGAATAGTGGCAGATGCCCAAAGCATCAGTATCGTCGAAAGTGACTTGCTCGCCTCCAGCAACACCCAATCCCCTGTAAACCACCTCACAATTGCGAAGAATCAAGATGGAATCGATTTGCTCCAAGTCAAACTCACAAACTGTCATCGAAGGCGCTGTGAAAGTAATCCTGTTGGTTCCTTCCGACAAGGCTTCGACCTGCAAATTGGTTACTGGCATCGGTTTGAGGAAATAATCTGTTTCCGGATAGATATCAAAAATAGCCTCATGACCTTCGGGGAAAGAATAATATGAAAGGTAGAATCCGTTGATGGCATAATATCCATTATCAAAACTCTGCCAACCCCAGTTGAAATGGAACATGTCATTATCGTCATATCCATCGCAAACAAAGGCGTGACCTCCATCACTGCCGTATGCGGCATAATATAGCGGCATGCCCATATCCAAGTTTTCGCGCAACATATCGTCCCACTCCCAATTCATATACCAATACTTTTGCTCAAGTCTCATCATAGAGATGTCATACCTGAAATAGTGAGACAAACCTTCAAGTACCTGATACGAACCTGCGCCACTGCCCTCGGGGCTGTACGACATATCAACACTAACGCCAGCATGATACTGCAACTCGGCAACAGCTCTAACCTCTTCGGGTCGTGAAGTCCAATCCAAGTAGTTAGGCATCAATTCATAATGATAATGCGTATTTCCAAAGTCAGCAAACAAAGTACCATACGTATAACCATTGTAAGAATGCATATCCCTTCCGACTTGCGGCCATTGCCAGAAATTGATGATCTGAGCCACTGCCGTTGCCACGCAACCTGCATACACATGTCCATTGGGTCCCAATGGATCTAATGGGCACAGGTCGTTATACAAGGCCGATTGGTTCCAAATGGTGGTCAACAACGGAGCAACTTCTCGTGTAATCTTCGCATTATTTATTTTTCCTGTTGCAGCAAGACGTTCCCAATCATTGACAGCTTCTTCCGTACGCGGCTCATCGGTAGCCACCATCTGACTGAATCCTGCTCGATAGTTGGTGAAGAAACTTTCCAAACCATCAGCGATTTCTTCAGCACTGAAGGCACCTTCTGTGGAATAACCCAGAATGGGTTTGGCGCGGTCGTCGGCCGAAACGATGACGAAGCCCTTGGGCTGCATCGAAAAGACATAGAAACAGGCCTGACCTTCATCGGTATAGGCCGTGTAAACCAAATCAGCCTGCGCCGACTTGATTTCTGTGTTGACGTTCATAAACTTGATGCCCAGCGACTTGGCTGTACTGACATCAACAGGTTTTGCTTGAAGTCCACCGAAAAACAGTGTGACCAGCAGTGAAAAGAGAATACATTTTTTCATGATACTAATTTTTTAATTGTTTATAAATCAGAGTTTTTCACTAATAAAAAATGGTCGTTGTCATTTTCTTTCGGCACATAGCCTTGGTCGTATATGAAATGGTAAACAGCTCCAGCCTTGGTCGTGTAAGTACTCGTAAAGTACTTGAAATCAAAGCCTTTTTCAGTCAGTTGCTGTTTACTGGCAAAGCCTTTCCCACCAGGATTCAGCTCCTCCAGAATATTATGGTTGCGCGCCAATATGCCATTGATTTTCCGAATCACATTGACTTGCTTGTGGGTCTTTTCGTAGTTGTAGCTGTTGCGGCACGAGTCGCAGCAAAACTTCTTGTCGACACGCCCAATGATGGGTTCACCGCAGTAGAGGCATTTTCTTTCTTCCATAGTTATCAGTTATTCAGTTGTTCAGTTAAAACAGGTCGTTGAGCCTGTCGAAATGCCGTCATTCTAGGTCGGCCCTTCGACGGGCTCAGGGGCCTTAGATTATTCTATTTAGTAAATACATATCTTAATATGTTTGCACCCATTTTTAGGGCTTTTTCTCTTGTTTCTTGCGAGTCATGATGCACGCGCTGGTCTTCCCAACCATCACCGAGGTCGCATTCGTATGTGAAGATGCATACAATCCGACCTTCGTAAATCAAAGCGAAAAGCTGGGGCGGTTTATTGTCATGCTCATGGATCTTCGGCAGGCCATTCGGGAACGGGTACGGCTTTTGGAAAATCTCATGCGTATAAGGCAACTCCACGAAATCCAGCTCGGGGAACACCTTTTTCATTTGAGGCTCGATATATTGGCGGATGCCATAGTTGTCGTCGATATGGAGGAAACCGCCTGCCAGCATATAGTTGCGCAGGTTTTGCGCCTCGGCAGCATCGAAGACCACGTTGCCGTGACCCGTCATGTAGACGTATGGATAGTTGAACAAGTCCGGGCTTGAGGGCTCCACCGTAGGCACATTCGGGTTGATGTCCGTACCAATCTCCTGGTTGCAGAAACGCACCAGATTGGGTAGTGAAGTCGGGTTGCCATACCAATCTCCTCCCCCACGATACTTCAGCAAGGCGATATTGAGTTGTTGGGCCGAAGCAACAAAGGAGAACGTCAACAATATGAAAATCAACAGTTTCTTCATTTCATTTGATTGATAAGTTGAATCGTGTGGCAAGCCACAATGGCAGCCGTTTCGGTACGCAGACGCGCCTCACCCAAGCTGCACGGCACAAAGCCGTTCTCCTTGGCCAGGGCCACTTCCTCAGGGCTGAAGTCGCCCTCAGGACCAATAAGCACCAAAGCATTTTCACCTTTTTTATATAGGTCGCAGAGGCAGACTTTCACATCATCATCAATCCAGGCAATAAACTTCTGGCCTTCAAAGGGTTGTTTAACTAGTTTGTCGAACGGCACCAAATCCTCCACCTTCGGCAGGCATGACTTGATACTCTGCTTCATAGCCGCCACCATCACCTTCTGAAAACGCTCCACGTTGGCAGCGCGGCGCTCGGAATGATACGAGGTGAACAGCCTTACCTTGTCGATACCGATTTCAGTGGCCTTTTCCAGGAACCACTCCGTGCGCTCGTTGAGTTTGGTTGGCGCAATAGCGATTTCGAGGTTGAAGTCCCAGTGGTCATACCCTTTGCGTTGGTTCGTCAGGTTGACGGTGGCCCGCTTCGGCAAAGCCTCCACCAACTCGGCATCGAAGAGGAAACCTTCACCGTTGGTAACACAGAAACGCTCACCCTCCGTCATACGCAACACCTTGACGCAGTGCTTTGACTCGTCCTCGGGCAAGGTCGTCAGGCCTTCAGTGGCATTGGGTATGTAAAAAACGTTCATAACAATCTGACAACAATTATTCCACCACAAAGTTCTTCACTTCCCATGTGGCTGAAGCGCTCGTGCTGCTGGTGTACTTGAAAGCGATGGTCACCTGCTGGCCGACATAGGGTGACAAGTCGGCGGAAGAGGTGATGAAAATCCAGTTATTACCAGCTGGCCATTGATCAAGATTCAGTTCGTTCCAAGTGGCCGTAGTAACATCACCGTTGTAGTTGGTAGAAACCATCATGGCCAAAGCACCTTGCGGCGCGGCATAGTTGACGGCTTGCTCAAACGTCAACGTGGCATCGGTCACACCCGAAAGATCGATGGCGGGCGAAACCAGCCAACTCTCAGCATTGAATGCTTGACCGACGTAGGCACTGGCCTTCATGCAGGAGTAGGAAGGCGCATATTGCCATACGTAACTCAAATCAGAAGGCAAAACAACATCCTGAATGGTGAAGTCGCCTTGTCCTGTGGCAAAGGTTTCGGAGAAGATTCCCGTTCCAGGATTGGGCGGTGTGGCGCCATCCAATACGAAATCTGCCTCAGTACCATTACTGTCGCGCAATCCAGCCTGGCCAAAATACTTACGCAGCTTACCCAATACCGACAACTGCTTGCCAAGGTTTTCAGGATGGTCAACAAGATTCACTATTGTGCGCAAAGGTTTACCCGCTGGCAAGTTGACAATGATGCATTGACTGATTTCATGGCAGGAGGCATCGTCAGCGATAAGTACATTGGTGACCAAGTCGAAAGGTGCACTCCAGTTAATGTCGTCGTTGCTGCTTACCGAAGTCAACCCCGACTTCACGGCACCCACGATATAACCTTGCACCCAAGCGATAGGGCTTTCATCCTGCAAGCCAATACCCGCAGCTACATTATAAGGATCGTCAGCGGTACCACTGCCCATACCTGGTCCAGGAGGAGTGGGACCGCCACCAGCCGAACCCTCTTCGATAGTGATGCTCTGAATCTCTATCGTACCAGCCTTGATGTCGGTAGAGGTGTATTTCACAGCAAAGGTGACGGTTTGGTCGACATATTCGGTCAAAGCGATCTCCGTCGTCACGAAATCATTCCAGTTACTAGCTTGTGTCAAGCTGGCGGCCACTTGTATCCAGGTAGCATTCGTCGGGTCGTCGCCCCAAGTGTAATCAGTAGAAGCCCAAACCGTGACCTCATCGTTGATGTTATTGAAGTAGCGGCCAATATAACTCATGGTCATCTTTGCATCGTTCACATCCGTGATGGCCACTGGCGAGGAGATGAGCCAGTCTTCGTTGGCGAAATTGGTTGAGTTGGCAAAGCCCGTCATCTTAGCTGTTGCATAGTCAATTTCCCACGACTGGGGGCCCAACACATCGTAAGTCATATAGGTGCCAAATTCAGTAGCAAACGACTGATGGTATGGTAAAGTTTGAACTTCCGCTCCTGGTCCTGGAGGAGTGACACCGCCACCAGCTGTTCCTTCCTCGATACAGATGCTTTGTATCTCTATCGTACCAGCATTGCTGTCGGTGGAGGTGTATTTCACCGCAACAGTGACAATATGGCCGACAAATTCTGTCAACGCAACTTCCGTTGTCGTGTAATCAACCCAGTTAGTGCCTTCCGTCAAAATGGCAGGCAATTGTGTCCATCTAGCATTCGTCGGGTTATCGCACCATGTGTAATCAGTAGATGCCCATATCGTAATGTCCTCATCAATGAAATGGAAATAACGGCAAATATAGCTTATGGTCATCTTAGCGTCGCTCACATTCGTTAGATCCACCGGCGAGGAAATGAGCCAGTCTATGTTGGCATAATAGGTACCACTATCATATCCCGTCATCGTAGCCGAGTTGTAGTCAATTTTCCATGATTTCGCTCCCATCTCGTTGTAAACCAAATACGTTCCAAAATCATTTTCAAACGACTGACAATAAGGTAAACTTTGGACTTCCCCTCCAATTCCCGAAACAGGAAAAGCCAATATAATCGTCTCATCATCAAACTGGGCCTGAGTCACCACATTACTATAAACCATACTACCACAATTCACCAACACGCCTTCGTAGCTCATCATATCTCCTGGCGTAAAATCTCCACTTGCACTCGACCGATATGAACCATTTGAACGTCCTGAAATCACTGGGGATGCTGGGCACACATCAATTTCGTTTACACCCCCATCACCAACGTGGAGCAGTTTCCCCACATAGCGTTCTTTTTCAGTAGTGACTATGACAAATGCCATCTGAGGCTTTTCAAGAGCAATCCTAACCTGATGAATTCCTGAATGTATGTATCCCTCCCATGAAGTTTTCAGCACACCGTCAACATCAACAACTCGGATATCAACTGGTCCCGATTCGGAAATACCAAATTCCACGTTTGTAAAATCCTTGAACGGATTCGGATATACACGGATAATGCCTTCATTGGAAGCGGAGACCTCTTCTACTCCTAAACCAGACAAAATGAGTACCGTGTCAGGATAAACGAGCGTCTCGGTCCATCCCTTTGTTATATTCGTCACATTCACCTCTTCAAAAGGGCAATAAGATCCATTTAACATGGCTCCCGTGAAAACGACTTTAGTTTGTGATACCGCAAACAATGCTGACACCATCAAACAGCAAAAGAGAAAAAACTTTTTCATAATATCTTAGAATTAATTGTTTAATTGTTTACATACGTTCTGGCATTCCAATGCCCAACAATTCGGACGCATTACGCAGTAAGGCAGCAACCATATCGCACACCTGCAAACGGAACATACGGCGGTCGGCATCAGGTTCCTTCAGGATGCTGCACTCTTGGTAGAACTGGTTGAATTCCTTGGCGAGATCGAAGATGAAATTGGCGACCATAGCAGGGCTGCGGTTCTCGGCAGCCTGGTTCAGCACCATCGGCCAGCCGTACATCATCACGATGATTTCTTTTTCCTTGGGTTGAAGATCACTGACCCTTACCTCGCTTTCAAGTTTGATACCTTGCTCCTCAGCCTTGCGCAGCACCGAGCAGATACGGGCGTGAGTGTATTGCACGAAGGGGCCCGTGTTGCCGTTGAAGTCGATGGACTCCTCGGGATTGAAGAGCATGGTCTTCTTCGGGTCGACCTTGAGGATGAAATACTTCAAGGCGCCCAAACCGATGGTATGATACAGCTTGTCTGCTTCCTCAGGCGACAAGTCTTTGGCCTTGCCGAGTTCGTCGGAGACAGCCTTGGCCGTGGCCACCATCTCGTCCATGAGGTCATCAGCGTCAACCACGGTGCCCTCACGCGACTTCATCTTGCCGTTAGGCAACTCGACCATGCCGTATGAAAGGTGCTCGATATCATTACCCCACTCACGGCCCAAACGCACCAACACGCGCTTCAACACATCAAAGTGATAGATTTGTTCGTTTCCCACGACATAAATCAACTTCTCAGGGTCGTATTCGTTGACACGCAGTTGAGCCGTGCCGAGATCTTGCGTCATATATACCGAGGTGCCATCGCGACGGAGCAGGAGTTTTTCGTCCAAGCCCTCATCGCGGAGGTCACACCACACGGAGTTGTCTTCACGACGATAAAGGACGCCCTTTTCAAGGCCTTCCTGCACCAATGCCTTACCTAGCAGATAAGTCTGTGACTCGTAGTAGATCTTTTCGAAGGCCACGCCCATGCGCTTGTAAGTCACGTCGAAGCCGTCGTACACCCATTGGTTCATCGTCTCCCAGAGGTGGCGCACCTCGGGGTCGTTGGCCTCCCATTTCACCAGCATCTCGCGGGCTTCCTGCATCAAGGTAGATTCAGCTTCAGCCTTGGCTTTAGCTTCTTCCTTGGCTTTCTCGTCCAAAGTGTCGAAATCAGCAGGCAACAAGGTCTTCAACTCCTCTTTATATTTCTTATCGAACAACACATAGAAGTCGCCGATGAGGTGGTCGCCCTTCTTGCCAGTCGACTCAGGTGTGCAGCCATTGCCCCACTTCAGCCAGGCCAGCATGCTCTTGCAGATGTGGATACCACGGTCGTTGACCAGATTGACACGAACCACCTTCTTGCCGTTGGCCTTCATAATCTCCGACACACTCCAGCCGAGGAGGTTGTTACGGATATGACCCAGATGCAGAGGCTTGTTCGTATTGGGCGAGGAATACTCGATGACCACGTTCTTGCCCGAAACGGGTTTGCGGCCAAACTCACGGTTCTCGTGATTCGCCTTGAAGAAATCCATCCAGAACTTATCGGAAATCAATAAGTTAAGGAAGCCTTTCACCACGTTGAACTTGGCTATCATATCCGACTCCTTGATCATCTCGGCACCCATCTCGTTGGCCAACTGCTCAGGGTTGCGGCCTGCTAATTTTCCGAAGGGAAACACCACGATGGTCATGTCGCCCTCAAATTCGGGGCGCGTCTTTTGGAAATTCACCTGCTGCACAGGCGGTTCTTGGTCATATAAACTCTTGAATGACTTTATGAATAATTGTCTTAATACTTCTTCTAACATGGTCTATGAATTTACATCGGTGCAAAAGTAGTAAATTGTTACAAACATGGGATGAAATTGGAAAAAAAAAGTTTAAAAGTTACAAAAACGGAATCAAATAAACCGAAATGAGAATGTTTTTTCAATTCCAAATTATATGTGACCTGACAGCATCCCTCAATGAAATTTTCTTTTTTCCCAAAAACCATAGCACCGAATCAGAAAATTTCCCTATATTTGCAGTCCGATGAGGTACTTAATCAAGCCATCGGAAAAGATTGTTTGCTGGGAATCAACTGATTCCACTACCTTGAATTCCCTATTATCCCATATTGGCGGCCACAGTGTTGGCCGTCTTTTTTTTTTGCCAAAAACAACATAATAAATCCATAAGCCTATGTCAATATCACTGAAAAACCGCAGCCTGATTTCCATCAGCGACTACACGCCTGAAGAAATCTGCCATGTCCTGGACATCGCCGAAGACTTCGAGAAAAACCCGCACCAGAACCTGCTGAACGGGCGCATCATCGCCTCGCTGTTCTTCGAGCCTTCCACCCGCACGCGTCTGAGCTTCGAGACCGCCATCCAACTCTTGGGCGGCAACGTCATCGGCTTCAGCAGCACCGCCGGAACAAGTATCCAAAAAGGCGAATCCCTCGCCGACACTATCACTATGGTGGCCAGCTATGCCGACCTCATTGTCATGCGTAACCCCATCGAAGGCTCGGCGCGTTTCGCCTCCGAGGTGTCGAAAGTGCCTGTCATCAACGCCGGCGACGGTGCCAACCAGCATCCCACCCAGTGCATGCTCGACCTCTACAGTATCCGCAAGACGCAAGGCACGCTTGAGAACCTTGAAATCACCCTTGTCGGCGACCTGAAATACGGCCGCACCGTCCACAGCCTTGTGGAGGCCATGTGCCACTTCAACGCGAAGTTCAACCTTGTCTCGCCCGTCGAGCTGAAGCTGCCGAGCGTGGTGAAGCAACACATCAAGGACCGCAACCTTGAATACCACCAGTACACCGAGCTGGAGGATGCCATCCCCCACTCCGATATCATCTACATGACCCGCATCCAGCGCGAGCGTTTCCCCGACCCCGAAGAATACGAGAAGGTGAAGAACTCCTACGTGCTGCGCAACGCCATGCTGGATGCCTCCAAGCCCAACTGCCGCGTGTTGCACCCGCTGCCACGCGTCAACGAAATCCATGTCGACGTCGACGCTAACCCGAAGGCATACTACTTCCAACAAGCTCAAAATGGTGTTTACGCCAGACAAGCACTGATTGCTTCTATTTTAGGATTAAAATGATTAGGTATTTGCTTCGCAAAGAAATCTGTCAAAAATCATTCAAAATTCGAACATTGAAACAATAGACAAATAATTGATTTTGTTAGATTTTGAGGACAGATTTTTGAACGATTTCTACACGAAGTGTATCCTACAAAACAAATAAACAACAAACATACACACCAATGGAAAAGAAAAAAGAATTGACCGTCAGCGCCATTGAGAATGGCACCGTCATCGACCATATCCCCGCCGACAAAGTCTTCCAAGTCGTCAAGATCCTGGGCTTGGAGAAAGTCAGCACCCCTGTCTATTTCGGCACCAACGTGGAAAGTAAGAAATACGGCACCAAGGGATTCATCAAAGTCTCCAACAAATACTTTGAGCTGGAAGACGTGAACAAGATTGCCTTGGTTGCCCCCACCGCTTCCATCATCGAGATCAAGGACTTCGAGGTCGTCAAAAAGCAGACCGTGACCATCCCCGAGCGCATCGAGCACATCGTGAAGTGCTTCAACCCGAACTGCGTCACCAACAAAGAGCACGACGTGCCGACCAAGTTCACCGTCGTCAAGGACGCACAAGGCAACATCAAGCTGCACTGCCACTATTGCGAGAAGAACACCAC
>Ga0310786_10008413_pt1 | contig 13253 bp, 12 predicted proteins | sample AusTroGonzalo_MG_FD_203881 | JGI IMG/M metagenome (GOLD analysis project Ga0310786, IMG submission 203881) | Bovine rumen microbial communities from tropical cattle in Woodstock, Queensland, Australia - Gonzalo_03 (v2) (version 2) | ecosystem: Host-associated > Mammals > Digestive system >... | reverse complement strand
AAAGGGAAGGGAATATGGGGTACCGGTTATGGGAGTGCCTGATATATCGGGCGCAACTGACAAAGAAAATACGGCATACTATGCCGTGCAATAGACACAATAAAAGAAAGAGAGGCGGCCAAACGGTCGCCTCTCGGGTTTAGCTGTTAGCCGTTAGCCATTAGCTGTTAGCCGACAGGGGATTACTCCTCTGTTGCTTTCTTGGTGGCTTTTTTAGCCGGCGCTTTCTTGGCGGGTTTCTCCTCAGCCTGCTCCATAGAAGCTTTCAGTTCAGCAAGAGCAGAGAGGTCACCGAGCGTGGTCTTCTCCACCTTCGGCATCTCAACCTGCGGCTCTTCCGGTTTAGCGGCTTTCTTAGCTGCCTTCGGAGCTGCCTCTTTGCGCTCCTCCCATGTGCGGAGGTGCGATACCAGAATACGTTTCGCGTCGCGGTTGAACTCAATCACCTTGAACGGCAGTTCATCGCCAACAGTAACCGGGCTCTTGTCCTCCTTAGCGAGGTGACGTGTGGTGCAGAAGCCCTCAACGCCCTCTTCGAGAGAGATAACAGCGCCTTTGTCGGTCAGCTCAACCACCTTACCGTTAACAACGGTATCTACGCCGAACTTAGCCTCAAGTTCTTCCCAAGGATTCTCCTCGAGTTGCTTGTGGCCGAGGCTCAGACGACGGTTAGCTACGTCAATGTCGAGAACGACAACCTCAATCTGCGCACCGATCTGAGTGAACTCATTCGGGTGTTTGATCTTCTTGGTCCAGCTGAGGTCGCTGATGTGAATCAGACCGTCCACGCCTTCCTCGATCTCAACGAATACACCGAAGTTGGTGAAGTTGCGAACCTTAGCGAAATGACGTGTACCAACAGCGTACTTGGTCTCTACGTTAGCCCACGGGTCAGCCTTAAGCTGCTTGATACCGAGGCTCATCTTGCGCTCAGCGCGGTCGAGCGTGAGGATAACAGCATCCACTTCGTCGCCGACTTTCAGGAAGTCGTTAGCAGAACGGAGGTGCTGGCTCCAGCTCATCTCAGATACGTGAACAAGACCTTCAACGCCCTCTGCGATCTCAACAAATGCACCGTAATCAGCCATAACGACTACCTTACCGTGAACTTTGTCGCCTACTTTGAGGTTCGGATCGAGTGCATCCCAAGGATGCGGAGCGAGCTGCTTCAGACCGAGCGCGATACGCTTCTTCTCCTCATCGAAGTCGAGGATAACGACGTTGATCTTCTGGTCGAGTTGCAGGAGCTCGTGCGGATCGTTAACGCGGCCCCAGCTGAGGTCGGTAATGTGGATCAGACCGTCTACGCCGCCGAGGTCGATGAAGACACCGTAGTTGGTGATGTTCTTAACCGTACCCTCGAGTACCTGGCCCTTCTCGAGCTTGCCGACGATCTCAGCCTTCTGGGCCTCGAGTTCAGCCTCGATGAGTGCCTTGTGGCTAACAACGACATTGCGGAACTCCGGATTGAGTTTCACAATCTTGAACTCCATCGTCTTGCCGACGAGGATGTCGTAGTCGCGAACCGGCTTAACGTCGATCTGGCTTCCCGGCAGGAAGGCTTCCATGCCAAGAACATCCACGATCATGCCGCCTTTCGAACGCCATTTGATGTAACCGGTAACGATCTCACCTGCATTGTAAGCCTCGTTAACACGATCCCAAGCACGTGCTGTGCGTGCCTCATTGTGCGAAAGAACGAGTTGTCCTTTCTTGTCCTCCTGGCTCTTAATGTAAACTTCTACTTTGTCGCCTACTTTGAGCTCAGGGTTGTAGCGGAACTCAGCAGCCGGAACGATACCGTCTGACTTGTAACCTACATTGACAACCACCTCGCGCTTGTTGATACTGATCACGGTACCCTCAACGACTTCATTGTCCTTGATGGCGCTCAGCGTGTCATTATACTTCTTGATTTCTTCTTCGTTTTGTTTGCCTTGCTGTTGTGCTTCATAGGCATCCCAGTCGAAGTTCTGGAGAGAAAGATTTTCTGCCATGTTGGTAGAATTTTTTGGTGGGAGCTAGATTTCCAGGCGACTAGATTACTAGACGACTAGGTTTCCAGTATTCCCGTTAAAGGGTTAATAAATGTTAGCCTTTCCCGACTCACGCCGAAAAAGCGTGCAAAGGTACAACTTTTTTTTGAGATACACAAATTTTTCGGCAAAATATTTGCATATTTGCAAAAAATATTGTACCTTTGCAGCAGATTTTGCAACAATACAAACAATTTAATACTCCCATCTTATGAAAAAAATCTTCACATTTTTTGCTGCATTGCTAGTTGCAGGCAACATGCTGGCTGCTAACTTGAATCTGACTTACGCGGCAGCAGTTCTTGATCAGGAGATCAACAATTGGCTTTTCTTGTTGTATGAGACGAAGCCGGCTACCGTCTATGACGAGTCCTTCCCTTATGTGTATATCCAGGTTCCCGCCCACAGCCAGACAGCGATAGCCGGTACGTACATCGCGGATCAAAGCAATGTGGAATACGACGTCAGCGAGGAAGAGTTCATCTATGCCTCTGAGGTTTCAGACCTTGTTATTACCTATATTGAGAAAGGTCTCTACCATTATTCCTTTACCTTTACCGGCACGGACGGGGAGGAATATGTCATTGACCAAGACCTGCCTACCGAGGCGCGCACCAACGGCTATGTTGTTGATATTGACCTGACTGATGCTATTGAGGATATCCATGTAGATGGTAAAACGGTCAAGACGATCGTCAATGGTCAGCTTATCCTTGAGCGTAACGGCAAAGCCTTCAATGCCCTCGGCACCGAAATAAAATAATCCTTTGTCAATTACAAGAGACGGCACAAAAAAACCGCACCTCGTGTGAGATGCGGCTTTTTTTGTTTCGGCCATTCCGTTAGCCGTTGGCGAGGGCTTGGTCGTAGGCTTGGCCTTCGACGTGCCAGTACCATGCGGCGTGTAAGTGCTATTCCCTGTTAATTCCCTATCCGCCTCGTGGTTGTCCCGTGGTTCCAATATATGCTGAATATATGCTGAATGTATGCTCAATATAAGCACCTTATGAGATGAGAACTCTCACAGACTAATCCCGTTACCCGTAACCGGTAACCCTTCACCCCTCTTCAATGCCACGCTTACCTCATGCCGTACGTAATCGCACAGCCGCCCTTGAATAGGCTTGTTATGTTTGCGTGCCTTGCGCTTGGCTTCGTCATAGCGTGCCTGCCACATGGCGCGAGCCGCAGGATTATTCAGTATATTCTTGCAAGTAGCAATCAAAGTCTTGAAATGCTGTGCCACCGGCAGAGTCGCTTTCTTTTTCTTCGTTTTCTTACTCAATTCGGGCTTATTGCACACAGCAGCCCATTCTCCGTTTCCGGGAATATGCCGCGCGTAGTGCTTCTTATCCACACTACCTTGCATCTCATCTATTATACTCGTCCACTTGACTTTCATTGCTCATCCAAATTTTCTGCAAAGATACAACAAAAAAATGTCATGTACAAGTTTATATTCCATTTTTCTGTATCGCATGTTGTAAGCATAGACTAATTACTCTTTAACAAGAGCAAAAGAAACTTCTCGACGATCACTTTCTTCCATGTTTACCGTCTTGCGATCCGTTCTATAACCACCCATTGCAGCCACAACGGTATATTGCTGTTTATTCAAATCTTCGAACAGGTACGAACCGTCACTTCCGGAATAACACTCCTGCGAACCCGGTGTAAGAGTCATGTATACTCCTTGGATTGGGTCCTGCGTATCGGCATCCACAACCGTACCATAAATAGTGACACTTGTGTTTACATCTTTTTGGGCGCAGCTGCCAAACATAATAGGGAGGCAGATTACTGCCCAAATTAAAATCTTTTTCATTTTCATTATAAATTTAGAATTGTGGTTCGCTTACAAAATTACTACATTTTTTTTGACATGTGCAAATAATTTACTAATTATTTTTATTTTTGTTGGCTTTTGTTCTCAATTTGGTGCAAATTTGCACTAAATTTGTAATAAATATTTGGTGGTTTCAAAAACCTTTGCGGCAGAGCCTATTCCTCATCTTTATCTGTTTTTTCCAGCAGGTCGAGGGTCGGGTCTTGAGCTTTGAAGAAGCGTTTTGCGCTTAATGGTGAAACGACCGATTTTCCGGTCTGGGCTTCTAATTCTTCACGTGCAACACGGGCAACTTTGCCTCCACGTGCGGCGACATCCATATTCTCCTCTAGGGTGGTCGGATTCTCGCTGCGGGTGATACTCGTCGCAGAGAGTTCGGCTAACATGTTAAGCACCAACTCCTCATTCGTCATGTTATCGCGCAGGTTCTCTTTCTTCAGACCTTTCAGTTTCTTGTACGAACGTGCCGTTTGTCCCGACCATGCCTGATAGATAATATCCGTCAACGTGGCGTATTCCTGTCCTTCATGCACTCCGTGCAAATCCCACTGGTCGGTCAGGTCTTTGCGAATCTCAATACTCTTGAGACGCTGGTTAATCCAGTTGTCCGAATAACCCAAACGCTTGTAATCACGCATGGCTTGTTGGATACTCAGTTCCGGATCTTGGAGTTGGTTCAAACGCTCTTGTCCCACGCGCGCTAACCATAACTTAAACGGCTCTGCTTTCTTGGATGGGATAGATTGAATGAGTCGCAAGATTTGCTCAGTATCTGCGACATCCGTCAAGTATCTCTTTCCATCGGCAGCTTGTAATTTCAGTTGGTTACAATTTGTAACCGACTCATTTCCTTCTTTGGAAAGACGGTTCTTTAGTACTTTCCAATAGTTCCGTGCTGACTGATAATCCACACTATCCGTTAATACTTGTATCACATCTACGATGGAGAAGAAATACTTTTCCTTCTCGTCATCCCACACGATACGAACCTTGGAATTCTCAAATAGTTTTATTGCTTCTTCCTGTGCCAAATTCAAAAAACCTTTGCGACTGCAAAGGTACGAAAAAAATATGACATGTGCAAATAAATTGGGATTTATTTTGGGAAAATGCAAAAAAAAAGAGTCCCGAAGACTCCTTTTGCGGATTTGAGAGGCTTGATTAATCGTCAACGCCGATTATTTGGTAACTCTTGTTGAACTTAAGTTCAAGTTTGTTGTTCAACTCGGCTTTCCATCCCCAGTCGTCTTTGCCCCACTCAACGATGATGGCTTGCGGGAATTGAGCGGCAATCTGCTGACGAACGATCTCGGGAACCAGCGCATCGGGCACGGCGCGGAACTTGCATTCAACCTTGTGCAGGCTGCCGTCACCTTCGAACTTGATCTCCGAACCGTCGTTGAACTGCACTTTGTATTCTTTGCCGAAGAGTTCGCGATCGAGCGTGCAGAAAGCGATGGTCGTCTCGTCGAAATACTGCTTAACAGTGTTCTGCGCTGCTACGGGAAGTTGTGCAAAAGTGATTAACTGGTCATGTGCGCAACTGCTCAAACTGAACAGGAAAGCCATTACGGCTACTAAAATTGACTTCTTCATATGCGTGTGAGTTTAAATAGGATTACGTAAATCGATGACAAAGGTACTGCTTTTTTAGGGAATACGCAAATAAATCGAGATTTATTTTTAGACAAAAATGAGGGTGTAGGATGTATATTATATATAAATATATAATATAGTATAATTAAGAGTAAAACATGGTATTTTTGCACAAATTTAGTGCGTCGTTAGTGCGTGATAAGTGCGTCATAAGTACGTGATAAGTGCGAGATTCTCGTGAGTATCTGCGGGTCATCTCGTGATTAAATCCTATCTATTCAACTACAAAACCCTCCGCGGCTTCGTCATTACAACCTACCGCCAACAACTATAATATTCCTCTTGGCTGTCTCGTGCTCGCGGATATTCCCGTGAGTTACTTTCTTCGTTTTCTTACTCAACTCCGGCTTATTGCATACAGCAGCCCATTCCCCGTTTCCGGGAATATGCCGCGCGTAGTGCTTCTTATCCACACTACCTTGCATCTCATCTATTATACTCATCCACTTGACTTTCTTCATTTTCAGGCTCATTGAATGAGCCGCTTTCTTTTTAGGGCTCGCGGCATAGGCGGTTTAGCCCCTCGCTGGCACTCTCTCTACGTTCGTGCCGAGTTCGCCCTCGCGTCTCGCTTTCGCTTCGCCCGCCTGCTTCGAGCTCAATGCGGGTGTTATGTTTTCTATGTCCATTCCGCCCGATGTCATCGGGCACAAAAACAGCGGCGACATCTCTGCCGCTGCTGATATTTTCTTCTTTTATAGGAGGATGATAAGAATGGTTGAGTTTACTCTTCCGGCGCTTTCCAGTTTTCGCCTAAAAGTATATCATATGCTTCTTGCACATATTCGATTGCGCGTGAATAGGTGGCGCGACCAATTGGCGGCAGCGGGCCCATACCGGCCATACGGTTATTGATATCAGCCTGCTTATCGACTTTTTCATCTACCACCAGAGCTGCACGCATGGCATCCAAAACAGCGGTATGTGCTTGCAGGTAACGCGGTGCCCATTTAGCATAGAAGGCATCCAACTCGCGTTTCAAGTTCGCTTGTAATGCCGCGGAATTGCCGCTTCCTTTGCCAACTGCTTCGCCTTCTTGCGCGTCAATAATACTGCTGCTGAGAGGTAGGAAAGTCTTTTCAAAGGCTTTTTTATATGCCTCTCTGTACTCTATTATTACCTTGTTCTTGGCATCGATGGCATCAGCTATTTTGCCGTAAGCACTAGCTTTCTCTGCCGATAAATCCATGGTCAGCCATTTTTGCTCCTCTTTGGTCAAACCACCATTGTCAGAAGGGGTTTCTGTGCCGGACATCAAAGCGGAGAACTCTTCCCATTTACCCATTTTCTGGATGGCTCTCATGCTCTCTTCCTCCGATTTGCAATTAGCCAGTGTTCTTTGCTGTTCAGGGGTCAGAGAGTTATAGAAACTCTGGAACTTCGCGCCGGCGTTTTGTCTGTTGTTCTCTTGTTTTTTCAGCTGCGCAGCACGTTTCTGAGCGTCAGTATTGTCCACTCTCGCCGGTTGGTTCACGGCCTTGTGTGCATCCTCGCGGGCTTTTTGAAGCGTTTTGTAGTACCCGTCAATGGCTTTATTTCTGTCGCTCTCACAGCCAAGCGGCACACAGAAATTCTGACGAATCAAGTAGTCTGCTACACTCTCCCACGAAGGAGTTCCCGGGCATGCCCCCATAATGGCTTCCGGTGTTTTCTGTGCCTGAGCACTTAATGTTGCAGCAAAGATTGCTGCGAGAAATAATACTTTCTTCATAATACTAAATTTTATTTTTTAATAAATTCTACACGTCTGTTTTTTGCACGCCCTTCGTCGGTAGAGTTATCAGCGAGCGGCGCGGACTGTCCCATACCTTTGGAGGACAGGCGGTTTGCGGCGATTCCCATCTCTACCAATTTATTCACGATTGCCTGTGCGCGTTGCTCGGACAGTTTCTGGTTTCCGGCCACCGTTCCGGTGTTATCCGTGTGACCTTGTACTTCGAATTTGAGGTCCGCGTTATCTTTCATCAACTGTGCAATACGGTTGATCTCGGTCATAGATTCGGGCTTGATGTTCGCCTTGCCGATGTCGAACGTGATGGCGTAGGTGATAATCTTGCCGTCCGTCATAAGGCGGTTATAGAGGGGCACGGCGCCTTTACATAGACGCACGTTCGTCATCAAGTTACGATGATCGTCCCAATGAGAACGCTGGATCGTGAAGTTCTGCGGGCGGGCACAATTAGGAATATTCACCAGACGATTGCCGTTCAGATACACCTTCAGCGCGCGTTTGTTGAACGACAGCGCCACATGGTTCCATTCGTCCTCCTTCGGCGAAGCGGATGCATTTTGCTCGCGTTGCTCTTCGTTGGGAGTGATCCAGAACGTATAAATCGATGTCTCGTTTAGGGTGATAGTCACCACGTCGTCACCGTTCATGTTTCTGAGGTGAATGATGTAATCGCAATAAATCCCTTTCGCCTCACTTCCACCGAGGAAATCAAACTCCAACGTAAATGCTTCGGTGAGGTAGTTCTTCGGCTCTTTCATCAGTGGCGCAATCTCAGTAGAAGGATCAGTCAGGTTAATAACCGTCAATCCGTTAACGGAAGCTATTTCTGCGTTTCCGCTCAAGAGGTCCCATTTGGAAGGGAACTCGCCCATCTGTTCGCCGACCACATTGTCCTCGAACATGATCTCATCGCCGGGCACGAAATCCGATTTGGCATATGCACTCTCTACGGACTTTTTAGCCGGCGCCGCATTTCCTGCTTCGGGTTTCTTCGCACCGCATTCGGTACAGAACTTAACGGTGTTTCCCGTGTGACCGCAGGCAGGACACGTCCAGCCGCTTTGCGGTTGCTGTTTCGCCGGTTCTTGCTTCTCCTGCTGTTGCGGTTCCGCTTGTTCTTGTTGCCCTTTTTCGGGGAACTCAGGGTTGAAGGCTTTGTCAATGCCCTCTTCTACTTTTTTGTTCACTTGTTGCTCTACGGCATTTTCGGCACTCTTCTTCGCCGAATCGAACAATCGATTAAAAAACTGTGCGTTCATGGTGGTAGTCAACCACAAACAACTTAAAAGGATAAGTAATTTTTTCATAAGTATTTATATATTTGTTAATGTGTTGATATTCTTTGCACACAAAAAACGTGAGGCTTGTTAGCTTCAATTTGGATTGCTGAGGATTCTGGACTACCTTACTAAACCAAATATCTACAGAACAAGGCTCACGTCAAAAACGCGAGCATAAAGGCCTTGTCCTTGGTTTAGTAATTGTTAGAAAGTGTCCAGTTTTCAACAATCCAAGTTCTTAGCTGTATGCTTATTTATCTATGTAGCGCACACTTGCGCTTGTCCTTACTTTTTTACGCTGTTAAGGCCAGCAGAAAGGCGATTGAAACCTTTGCGGCTGCAAAGGTACAACAATTTTTTGACATATACAAAAAAATCTGTATTTTGCGTGCAGATTTATTGAATTATATCTTTTGGGGCTTGTTAACTGGTGACAATTTGTCACCGATACATGTCCATCTTTGAATCTTGAATTATAGAGCATGGTCATCCGACTTTTAAGGACAACTTACTTTTCTTGCCGTCAGCTGCCTGCAATTTCAGTTGGTTACAATCTGTAACCGACTCGTTTCCTTCTCGTCATCCCACACGATACGAACCTTGGAATTCTCAAATAGTTTTATTGCTTCTTCCTGTGCCATATTCAAAAAACCTTTGCGACTGCAAAGGTACTAAAAAAATCTGACATGTGCAAATAAATTGGGATTTATTTTGGGAAAATGCAAAAAAAAGAGTCCCGAAGGACTCCTTTTGCGGATTTGAGAGGCTTGATTAATCGTCAACGCCGATTATTTGGTAACTCTTGTTGAACTTAAGTTCAAGTTTGTTGTTCAACTCGGCTTTCCATCCCCAGTCGTCTTTGCCCCACTCAACGATGATGGCTTGCGGGAACTGAGCAGCAATCTGCTGACGAACGATCTCTGGAACCAGCGCATCGGGCACGGCGCGGAACTTGCATTCAACCTTGTGCAGGCTGCCGTCACCTTCGAACTTGATCTCCGAACCGTCGTTGAACTGCACTTTGTATTCTTTGCCGAAGAGTTCGCGGTCGAGCGTGCAGAAAGCGATGGTCGTCTCGTCGAAATACTGCTTAACAGTGTTCTGCGCTGCTACGGGAAGTTGTGCAAAAGTGATTAACTGGTCGTGTGCGCAACTGCTCAAACTGAACAGGAAAGCCATTACGGCTACTAAAAATGACTTCTTCATATGCGTGTGAGTTTAAATAGGATTACGTAAATCGATGACAAAGGTACTGCTTTTTTAGGGAATACGCAAATATTTCTTTACTTTTTTCTTAAAAATTTGCACATGTCGCGGAAAAGTAGTACTTTTGCGTCGCAAAAAGGTATTTTCTATCGAATATGAGATGTTCTGAGATAGTACGCGTGTTAGGAGGCAAGATGGCCTATGAGTTGCATGTGGATGGTGCGGGTGATTTCGAGATCCGTCATCTGCTGACCGACAGCAGAGAGCTGTCCGCTACCAGCAGTGAGCCTTCAGATGTCCTCTTCTTTGCCATAAAGACGTCCAAGCGCGACGGTGCGCAATACATTGATGACTTGCGTGCGAAGGGTGTGCGTGCCTTTGTTACCGGCGATGCGGTGCAAGCGCTGCAAGACTTGGCAGCCTATGTACGTGACCGCTTCAGCGGCACCGTCATCGGTATCACGGGGTCGAATGGTAAGACTGTGGTGAAAGAGTGGCTCTATCAGTTGCTCAAGGACGATTACGAGGTGATTCGTTCGCCTAAGTCGTACAACTCGCAGATTGGTGTGCCGCTCAGTGTATGGCAACTCCAGGATGTACGTAGTGACAATATGCAATCTACAAAGGAGAAACCGGTGCTGGGTATCTTCGAGGCCGGTATCTCCGAACGAGGCGAGATGGCACGGCTGGAGCGTATCATCCGTCCGACGATAGGTGTAATCACTTATATCGGTCATGAGCACGACGAGAACTTCGTCTCGCTGGAGCAGAAACGTGCAGAGAAGATGAAGCTCTTCATCCACGCCGAGCAGGTGATAGAGGATCCGACCCACCAGAACGTGCGTACCTGTGCCGCGGTGATGAGGGCGTTGGGATATGACGAGGAGACGATAGCGAATCGTATCCTGCAGCAGACCCACGAGACGGTGCTCAAGGTCAACCTGACGGCGTTGGTGGATAACGTGCGTTATTTCCGCAGCCTGCTGCAGCCGGAGACCAAGTTGACCTGCATGGTCAAGGCTTTTGCCTATGGTGCCGGCAGCGTGGAGGTAAGCAAGGCCTTGCAGCAGAGCGGGTTGGTGGACTATCTGGCGGTAGCGGTGGCCGATGAAGGCGTGGAGCTGCGTCGTGCCGGTATCACCTTGCCGATCATCATCATGGATCCAGAAGTGGCGGCGATGGACCTGATCCTGGAGAATAATCTCGAGCCGAACGTCTATTCCCACCAGTCGCTCAAGACAGTGGTGGCAGCTGCTGAAGCAAAGGGACTGGAGGGCGTACCGGTACATGTCAAGATAGATAGCGGTATGCACCGCTTGGGCTTCTACCGCGAGGATATACCTTGGCTCATCGATAAGTTGCAGCAGACCCGCGCCGTGCGTGTGGCCTCTGTCTTCTCCCATCTGGCGGGCTCTGATGAAGCGCAGTTTGATGCCTTTACACTCGATCAGATCCATTATTTCGATGCCTGCGCAGAGGAACTGAAGAAAGGGCTTTCCGCCGTCAGCCATCAGCCCTCAGACATCCTCAAGCATATCCTCAATTCAGCCGGAATGGAGCGCTTCGCTGCGTATCAGTATGATATGTGCCGTCTCGGTATCGGGCTATACGGTTTCTCGTTTGTCGGCGCGCCCTTGCGTAATGTGTGTACGCTGGAGACGACGATTCTCTCCGTCAAAACGGTCAAGGCCGGTGAGACTATCGGCTACGGACGTCACACCCGGCTCAGCGAAGACCGTGTGATTGCGGTCATTCCTATCGGATACGCCGATGGCTTCGACCGCCGTTTCTCCAACTACGGCGGAGAAGTGTGGATACGCGGACAGCGTTGCCCCGTGGTGGGCAATGTGTGCATGGACCAGGCCATGATCGATGTCACCGGTACCGATGCGCGTCCTGGCGATATCGTCGAGGTCTTCGGCGATAAGATGCCGCTGCAGCAGTTGGCCGACAAACTTGGCACAATCACCTATGAGATACTTACTTCCGTCAGCCGCCGTGTCAAACGTATCTATTTCTACGAATAAGCTGACGATAGGATACAGAAGTCAGCATTCAGCTATCAGCATTCAGACTGATTTGGATTTCGCCCTGCAGCGAGGTGAGATGGTCTGTATGTTAGGCCCTAACGGGTGTGGCAAATCGACCTTGCTCCGCACCTTGGCGGGACTGCAGCCGGCTTTGAGCGGGGAATATATGATACATAGTACCGAATATAGCCCTGAGAAGAGCGTGGCGCTGGTATTGACGGAGCGACTGTCGATGGACAACACGACGGTGCATGACGTGGTGGCGTTGGGTAGGTATCCGTATTCATCGTTTCTGGACGGATTGACAGACGAGGACGAACGAATCATATCGGAGGCTCTGGAGCAGGTGGGCTTCGAGCTGTCAGCCGGCACTTGTCTGCAGTCGGCCTTCAACGCGCACTCGGACGGCGAGAAACAGCGCATCCTGATAGCCAAAGCGCTGGCGCAACAGACACCGATCATCCTGCTGGACGAACCTACGGCACATCTGGACTTGCCGCATCGGATCTTGATCCTTCGTCTGCTTCGTCGCCTGGCGCACGAGCAGCAGAAGACGGTGCTCATCTCGACCCATGAGTTGGATCTGGCGCTGGCATTGAGCGACCGCATCCTGCTGATGAGTCCCGGTATTGGCGTGCAACTCGACACTGCCGACGCGTTGCGCAGCACCGATGCCTTCACCCGCGCTTTCGGTATGGATATTTTCCGTCCGCTGGAATAAAAAATGCATTTTTTTCTCAGAAAATTTGCGTAATTGAAAAAAAAGCAGTACTTTTGCACCCGCTTTTGAGGAAAGTTGTCTGAGTGGTCGAAAGAGCCGCACTCGAAATGCGGTGTACCCATTACGTGGTACCGGGGGTTCGAATCCCTCACTTTCCGCTTTTAAAAATAGGTGTCCTCAAGGATGCCTTTTTTTGTACGATGAATCGATTTACGTTTGGTAAGATCTGTCGCTTCTTCTTCCATCTGCACTATGATGTTCAGGTGCAGGGTGAGGATATCCTGCGTGACGGTGCCGTCCATCTGGTACTGCCTAATCACACTGCTTATATCGATCCGCTTATTCTCTTCAGTGAAGTATGGTGGTTGCCCATCCGTCCGATGGCGGATGAGTTGTATATGCGTCGGCGCGTAGCGGGATACGTGCTGCGTCTGGCCGATGCCATCGAGGTGCCTGATTTGCAGAAGAGCGCTATGAGTCGCGAAGAGGGTGCGGCTGCGGCGTCGCGGCTTAGTCGCATCGCTGTAGAGAGTTTAGCGCAGGGGCTGGAGATCTGTTTCTATCCTTCTGGCCACGTGAAGACGGTTGATCGTGAAGTGATCGGCAACCGCCGGATGGCGTATGAGGTATGCCGTGATCTGCCGGAAGGTGTGCGTGTCATCCTTTGTAGGATGCGCGGTCTGGAGACGAGCTGTTTCTCCAAACTTAGACCCAAACGCTGGAAATGGCGCCGCACGGTGACACTC
>Ga0310786_10008409_pt1 | contig 13256 bp, 16 predicted proteins | sample AusTroGonzalo_MG_FD_203881 | JGI IMG/M metagenome (GOLD analysis project Ga0310786, IMG submission 203881) | Bovine rumen microbial communities from tropical cattle in Woodstock, Queensland, Australia - Gonzalo_03 (v2) (version 2) | ecosystem: Host-associated > Mammals > Digestive system >... | reverse complement strand
CACATAACAACATTAATACATTTTGCAACAACCAGATTGTGATATTTAGAATCTGGCAAGATTTCGCGTTTTGTTGCAGCTTTACGTCTTGACATATTTAATTTCCTTTTTGTTTCTTCACTTGGTTTCCCAAATTACTCACACCTTCATCAGATGTGTATTATTTTTTACCTTTTGCGCCATACAGAGAACGACCTTGTTTTCTGCTTTCAACGCCTTTTGTATCAAGGACACCACGAATGATGTGATATTTAACACCAGGCAAGTCCTTTACACGACCACCACGAATCATAACAACACTGTGTTCCTGAAGGTTATGACCTTCACCTGGAATATAAGCGGTTACTTCGTGACCATTAGCCAATTTTACACGCGCAACTTTACGTTGAGCAGAGTTAGGCTTTTTAGGGGTAGTTGTGTAAACACGCGTACAAACACCGCGCTTTTGTGGATTCGACATCATATCAGGTGCAGTAGATTTCACTGCAACTTTTTTACGTGGTTTCCGAATCAGTTGATTTACTGTTGGCATTCAAATTCTCTTTGTTTTTTTATTCTCTTTTTTCCATACGAAACCCGCAAGCAGACTTATTTCTGGCGCATGCACCCGATTATAAATCTCGCAAATATTGCGGTTTTCTGTGTTTCTTACTTTCCTTCATTACACGGAAAGCACAGTTATTATAACCCCGCCCCGCGAATTGTCAAGAAAAATATAGGGACTTTTTATGTAAAAACCGCTGAAAATCTATGCTTTCACACGGACAATGCATGACAAATAAAAATTTACGTCAAAACAACACAACACGCAAAAAAATCCGACCATACGGCCGGACTTTTTTATCTTGTTTTGGTAGATTAGAAATCGATACCGAATTTGACACCATAGCCAAATCCATCTTCGACTTTCCATTCATCAGCAGCTGCGCCACCATGATGATGCATAGCTGTGTTTACATACAAACCGATGAATTTTGTTGCGTCAAAGTTATAGTTTGCACCAAATTCAGCAGACCATCTGCCTTCGTTTTTAACTGGTTCGCCCCATGGATATGCGCTATCAAGCACACCTGTGTATTCTACACCAGCCAACAACGAGAAATGACGACCCAATACCAATTGACCATCTACACCCAAAGCCAATGTATGGATACCATCTTCATCCCAATCAAAAGATTCTGCACCTTCGTAATTGAACAAAGCATGTCCTGCAACTGTCCACCAAGAACCTACATAACCACCACGAACACCTGCTGTCCATGTATAGTTTGTAAAATCTTTATCCAACCAAGACAGATGATTGCCCCAGAATGGGTTAACAGCATAAGCGCCAACTAAATCACCTTTCCATCCGCCCATGTCAATTACGCGCAATTTTGCACCGAAAGACATTTCGTTCCAGGACCATTGATCAAAAGACTGTTCGTCAACGATAGTTGTGGAAACATTGATAGCCAATCTATCTGTGATACCATAACCAAAATCTTCATTCATTCCCCATGTTTTGAAGTGGTCAGAATGAGAACCCAAAGTTGATACGCTGTAGAAGTGGTTTTGACCTGGCAAATACAGAGGATTGCCGTCAATTACGTTAGCAGCATGTGCGCCAGAAACAGCGAATACAGCCAATAAAGATGTTAAAGCTAATTTTTTCATTTTATATCCTTTCTCTCGGTTAAACTTATGTCAGGTTTCTTTCCTGATGTGAATATTATCTCATACAAAAAAGCTATTAACAAGAAAATAGATTTCTTGCAAAAAAATTAAAACATGATATAATTGATTTCACTTGTGCGCAAAAAAAGTTGCACATTTTTTATTTATTTAATTCTTTTTTGATTTCGCGCCAGGCTTCATGATTTTTTTGATGTTCGTTGTAATCCTTGGAAAACTTGTGTCCGCCGCGTCCGTCAGCAACAAAAAACAGATACTTAGTATGCGCAGGTTTCAACACACCGCGAATCGCATCGCGCCCAACATTAGCGATTGGATGTGGTGGCAAACCATTATGGGTATATGTATTATAAGGACTATCTATCTTAAGATGTCCTGATAACAAAGGTGCACCATGCATGTCACCTTCCGAATCGGTTAAAGCATAAACAACTGTCGGATCTGCTTGCAATCGCATATTTATATTCAAACGATTAAGATAAACACTAGCGACAATTGGCATTTCACGTTTTTGAGGTGTTTCCTTTTGTACAATGGAAGCCAGCACTAATACTTCATCCCAACTTTTCAATGGCGCTGGGTATTTTCCATTATCCAAAGATTCTTTTACATCTATCATTTTTTTACGCGCTAATTCAAGAACAGCCAAACGCGATGTGCCACGTGCGATTCGATAAGTATCTGGGAAAATATCACCGTCATGCAAATCACACACAGGTAAATCTTTATCACAATCAACTTCACCAGTTAAATATCGTGTGTTCATTAACATGTTTTTTATTTGGATAATTGTCAACCCTTCTGGAATAGTAATTGTTGTTGTTGCAACCTGCCCTTTGGCTAACATAGATGCCACAGTCCAAACACCTGCCCCACGCGGAATATCATATTCACCAGCTTGGATAGTTCCACCATTTAATTTGATTGAAAAATAAAATAATTCTTTGGATTTGATAAGTTTGTTTTTATAAAGTTGATTTGTCATACCTGTTACCGAAGCACCACGCGGAACAACAACACTAACAGGTTTGCGAATCGGCGACCAAACATTAAAGATAAAGAAAACAACAAAGACAATGACACAGGCAATCGCCAGTACAAATTTAATCCATTCTTTAATGCTCTTGAATCTTCGCTTTGATAATATTTTCATAAACTGGATTATAAACAATGTTTTTCTAAAAACAATAAAATAAAAAAGGGCTTAGCCCTTTCTTATTTTATCTGGTCGGAGTGGCGGGATTCGGACCCGCGACCTTTTGCCCCCCAGACAAACGCGCTACCAGGCTGCGCTACACCCCGAAAACATTTTGTTTTAATAAATTTTGTGCAGACAAAAACAAATTCTTTGGCAATTTGTTTACATCAAACCAACGCCATTCTTTACATTTTTTTGGTTCCATAACCATCGGAACACTTGAAATATTATCAACACGATAATGTGTCGTTAAATAGTGCGAATCCGGATAAACATCATCAGTGATAGCAAGAAACTTTAACATGTGTGGTTTTAACACGATACCCGTTTCTTCAAATGTTTCTCGAATCGCAGTATCAACCAAAACTTCCTTTGCTTCTGGTTTTCCACCAGGCGCAGACCATGTATTAAAACCGTGTTTAGACAAACGCAATCCCATTAAAATCTGACCATTTGGATTAAACATCCAGACACCAACACCTTGTTTAATATTATCTTTATTTGTAATCATAGAAAAACCTTATATCGTGGTCGGAGTAGCGGGGTTCGAACCCACGACCTCTACGTCCCGAACGTAGCGCTCTACCAGGCTGAGCTATACTCCGAAAAACAAACTTATTTTACATTTTGTTTCTGATTTTGCAATGCTTTATTTATTACATTATTTGTAATTCTTCGAACGCGAACAAAGGGCGTTTTATCAAACCATTCTATCATATCCTTTGGTGGCAAACCCATCAAAAGTTCACGATGCAAACCCAGGTTTTTTGTGGTCCAAAAAACAAAAGAAGAACAACTGGCATTGGAACATGTTAATTTTTCACAAAATAATTTTTTATCCAAATTTCGCAAACAACATGCACTACAATCCCCCAACCCGTCAATAAAAACTGGTTTCATATTATTTTCAAACCAATTAACATCATATACCATTGTTTAGTCTTTTTTAAGAAATGCTTTATTTAGTTTTCGCATTATATCGTTCTGACAAATTAGCCAACAACCCCAGACGTTCCGAGACACTTGGGTTTTCAAAAATTTTCACCCCACCGCGTGGATATGTTATCTGTGCCGCATCACGCCTTGTAAAGAAAGTCTTTGACGGTCTCGCTAACAAGATCAACTCACCATCTTTATCGTACAATTCGTAAGTTTCGCCATTACGATTAATCGTATTTCTGCTATCGTTAAACATACGCTCACGAACAATGATAGGGACACGACCAAAGTTTATCGGACTATCCGGATACACAACATCGAACAACATCATACCCAAATTTCTCGACAAGAAATTGTCTTGCAACTTTACGCCATTTAAATCACCAACATGCAAGCCCAGGGCGTTTTTAGTTTTATCAGAAAGTTCACCTTTTTTGGAACGACTTTTGCCAATCAAATAAGTGTAAGCCAATTTATCATCTTTGTCTGAAACAGTATAACAGCAGGCATATTCCCACAATTCACGTTTAAGCACTTCGTCTGTTATCGGAATATTTCTTACCGGACACGCGCCATCATATACCATACTACACAAATTTTTATAATGCATCTGGTCAAATTCAGGAACATTACTCCAATTAAAGTTCGATGCCTCTGCAATAGCATTACTGTAAGCTGCCTCCAGCATAGAATGCATTTTTTCCATAAGAAATGCTTCGGTTTCCAGCTTCACAATCTTAAACAACATCGTTATTTAACCCTTTTTAAAATCAGAGAAGCATTTGTTCCACCAAATCCGAACGAATTACTTAATGCAGCATCAACTTTACGTTTTTGTGCTTTGTTTGGAACAAGGTTGAAATCGCCGACTTCATCGATAGGATTTTCCAGATTGATTGTTGGCGGAACGATATTATCGCGAATCGCCAGCACAGAAAAGATTGCCTCTATCGCACCGGCAGCACCCAACAAATGCCCTGTCATTGATTTAGTCGAAGACATACAAGTATTTCCATTACCAAACAATTCTTTAACCGCGACCAATTCGCCCACATCACCAAGTCCTGTTGATGTTCCATGCGCATTAACATAATCAATATCTGTTGATTTTAGTCCCGATTTTTCCAGAGCAATTAACATTGCGCGTTTGCCACCTTCCCCATTTGGTGCGGGCGCAGTGATATGATGCGCATCTGCAGACATTCCGAATCCGGCAACTTCTGCATAAATTTTTGCACCGCGTTTAACTGCGTGTTCATATTCTTCCAAAACTAAAATACCGGCACCTTCGGCAACGACAAAACCATCTCTGTCTTTGTCCCATGGCCGCGAAGCGTGTTCAGGGTCATCATTTCGTGTACTTAATGCACGCATTGCTGCAAAACCTGCCATGCCCAAACGACACACCGCAGATTCAGAACCACCGCAAATCATAATATCAGCGTCCCCTCGTCTTATTATTTCTGCCCCTTCGCCTATAGAATGGGCACCTGTTGCACATGCAGTTGCCATCGCAATATTCGGTCCGCCGAAACCATATTTAATAGAAATGTATCCTGCCGGCATATTTATAATTGACTTTGGAACAAAGAACGGGTTCACATATTTTGCGCCGTTTTTTATTATTTCTGAATCAGTATCAGATATAGTGGAAAGCCCACCAACACCACTGCCTACCGAAACCCCTATTTTCTCTTTGTTGCCGGTATAATTTTCCAAACCAGCATCTTTGATTGCCTCATCTGCCGCGACCAACGCGTACATTATTGTTTTTTCCATTTTACGTTGTTCACGTGGTTCAATCACAGAATCAGGATTATATTCACCTGGTTGTGTTCCATATACTGGCACACCTGCAATCTGAGAAGAAATGTCAGAAACATCAAATTCCGTCACTTTACGAATACCGCTTTTTCCATTCAGCAAATTTTTCCATGCGTATTCGATACCCGTTCCAACTGGTGACACAATTCCCATACCAGTAATAACAACTCTTTTCATAAAACTATCCTTTTTTATATCTTGCGGAAATCATACAATAAAAAGTTCACTAAATCAACGAGATAAAAAACGATGTCGCCGAACGGCGACATCGTTCCCATAAAAACTTTATTAATCATTATTTTGCGTGTGCATCAATATACTTAACTGCATCACCAACTGTTGTTAACTTTGTTGCTTCTTCGTCTGGGATAGTAATATTAAATTCCTTTTCGACTTCCATAACAAATTCTACAACATCCAAAGAATCAGCACCCAAATCATTTACAAAAGATGCAGTTTCTGTAACCTTAGATTCATCAACACCCAATTTGTCACATACAATTTTTTTTACTTTTTCAAAAGTAGACATTTCATATCCTTTATTTATGTTAATCTTGTGGCCCGTTTTTTTTACCCAGGCGCCTTTTTAACAAAATACCATTTTATGGCAAGAGTGTCAAGAAATTATAACAAACGATAACAAAGTGTTGACTTTTATAAAAAATATATTATGCGAACAAATCGTCCAACAAATCATTCATATTATTGCGTAAATTGTCTTTGTCAGGATTCCAAACCAACGCATGCATAAGGAATTTATGAACATCGTCCATTGTCACATATGGGATGCGAGCATTGTTAACAACACGTTTCCATGCAGCACGAGGATCAGTTAAATGAAATCGCCCGCGCCCTATGAATACCCATTCGCCATCTTGGGGCAAATCTTCTAACAACAATATTGCTTTGTCCGAAAGCGGCATATCTCCCCACATATCATGATTAAAATCTAAATCTTCCCAGCGCATCTTAAATACTTTTGTCTTTGGTGCGAAACCGTAAATCAACATCAAAAACGCAGAACGCAAATTAACATCTTTTTCTTTTTTTATCGCGGTCAATAACTTTTGTAATCCAGATTTATTTAATTTTCTTTCGCGCCGCACAACAACAATCCTTGCGATATTATCCATCGGATTATCTTTTCTGTATCCCATATTCACTGCATAATTGAAAATACTTTGCAACAACTCTTGCATACGAAGAGCCATTGCGCGTCCAGAAATATTATCCAAAGATTTTCGCAAATCACTTTCGGTTAAATCTTGAATATTTTTATCAAGCAAAACATTAAAGTGCATATTTATAGCGCGTTTCAATTTCACAAGCGAATCTTCACTGCGGCGAACTTTGTGTTCAAGATACAAAGCGACAAAGTTTCTAAACGATGTTTTTTTTCGCCGTGTCGGAATTTTTTTCGTAGCATTATCCAAAACCTCACTAACTTTGGCACGTGCTTCTTCAATATCAGTTTCTGGATACTTACCGATAATGATTCGTTTATCACAACCATTGATGCGTTTGCGAACAAAGAAACTTTTAACACCGCGTTGTGTTATGTACATACGCAGACGTGGTTCAGATATATCTTGAACAACATCAAAACCGGTTTCTGGTGCAGGAAGACTATCAAGTATATATGAATTAAAGAAAAACTGATGTGCCATGATTTTTCCTTTTATTTATTCGCCAACTTTTAACGCGTTGATAAATGCGCTTTGTGGGATTTCTACGTTACCAAAAGTGCGCAAGCGTTTTTTACCTTCTTTCTGTTTTTCCAGCAATTTTCTTTTACGCGTAATATCGCCACCATAACATTTCGCGGTAACATCTTTGCGATATGCAGCAATTGTTTCACGCGCAATAATTTTTCCCCCAATAGCAGCCTGCAAAGGAATCTTAAACTGATGACGCGGGATAAGGTCCTTCAACTTTTCAACGATTTGACGACCACGTTTTTCTGCGACACTTCTGTGACACAGGAAAGACAAAGGTTCCACATTTTCATCATTTACCAATATTGAAACTTTTACTAAATCACTTGCCCTGTAATCATACAAAACATAATCAAACGAAGCGTACCCAGAAGATAAAGATTTTACCCTGTCGTAAAAATCAAACACTATTTCAGATAACGGTAATTGATATACCAGCACTGCACGATTTCCAACATAAGAAATATTTTCCTGTACCCCACGACGCGATGCACACAATTCCATAATCGCACCAAGATATTTGTCAGGCATCATTATCGTAGCACGCACCCACGGTTCTTCGATAGATTCGATTCGTGTGATATCTGGCATATCTGCTGGATTTTCCAAATCCATCACTGAACCATCGCGCAAATGAATTTTATAAAGCACACTTGGTATCGTATTAATAAGCGACAAATTAAATTCACGATTTAATCTTTCACTTATAATTTCCATATGAAGCAACCCCAAAAATCCACAACGCAAACCAAACCCAAGAGCGGAAGATTTTTCTGTTGTGAACACAAACGAAGCATCATTTAATGCTAATTTTTCTGCCCCTTCCCGCAGGTCAGGATAATCATTTGCCTCCACAGGAAAGAAACTTGAAAACACCACAGGCACAGACGGCTTAAACCCAGGCAACATTTCAACCTGACTTTTTGCATCACAAATTGTATCCCCTACTTTGCAATCGTGGATTGTCTTCATTCCAGTAATAATGAACCCTATTTCACCCGTAGACAAACTATCAACATTTTCCATTTTCGGTGTGAAATAGCCAACCTTTTCAACAACATATTCCGCCCCAGTTGCAATAAACTTTATTTTTTGACCGCGCGAAAGGGTTCCATCAACCACACGAACCAACACAACAACACCAAGGTATGAATCGTACCACGAATCGACCAGCAAAGCACGCGTTGGCGCATTTTCATCACCACTTGGGGCAGGTAGTTTTTTTACGATTTCTTCCAATAATTCAGGAACGCCCGCACCTGTTTTCCCCGACACACACAAAGCATTCGATGCATCCATCCCTATAACATCTGCGATTTGTTCACGCGTAGATTCAACATCACTGGACGGCAAATCAATCTTGTTCAATACAGGCAACATTTCCAAATCATTATCCAGCGCAAGGTAAGCATTCGCCAAAGTTTGCGCCTGAACCCCCTGAGTCGCATCGACAAGAATTATTGCGCCTTCACATGCCGCCAAAGAGCGTGATACTTCATAAGAAAAATCAACATGCCCCGGCGTATCCATCAAATTTAATTGATAAGTTTCACCATTTTTGGCCTTGTAATTCAAACGAACAGTTTGTGCCTTGATAGTAATTCCGCGTTCGCGTTCAATGTCCATAGAATCAAGAACCTGCGCCTTCATTTCACGGGATTCAAGGCCACCAGTATATTCAATCAACCTGTCGGACAGAGTCGACTTACCATGATCGATATGCGCAACTATTGAAAAATTTCTGATATTACTCTGTTTCATCCTTTCCCCACACATATTCACATATCAAGACTGTCTAGTAATTCTTCGATTCGGTTTGCGCGTTCCAATGTATCATCATATACAAATCGAATTTCAGGAACATATTTTTGGTCAATCTTTTGTGCCAATTCGAATCGCACCATTTTAGTAATCTCGTCTAATCTTTTTTGGGTTTCTTCCACATTATCATGGGCGTAAAAGAATATTTTTACAAATTGCATCCCGCCGTGCGCAGTTGCACCAACCAGCGATACACCATTTATTAATTTATCATCAGAAAAATTGCGCTGTAAAATTTCTGCGACCAGCGTTTGTACCTTGCTCGCTATCTTTTCGCTTCTGTTGGAATTTGTCTGTTTTTTCATCATAATTGCAACCACCCTTTGCGGCAATGATACACTGGTATATAAAAAACACAAGCAAATTATTAAAGGGTTGAACAAACCCAACAAATCATCTATGATAGCATTCGTGAAAATCATACATAAAATTTTAGACAAGTCTTCTCAGCCATGGTACGCATGGATAGTCTTTCTGATGACTGTATGCGAATCGATATTTCTTTTCGTTCCACCCGAAGTATTTATGACCCCTGCAATCGTGGCAGATAAAAAACGCGCCCGACCAATAGTGTTGGCAGCCGCATTAGGCTCTCTGATTGGCGGTGCCATTGCGTATTTAATTGGTCTTTGGTTATTTGATACAGTTGGGATGTGGCTTGTTGAAAATTTTGCAAGTATAGAGAAATTCGAATTAACAAAATCTTTATTTAATAAATACGGCGTATTAATTATCATCGCAACCGCGGTAACACCAATACCATATAAATTATTAGCACTGTGTGCGGGTTTCTTAAAATATCCTATACTCATATTTTTGGGTGTATCCGCAATATTCAGAACAGGTCGTTTCGCACTGATTGGATTTTTGCTTTGGCGTTTTCAAGAACAAGCAAATCAGATAGTCAAAAAATATTCATGGCAACTGACCACTGGCGCGGTGGTATTTGCCCTGCTGGGTCTACTGATAATAACAATGATATAAAAAGACGGGTTTAACGCCCGTCATATTTTTTAGAAATGATACCTTATTCCCGCTGATAATGAATTATTCATAATCGCCCCGGTATCAACATCAACACCGCCGATATTCAAACTACCGCCACCATATACAGCAAAACGATAACGGATATCAAAATCAATCTTTTCATCCAACATATATGTCCATCCGAACATAACAGCCCCCATTGGCGAAACATTTACAGTCGACACATCATTTACTTCACTATTATAGGCGGCAACATCTGATATAGCCAAACCAGCACCAATACCAGCATAAAGACCATAAATTATATCGTAATATGCATTCGCAACAAGATAATAAGATTCCAAACTAAATTCTGTCTTTTCCACATCGCCATAATATTCTGTTTCTGTTTCAGAATACTTACCGACATAGCCTAATTCGCCATCAACACGCCATTTCTGGTTAAATCTGTATCCTACAGATAAATCTACCCCAAGCAATGGCTTAAAAGAAAAACTGTCGCTGCCGGTTTCTGTTCCAGAATATTTATTTTTCCAGGTCAAGAATGATAAACCACCCCTTAAACCTGCATAAAATTTACTAACACGAACATTTTTTGGGGTTTCCATTTTGTATTCATTTATGACGACATTAACCGGTGTGTCTTTTTGACGATAAACAACATTTGGGTTTTCCGTCTTGTATTCACGCAACAGTTTTTCCGACAATGGCACACTGTCGTCAAAACCAGCGATATCTTTTGCTGCGAACCCAGAAATTGGTAATCCGCATAAAAAAGCAATAATCACTAAAAAATATTTATTCATTGGTCCCCCCTTGCCTTTCAACCCTGTTGTATAAGATTTTATCACACTAAATCATTTTTTCCAAAGAGATTTTTCAATTTTATAACAAAGACCTTGCCCGATTATCTTTTTTTTACTATGATAGACAACATCATGGAAAGCAAAACAATAATATCTTTTGCAAACGTATCTGCACACTATGACAAAGGCGATGATGTTTTGTCAGATGTGTCCTTTAATATAAGCGGTGGTGCATTTTACTTTTTAACAGGGGCCAGTGGCGCGGGAAAAACAACATTATTACGCCTTATATATCAACTACATAAACCATCAGAAGGCACAATAAAGTTGTTCGGACACGATTGCGAAACTTTGTCGCGCAACGAAATATCCAAATTGCGTCAAAAAATGGCCATTGTTTTTCAAGAATATTCCTTAATCTCGCATATGACTGTTTTTGACAATGTTGCGTTGCCGCTGCGTGTGCGCGGTGTAAGCAGTGAAAAAACGAAAAAATTGGTTACAAAAACACTTGAATGGGTTGGGCTTGGTAAATACGCTGACACATACCCGATGGAATTAAGTGGCGGTCAACAACAACGCGTATCTGTGGCACGCGCAATAATTATACAGCCATCTATTTTACTGGCAGATGAACCAACAGGAAATCTGGATGACGAAAATGCATCACGCCTTATGGAACTGTTCATCCAGATGAACAAAATGTTCGGGACGACTATTATATTGGCAACACATAACAAGAAATTGTTGGAAACATATAAATTCCCGATAATTACTGTTGACAATCATCATGTTGCCTTTTCCGGCGCCAACACAGACAAAGATTCAACGACCACCCAGGCACGAAAATGGAAAGGTCCACAGCCTCAAAATTATTTCACAGAAATCTCTAAACAATTTGAAGATATCGGGAAAGCGTGATGAAAAAAACGAAACTTGTATTTTCATTGGTACACGAACAATCAATGTTTATGACGATTGTGTTATCTATCTTGGCTTTCTTGGCCGTGTTAGCATTGGGAATTGCTTTGTCTGTGGGTGGCAGTGTTATCCGTTGGAACACACAATGGGATAAATATGCGACAGTCCAAATCACCAACCCAGACAATGTGAACCAAGTAAAAAAAATCTTTGCTGAAAACGCATCTAAATTTAACAATATCCAAGAAATATCTAAAAACGAAATGGAACAAATGTTGCAACCTTGGGTTTCCAGTGGGGCGCGAATAAACAAATACCTTCCTGTGATGTACGAATTGAAATTGCAAAATTCTTCCGATATGGGTTTGATAAGGGCAAAGATTTCACCATATGCAAAATTTTTAACCCATACATCCGCATTGAAAACATCTATATCCGCGGGTTGGAAACTGGTTTCAATCACAAGTTTGGTTTTAATTATAATTTTGGTGTCGATAGGTTTTTGTGTATCATATATATCACGAAATATCGCAATGTTACACAAACACGAACTTGAAATATTGAATCAGGTCGGCGCCCAAGATAATTTTATCGCGAACCAAATGCAAATTATAGTCGCAAAAATAAGTATAATTGCTTGTGCTATTGGTTTTGTATGTGCGGTACCAATTATATTAATGATTTTGACCACGGCACATTCTGCACGCATAGGGTTAATGTCAACATTATCTTTGTCAACGACAAATTGGCTGACACTAGTATTGTTGCCAATAGCTATTGTTACACTATCTATATATATAACCAAAAAGACAACATTTAAGATATTATCAGAAAAATGATAAAATACATTCCTATATCTTTGGTATTGATATTTTGTTTTGTGTTTGGCGGGATAATGTTCAAATCTATGACCCCTCTAAGATGTCAATCATTACAACAAGACGACAACATATTTGTACTAACAGGTGATGCACGTCGTATTCCATACGCATTGAAAAAATTAGAGGCTTTGCGATATGGAAATCTTTATGTTATTGGCGCAGGTGCCATAACAACAATTCCGAATCATACCCACATAAATGTAGAATCTGCATCTAAATCTACCTATCAAAATGCATTGGCGATAAAAAAAATTGTTAACGAAAACCACCTTGAACGCATCGTTGTTGTGACAACCGAAGACCACATGAATCGCGCGTTATATTTGCTGCGTGACACATTACCAGACACAGATATTATTGCCTGTCCTGCTTCTTTGACTGGTATGCCAACCCCAGCGCGCGCAAAAAGATGGACAATAGAATATATAAAATACATTGTCACATTATTTGGAATAAAGGAAAGTTAGAAATGTTACGCACAATAATATTC
>Ga0310786_10008408_pt1 | contig 13256 bp, 10 predicted proteins | sample AusTroGonzalo_MG_FD_203881 | JGI IMG/M metagenome (GOLD analysis project Ga0310786, IMG submission 203881) | Bovine rumen microbial communities from tropical cattle in Woodstock, Queensland, Australia - Gonzalo_03 (v2) (version 2) | ecosystem: Host-associated > Mammals > Digestive system >... | reverse complement strand
TTTGACTGCCGCCAGTGCGATGCCTTTCTTCTCGATTTCCTCGAACAGCTCCAGGAAGAAGGACCTGACGTCAAGTCCATCCGGCAGAGCGCCGAAATTGGGGTCTATTCCCAGGCACGCGCAGTTACCTGCAGCACGTGCGGTTTTCTCAAGCAGCGTCACGTAGTCCATCAGCGTTCCTCCTTCTTCCATCCGTGGTTCTCTCCCCAGGTGAACGGGGACGCCGACCACTCCAGCAGCATTGCCTCCTGATCCGGCTTGATGTAGCCCGTTTCCCTTGCAATCGGAATCACGTAGCTGTAGTCGAGTATCGTCAGCGGGGTGCACACCGGATCAAGAGAGGCAAAAGCCTGCTTGCCCTGATCCGTGCCGTAGGAGAATATTGCCAGGCACCACGGGACAATTCCGTCGGCTTCCTGAATGGCCTTGACCGCATTGATCGACGACATTCCGGTGCTGATCAGGTCCTCTATCAGGACGACCTTCTTGCCGTCATAGCCCTTGGCTCTTCCGAGGCCTTCAATCTGGTTCTGGAGTCCGTGGTCCTTGGAGGACGACCTTATGTAGGAGACAGGCTTCTTCATCATGTCCGCCAGCGTGGTGGCATGCGGGATTCCGGCGGTGCTGGTGCCGGCGATGTTGTCCGGATCAAAACCGATGTCCTCCAGAATCTCCCTGAAGCACAGCGCTATCATGCGCCTGGTTTCATAATCCCCAAGGAGGGTCCTGTTGTCGTTGTAGATGGGCATGTAGTAGCCGCTTGCCCAGCAGAAGGGCTTATCCGGAGAAAGCCTGATGGCTCCCATCTCAAGGGCCTTGCGTGCGATGTCGTCCGCATACTTCGTAGGTTTCATGTAATCCTCCTCAGTTCCTGAATATTTCCTTGAACGTGTGCACCCTGCCGCAGTAGGCACAGCTGTACCTGCCGTCGTGGGTCCTTCTGAACATGGCCTGGACGTGCTCGCTCTGGCTGTCGTTGGATATGCAGGCCTCGTTGCGGCACATCAGGTCATCGAAGTTGTAGATGCGCGGGGGCAGGGAAGTGCGGTATTTCTCCACCACCTTTCCGTCCTTGATTATGTTCAGCGTGCATCCCGGGGTCACGGCCGCAAGGCGCTTTATCTGGGTGTGGCTGAGCGTGAAACTGCCGGGTCTGAAGATGATTCCCTTGTAGCGGCCGTCGGCGCTCTGGCTGACCCATTCCCCGCCCTTGAGGGCATCCAGCTCCATGACCCTGCGTATCAGGATCATGTGGCGCCTGATCTCCTCAGGTGTTTCTCCCTTGCAGATGTGGTCGATCACTATGCCGTCTCGGATGGGCCTGACGCCCTCCGATATCTCTTCCTTCTTGGTTCCGGCGGACGGCGTCACCTTCCTGATCCACTCGTCGTCTTCGGCCGCTGCCGGAATGTCCTTCTGAACGAAGTCGTCTCCGATTTTCCCCGCCACCAGCGCGAGCAGTACTATCCTGCAGTACATTCCGTTGATGGACTGCTTCTCCCAGCCGTTGAGCGGGGTGTCGTCCAGGAAGGTTGGGATTGTGGGATGGACCTTATGCCTGGGAAGAGGATGGTAGAACTTGGTTCCCTCGGGAATCATGTCCAGGAACTCGCGGCGGAACGTGATCGACGCCCTGAGTATGTCGGCCTTGGCCAGGATTTTCTCTCCCATGCGTTCGAGCTGGGGTCTGGTGAAGTACCACTTGGCGGCGATATCCTTCTGCTTCAGGTACTCCTCGATGGACTTGAACGAGCGGACCTTGAAGCCGTTTTCCAGCATCCTGGTCACGTAGCTTTCCGGCATGGCGAGCTCGTCCGGGGCAATCAGATCCACGCGGACCTTGTCCCACAGCTTGAGGCCGTCGGCCTTGCTGTGCACCGTCCTGCCGTGGTAGAGGTCTCCCACAAGCGCTATGTGGAGCGATGAAGTATCCCAGTCGTTGTCCTCAAGGAACGAATACTCGTCCAACAGTTCCTGCGTGGGATGCTCGTGCTTGCCGTCTCCGGCATTGATGAATGCGGGTCTGAACGGAAGGCCGTTCCTGCGGGCGTAGGCGGCGCATTCCTCGCTGAGGTATCTGCACACGCCCTCCACCTTGCTGCGTATGACGAAGATGCGGTTGTTGTAGCCGCACAGCGTGTTGAACGTGTCGGCGTAGCTTTCGCCCTTGTTGAATGATGAACTGTCGGCACTCATCTCCGTGAGCTTGGCATGGTGGAAGTTCGCTGCGTTTCGGAAGCTTTCCTTGGTCCTGGTGCTGTCCTCCAGGAACACCTCGTAGATTCCGAAATCAGGGTCGTTGATCCTGAATCTGTCCTCGGCCGCCTTGTCTTCGGATGCCGCCGCCTTCTTGAGGTCCCTGACCTTGGAGAAGAGGTAGAGCCTCTCTTCCTTGGTGAAGTCGTCTATCACGCACAGGGAGCGTCCTTTGAAACTGTTCATGTCACACCTCCGTCGGGCTCATTATAGTCCGCGGGCGTGTGCATATTCAACAATGTCGGAGTACTTGAATAGTACAAAAAACGGCCTTTATAAAATACTGCACCCGGGCGGAATCTGTGCCATAATGGACACCATGAAGTTCATCTGGTCGTACATGAGGAAGCACGTTTGGGCAATCATCCTTGTCCTGACGGTCAAGACATTGGGAACGGTGCTTGAACTCTTTCTCCCGTACATCCTCGAGTACATGATAGACACCGTTGCGCCCAAGAAGGATATGGGGCTCATCCTCATGTGGGGAGGCATCATGCTTGCCCTGGCCATAGTGGTCAGGTTCCTCAGCGTGGGTGCCAACCGCGGGTCCGTCAGGATAGCGCGCAAGTGCATCTACAAGGTAAGGCAGGACCTGTTCACCAAATCCATCAACCTCTCGGGCGACCAGCTGGATGAAGTGGGTCTGCCGTCCCTGATCTCCAGGATGACCAGCGATTCCTACAACGTCCAGTCCTTCATGCAGATCACCCAGACAATCGCAGTCCGCGCGCCCATCCTGCTGTTCGGCGGCATCTTCATCACGCTTTCCATGGACACGGGGCTTGCAATGATCCTGATAATCATGGCTCCGATCCTGCTTGTGGCCGTAGTGATAATCTCCAGAAAGGGAATCCCGCTCTACGACATCGTCCAGAGCAGGCTCGATGACGTGGTGCGCATAATGCGTGAGAACATCACCGGAATCCGCGTGGTCAAGGCACTGTCCAAGGAAGACTACGAGAAGCGCCGCTTCTCGGATGCCAACCGGACCATGAGCCGCTCGGAGATCAAGGCCAGCGTGGTGATGTCGCTGCCGGGACCGGTGATCAGCCTGGCCATGAACATCGGACTCACGCTGGTGGTGCTGTTCGGAGCATACAGGGTCAACAAGGGCGTCACCCAGCCGGGCGTCATCCTTGCGTTCCTCTCTTACTTCCAGATGATCCTCATGGGCGTTCTGATCCTCAACCGCTTCTTCCTCAACATGAGCAAGGCCAATGCATCGGCAAACAGGATCTCTTCCGTCATGTCGCAGCCGGAAGGCCTTAAGAAACTGGAGCATGGTGCAGAGGCTCCGTCGGACGACTACATAATCTTCGACGACGTGTCCTTCAGCTACAACCCGCATGACGCATCCCGCCACGGAAAGAAGCTTGATGCCTTTGCCGGAGGAAAGAGGGAGAAGACCCTCAAGAACATCAGCTTCAGCATCCCGCGCGGAGGCAGCCTCGGGATCATAGGAGCCACCGGAAGCGGCAAGACCACCGTCCTGAATCTCCTGATGAGGTTCTACGATCCACAGGAAGGCCATGTGTTCGTGGACGGGAAGGACGTGCGCACATATGACCTTGACGATCTCAGGCGTCACTTCGGGGTGGTTTTCCAGAACGATGCCATATTTGCCGACACAATAGCCGAAAACCTGTCGTTCGGAAGGGAAATAGGCTATGAACAGATGCAGGCAGCGGCGCAGAACGCCATGGCCGGCGAGTTCATAGACGAATACGATGACCAGTACGAGCACAAGGCCGCAATACACGGAGCCAACTTCTCCGGCGGCCAGAAGCAGAGGCTCCTGATCTCCAGGGCGCTTGCCGCCCGTCCGGAGATACTCGTCCTTGACGACTCGTCCAGCGCACTGGATTACAAGACCGATTCGCTTCTGAGGAAGAACATCCGCAGCAACCATGGTGACGCCACCATGATAATAATCGCCCAGCGCGTCAGCTCAATAATGAACCTTGACCGGATAATGGTGCTTGAAGAGGGTCGGATCATAGGCATGGGAACGCACGAGGAGCTTCTTGCCTCCACGCCGCAGTACCGTGACATCTACGAGACCCAGATGGGGGAGGTCTGAATGCCGCCTAACAACGTCATCAACGAACACAAGCCCAAGGACTCCAGGAAGGCACTCAGACGCATCCTCTCCTATGTGAAGGAATTCAGGGTCCTGATAATCATAGCCGTCGTCCTGAGCTTTGCGGCCAACATCCTCTCCCTCATCGGGCCAAGCCTGGCAGGAAAGGCCATCAACGAGGCTGCCGCCGGAGCCGGAAAGGTGAACTTCGACAAAGTCATCCACTACGTGCTGCTCATGCTGCTCTTCTACGTGTCGTCGTCCCTCATCTCCCTGGGAATCAGTATCATGATGACCCTGGTGTCCAAGTACACGGCCAGGAAACTCCGCAAGGAATGCTTCGAGAAACTGTCCCGGCTGCCGGTATCGTTCTTCGACAAGAACCAGGCCGGAGACATCATAAGCCGCGTGAGCTACGATGTGGATGTAGTCTCGGCATCCATCCAGACCGACATAGTGGCAATAATGACCAGCTCCGTCACGGTGCTCGGATCGCTGTTCATGATGATCAGCATATCGCCTGTTCTTGCGCTGATAGTGCTGGTCACCATCCCCATCTCCGTATCGTACACCGTCTACATCAAGAAGAAGACCAGACCTCTGTTCATAAAGCGCTCCAAGAGCTACGGCTCCATGAACGGATTCGTGGAGGAGATGTTCTCCGGAGAGAAGACAATCCAGGCCTATGCCTACGGGAACAAGGTCTGCGAACGGTTTGCAGATGTCAACGGCCAGGCCGCCGACGCCTACTACAATGCTGACCGTCGCGGAGTTGCCATCGGACCTTCGATGGGAATGATCAACAACCTCTCTCTGGGCCTGATTGCCACGCTGGGATCGTTCCTCTTCATGGGCGGAAAGGTCTCGCTGGGCCAGATTTCGTCCTTCATCCTCTATTCACGCAAGTTCTCCGGTCCCATCAACGAGATTGCGAACATAATGAACGAGATATTCTCCGCACTCTCCGCATCCGAGAGGATCTTCGGCCTGCTTGACGAGCCCGAGGAGGTTCCCGATCTTGAGAATGCCGTGGTGCTTGACGACGTCAAGGGCGATGTCGAATTCGACGATGTTTCCTTCGGCTATGATCCGGGCAAGACAATCCTGCACAACCTGAGCTTCAGTGCCCCGCGCGGCAAGCTCATTGCAATAGTCGGTCCCACCGGTGCCGGAAAGACCACGATGATAAACCTGCTGATGCGCTTCTACGACTGTGACAGCGGCATGATCCGCGTGGACGGCAGGAACGAGCTTGAATACACGCGGCCCAGCCTGCGTGCGGCCTACGCCATGGTGCTCCAGGATACCTGGCTGTTCCGCGGCACGGTGTACGAGAACATCGCCTACGGCAGCGAGAACGCAACCATGGACGATGTCGTGCGCGTTGCAAAGAAGGCGCACATCCATCCGTTCATCATGAGGCTTCCCGACGGCTACGACACCGTAATCAGCGAAGACGGCGGCAACATCTCCAAGGGCCAGAAGCAGCTTCTGACCATTGCACGCGCCATGCTCTATGACTCCAAGATGCTGATTCTGGACGAGGCCACGTCAAATGTCGATACCTCCACCGAGCGCGAGATCCAGGACGCAATGCTTGAGCTTATGAGCGGAAAGACATGCTTCGTGATAGCCCACAGGCTCTCGACCATCCAGAATGCCGACAACATACTGGTTCTGGACCACGGCGATGTTGTGGAGCAGGGTACACACCGTCAGCTGATGGACAAGAAAGGTTTCTACTACAGGCTTTACGCTTCCCAGTATGAGTGATATGGTTCAGGACTTCTTCCGGGACTTCCTCTCCCTGTATGACCTGTTCAGATCGATGAAGTAGGAGAACCTGATTGCCAGACCCACGACGAACGAGAGTTCCACTACAATCTTGAATACTGTAGCAATGGCAACCTCTTCTACCTGGGAATTCATGGTGAAGATGTTTCCCAGAAGTATGACGATCATGGCTATCGTCATGACTGCACCTGCGATGTTCTTCCGGAAGACTCCCTTGTAGATCCTGATTGCCGTCATTCCCACCAATGCGGTCACCAGAGCCGAGAGAAAACCTGTCGTATATACGATGATGATTGATGCCAGCGGGTATTCGGCATCTATGTAGGAATTTGCATTGGCTATCGTCCAGAGAACATCTGATACTGCAATTGCAAGCAATGAGAAGCCGCTGAGAAGCAGAAGGCGGTTCGAGAGCAGTTTCTTCCTGTTGCGGCCCATGATGATGGTCAGGCTCTGGCTGTCCTCTCCGGAAAGAGCCTTATCGGCCCGTTCGTCATACAGTTTTATGGAATGGACCTTTTTCGATATCGCCTTTTCAAAGTCGATCTCCTCCGACCGGTCCACGAATATACCGTAGACGGATTCCCAGATCAGGACGCACCCGAAAATGTCGATCACATACGTGAACAGGTCACTTGCCACATTTCCTTCTCCCCACCATCCGAAAAGAATGCCGTAGGTCTTGAGCAATATGAAAGTAACTCCCATGAACATCAGGAATCCGATTTTAATTCCCTTTCCCGTGTTCTCACGTATGAATCTGAGGTGTCTTAATGAGAGAGCATCATTGATTCCTTCCATGACTCTTTCAGGCTCCACCCCCTCATAGTCATCGATTGTTATCGAGAACTCGGCCTTGTATCCCTCCGGAATATCCTGCAGAAGCTCCACCATGTTGTCGGTAGCCTCGTCCGAGATGTTCGGTTTCTCCCGGAACTCGACATTGTCGAAATACAGTTCGCTTGCCTTCTCATAGTGAAGGGGTATCTCGAAGATCTTTTTCTTCCTGTCGTATCCGTAGTAATCGGACAGCTTCTCTACAGCCCCATCCTGCTCGATTTCGTAGGAGCTGAGGAATCTTCTCTTCTTTACCTTCTTCTCTTTCTTCTCGGTTTTCTTGGCCATGTCGTCCTCTTATGTCACAGGGAATTCCATGTTCTTTGCCTTGAGCATGGGATCTCCGGAAAGCGAGCTTTCCTCCCAGTCGTCCCTTTTTGCCTGGATGAACTTGCTGAACAGGATTTCCGGGATCATCGTCTTCACGAATCCGGAATTCTCCGCGCGCCTGATGGCATCGTTCAGTGTATCCGGCAGTTCGCTTCCGGTCTGGAAGTCATCCGGATCCAGATTCTCGCGTACCCCTTCCATGGCGGCTCCTGCAAGGAGCAGGCAGGCAAGATACGGGTTGCAGGAAGGATCGGTGCTCCTGACCTTTACCCTGGCCGTCTCCGGGTGGATCTTAAGCAGATAGTTTCCGTTGCCCGTTCCGTAGTTGACCACGGAAGGAGCCTCGAATGTTCCGATTCTCTCGTAGGAGTTGGCAATCGGATTAAGGAACAGCGTGATTTCCTCTATGCGCCTCAGGATTCCTGCGGTCATCTGTCTTGCACGGGTGCATTTCTCTGATTCCCCGGCTCCGGGAAGTGAGAGACTGATCGCCAGATCCGAACCGTTCTCGTTGAAAAGCGGCTTGGGCAGGAAGGATGCGAACAGACCCATGCGGTCCGCCGTATTCTTGACTATGTCCCTGAACGTCACCAGGTGGTCTGCGGCATCAAGCAGGGAAGAGGGGCTGAAGCGGATTTCATTCTGACCCGGGCCCTTCTCGTGGTGGCTGGCCACGTATGTGATTCCCATCTGCTCCATGGTCAGGCATATCTCGCGCCTGATGTTCTCTCCCTTGTCTATCGGGGATGCCTCGAAGTATGAGGCGCGGTCCATGGGGATATCCGTCGGGTTGCCCTCGGCGTCCTTTTTGAAGAGGTAGAACTCGCATTCGGTCCTTGCCTGAAGGTCTGTCTTGGCCTTTTTGAGTGATTTTTCATAGGCTTTGAGCATCGAGCGGACATCGCCTTCGAAAGGTCTGCCGTCCGACTGTCGGATCTCGCAGAAGAAGCGGGCTACTTTTCCGTCGGTCGGTCTCCAGGGGAGGATGGTCAGCGTATCCGGGTCCGGAAAGAGCAGGATGTCGGAATCATCCATGTTCAGGAATCCCCTTACCGAGGCGGCGTTGAGGCCTACACCTTGCTCCATTGCCCTGGGCAGTGACTTGGAACTGATCGATATGTTCTTGAGCTGTCCGAAGATGTCGCAGAACGCCAGCTTGATGAACCTTATGTCCTGTTCCTCGATGAATGCCATTATCCTGTCGCGGGTCTTGCCGTCCATATTGTCCTCCAGATCAGTGTCCATTATACTTTAATTTCAGTTTTTGTTTCAAATAAGTTGACGGTTTGACCTAAATAAAGTAGAAGGTTTCATATCTATATACAGAAACACGGGGTAAAGCATGGAGACAGTGGCTGATTATTTCGGAAGTCTGGTTTTCAACGACAGTGTCATGAGGGAGAAGCTTCCCAAGGACATCTACAGGACTCTGCGCCGCACCATAGCGGAGGGCAAGGACATAGACCTTGCCGTGGCCAACAGCGTTGCCAACGCCATGAAGACCTGGGCGCTGGAGCACGGCTGCACTCACTACACCCACTGGTTCCAGCCCATGACCGGAATCACTGCAGAAAAGCATGATGCCTTCGTCAATCCCGCGGAGGGCGGACGTGCCATCCTGGAGTTCTCAGGAAAAGGCCTCATCAAGGGCGAGGCCGACGGCTCCTCGTTCCCGTCCGGAGGCCTCAGGGCTACATTCGAGGCCCGCGGCTACACCGCCTGGGACCCCACCAGCTACGCCTTCATCCGTGACGACGTCCTCTACATCCCCACTGTCTTCTGCTCATACACCGGCGAGGTCCTGGACAAGAAGACCCCGCTTCTCAGAAGCATGGAGGCAATCAGCACCGAGGCCGTCGGCATCCTGAAGCTCTTCGGCGACGACGTCAGGCGCGTGACCACCACCGTGGGTCCCGAGCAGGAATACTTCCTCATCGACAGCAGGGATTTCCAGAGAAGGCGGGACCTCCGCTTCACCGGACGCACGCTGTTCGGCGCAAGGGCCCCCAAGGGTCAGGAGATGGACGACCACTACTACGGCGCCATCAGGACACGCGTTGCGGAGTTCATGAGGGATCTGGACAAGGAGCTCTGGAAGCTGGGCGTCTGCGCAAAGACCCGCCACAACGAGGTTGCCCCGTGCCAGCATGAGCTTGCTCCCGTCTTTGCCACCACCAACGTGGCAGTGGACCACAACCAGATCACCATGGACATGATGAAGAAGGTGGCCGAGCGCCACGGCTTTGTCTGCCTCCTGCACGAGAAGCCTTTTGCAGGCGTCAACGGAAGCGGAAAGCACAACAACTGGTCCATCTCCACCGATACCGGAGTAAACCTTCTGGATCCGGGGAAGAACCCCAAGGACAACCTGCGCTTCCTGCTGTTCCTCTCTGCCGTGATCAAGGCCGTTGACGAGTATCAGGATCTTCTGAGGGTTTCCGTTGCAAGTGCCGGCAACGACCACAGGCTGGGTGCCAACGAGGCTCCGCCTGCAATAGTCTCCATGTTCCTCGGTGACGAGATAACGGAGATCCTGGAGTCCATTGCCGCCGGAAAGACCGCAAAGGGTGCTTCAAAGACCAACATGGAGCTGGGCGTGCATGTTCTTCCGTCATTCAGGAAGGACACCACGGACCGCAACAGGACATCCCCGTTCGCATTCACCGGAAACAAGTTCGAGTTCAGGATGCTGGGCTCCTCGTTCTCAGTGGCCGGACCCAACATCGTCATCAACACCATCGTGGCCAAGGAGCTCAGGGGTTTCCGTGAGGTCCTGCAGGATGCAAAGAACCTCGAATCTGCGGTTCTGGACCTGGTGAGGGATACCTACAACAGCCACAGGAGGATAGTCTTCAACGGCAACAACTACGCCCCCGAATGGGTGAAGGAAGCCGGGAGAAGGGGACTTCTGAACCTCCGCTCCACACCTGAGGCGCTTGATGCATTCATCGCGCAGAAGAACATCGACCTGTTCTCCGAGTTCGGCGTGTTCAGCCCGCTGGAGATGCACTCACGCTTCGAGATCCTCACGGACGAGTACTCCAAGACCATCCATATCGAAGCGCTCACAATGCGCGATATGATAGTCCAGGAGATCATTCCCGCAGTAAGTTATTACTCTTCTATCCTCGCCCAGAGCATCAATGCAAAGAAGACGGCCAATCCCGGTCTTGCCTGCAAGGTCGAGGGCGCCACGCTGGAGAAGGTGAGCACATTGCTGGATGTCCTTTCCGAAAGATGCGATGCCCTGTCGACCCTGATAGACAGAAGCGCGTTGCACGGCGGTGCCGAGCTGTCGCACTTCACGCGGCAGTGCATAGTCCCTGCCATGGAGGATGCCAGGAAGGCGGCCGATGAGCTTGAGCTGATTGTGGGAAGGGTGTACTGGCCGTTCCCCAACTACGGGGACATTCTCCATTACGTAAATTAGGATTCGAAGACCTTTCTGATGCTGCCGTAGTGGAGGAACTTTCCTTCGTCCGCTATGGCCCTGATTTCGTCGGCCGTTGCGAACTTCCCGTCAATGTCTTCCTCAGTCTGGAGCTTTATGTCGGCTTCGGTGATGTCCATGTCGAAGCGGTAGATATCCACTATGTAGTTCTGTCCCTTGTTCTCCCTATGGTAGCAGAACTGATATCCTCCGGCGGCATGCGATACGTCTACGCCTGTCTCCTCCAGGACTTCGCGGCATACGGCCTCAAATGAGCTCTCGCCGGCCTTGACACCGCCTCCGGGAATCTCCCACCATCCGGGTGCCCATGCCTTGTCCATGGCACGCCTTGTGATCAGGAACCTTCCGTCTGGTATGCGGATGACACCGAGTACCGAAAGATAGTAGTCTCCCTCCGCCATTGTCCAGTCGTTGCGGACCATCGTGCGGCCCGTCCTGTTCTTGTTGATGTCATAGATGTCCCAGAGTTCCATGCGTGCATGATACAACAACAATCAAACTTGGAACAGACGGCAGTATGGAATATACTCTCCATATGAAACGCTACAGAATCGGTGAGATCGCAAGGCTGTCTGGGCTGACTTTGAGGACCATAAGGTATTACGGTGAGCTCGGGCTGCTGCACGAGGGCCGCACCGGCGGCAACCAGCGCTATTACTCCGACCAGGACCTCGTCTACCTCAAGCGGATCGTAGAGCTCAAGTCACTGGGCTTCTCCCTTGACGAGATATCCAGGATCATACGGCTCAAGGACGATGACCGCAGCGGCAACAAGAGGCGCACTGAGCTTCTGACCCAGTACCGCAGCAAGCTGTCCCAGAGCATGGAGCGCATGACCGTGATGCAGGAACACATCGACGAACTGAAGTGGCACATCGACCAGCTGGAGAGCGCCGAGGACGGTTTCACCGAGTGCCCGGGATCCGCCTGCGCCGGCTGCGAGCACAAGACAAAATGCATTTTCTTCAGGTCCGAATGAAATTTCAATAAAAAGGGTATTGCATCTTTTTCCCCGGGATGGTATGTTTCTATTGACAGTAACGTTACTGTACACAGAAACACTTTACGCCAGAGGAGGAACACATCATGGCAAACAAACCCATCAAGGACATCCCTTACAAAATCTATCTTTCGGAAAGCGAGATTCCCTCCTCATGGTACAACCTCCGTGCGGACATGAAGAACAAGCCGGCACCGCTTCTCAACCCCGGCACTCTCAAGCCCATGACGGCAGAGGAGCTGGAGGGAGTCTTCTGCAAGGAACTGGTGAAGCAGGAACTGGACAACGACACCCGCTTCATCGAGATTCCCAAGGAAATCCAGGACTTCTACAAGATGTACAGACCGTCTCCCACGGTCAGGGCCTACTGCCTTGAGGAAGCACTCGGAACTCCCGCACATATCTATTACAAGTTCGAAGGCAACAACACATCCGGAAGCCACAAGCTGAATTCCGCCATCGCCCAGGCCTACTACGCCAAGCAACAGGGACTCAAGGGCGTCACCACGGAAACCGGTGCAGGGCAGTGGGGAACGGCCCTTTCCATGAGCTGTGCATACCTCGGCCTTGACCTCAAGGTCTACATGGTCAAGATCAGCTACGAGCAGAAGCCCGGCCGCCGCGAGGTCATGAGGACCTATGGCGCCGAAGTCACTCCTTCTCCCTCGAACACAACCGAGGCCGGAAGAAGGATCCTTGCCGCATTCCCCGGAACCAACGGATCCTTGGGATGCGCCATAAGCGAGGCCGTCGAGTACGCCGTAACCCATGAAGGATACAGATATGTCCTCGGCTCCGTGCTGAACCAGGTGCTCCTGCATCAGAGCGTCATCGGCCTTGAGGCAAAGGCAGCCCTGGACAAATACGGAGTGAAGCCCGACATCATCATCGGATGCGCAGGCGGCGGATCCAACCTGGGAGGTCTGATTGCACCGTTCATGGGCGAGAAGCTCAGGGGCGAGGCCGATTACCGCTTCATAGCAGTCGAGCCTGCATCCTGCCCGTCATTCACACGCGGCAAATATGCATACGATTTCTGCGATACCGGCTATGTCTGCCCGCTGGCAAAGATGTACACCCTCGGAAGCCAGTTCATGCCGTCTCCGAACCACGCCGGCGGCCTGAGGTTCCACGGAATGTCATCCATCCTCTCGCAGCTTTACGACGACGGCTACATGGAGGCGGTGAGCGTGGAGCAGACAAGGGTCTTCGAGGCGGCCGAGATGTTTGCAAGGACCGAGGGAATCCTTCCAGCTCCGGAAAGCAGCCATGCCATCAGGGTTGCAATCGATGAAGCCCTGAAGTGCAAGGAGACGGGAGAGGCCAAAGACATCCTCTTCGGCCTTACCGGAACCGGTTATTTCGACCTTTCGGCCTACAAGAGCTTCAATGACGGCACCATGAGCGATTCAATTCCCACTGACGCCGATATTGCAGCCTCTCTTGCCAAGCTGCCCAAGGTCTGAATCAGCAAATAATCGACATAGTGTAAAATTAGCCTGAAATTC
>Ga0310786_10008406_pt1 | contig 13257 bp, 9 predicted proteins | sample AusTroGonzalo_MG_FD_203881 | JGI IMG/M metagenome (GOLD analysis project Ga0310786, IMG submission 203881) | Bovine rumen microbial communities from tropical cattle in Woodstock, Queensland, Australia - Gonzalo_03 (v2) (version 2) | ecosystem: Host-associated > Mammals > Digestive system >... | reverse complement strand
GACTGATGCCTTCAGGATTGTCCGTTTCGTCAGGCTTGGTAACCAGCGCCTTATCATAGTGCAGTTGCAACTGCTTGTACTTCTCGCGCAGTTCCTGAATGTCGGCACTCAACTGGAGGTTGATCTCGTTCTGACGACGGTTACGGCGGCGCATGGCGTACCAGACAGCGACAGTGAGCAGAGCCAACAGGAGGGTAGTCCCGATGCCGATAATGACGGCACGGCGTTTGGCCTGTCGCTCCTCGTCTTTCTCACTTCTCAACTGTTCGGTGTCGAACTCCGCACTGAAGCGGGCTAAGTTCTCGGCCGTAGTGTTGCTGTAGATAGAGTCCTTCAAGGCGTTAAAACGTTCTAACTCTGTCTTAGCAGAGTCAGGATTGCTATCCCATAGTGACTCATAGATACCCTTCTGAGCATGCAGTTCGTTATAGGAGTCGTGCAGCTGACGGAAGATAGCTGCGGCTTCACGATAATAGGACAGAGCCTCAGCAGGGCGCTCCTGTCCTAACAGTGCCATTCCCATCTTATTGCAGCTGATACCCAATGACTGCAGATTGCCACTTTCACGGAAGGCGGGAATGACCTGTTGCAGCAACTGCTGGGCCTCGCCATAGCGATGGAGGCCTATAAGCACTGCCGCCTTCTGCGCCAAGCGCACTTTGACGGCATCCTCACGGCCTAATTTCTTTTCTAAGAGGTATGCAGCATCGGCATATTCCAAGGCGCGTTGGTCGTTGGCCATAGAGTGGTACACCTCGGAGGCCATTCCCAACAAAACGGCCTTACGCTGCGGATTGTTCGCCTCGTCAACCAGCGTCAGCGCCTTCGTGATGTATTGTTCAGCCTCCTTGGGTTGCTTGGCAGCCATATAGATAGCCGCCAGCGTATTAAGGCTGGAACTCATGCGGTCGTTATCGCCGCTCTGATTATCCAACTGGTAGCAGAGTTTGGCATTAGTGGCGGCATTGTCATAGTCACCCAGACGGACATACGTAATGGCTAACAGACTCAGGCAGTCGGCCTCCTCGTCACGGTTGCTGCCTGCACGTAGCAGGGGAATGGCCCGTTGGGCAAACTTGATGGCATCCTGATATCGCTGCTGGGCATAGAAATACTCCCCCGCCCAGTACCACGTTTCCTGTCGAAGCGAGTCCTTGGGGGTAGAGGCACTGAAAGTGCAAGGGTCGCTGACACCGGCCTCTTCATACACCTTAAACAGCCGGTTGGCTGTCTGCCAATCGGCAGACCGCTCGAAACACGACAACAGCGAATCAACAATATCCGCCCTACCGCTGCCAGATAGCAGTAGTAGGGCGGCTGTTGTCAGGATGGCTCTCAGCATTATAGCAGGTTCATCGTGTCGGTGGCAATCATCAACTCCTCATCAGTGGGGATGACGACGACTTTCACCTTAGAATCATCGGCCGAGATAATAGCTTCCTCGCCACGAATGTTATTCTTCTGCTCGTCGAACTTGATGCCGAGGAACTCCATGTTCTTACAGACTTCTGAGCGCATGCCAATCTGGTTCTCGCCGACACCTGCGGTGAAGACCACAACGTCGAGACCACCCATAGCGGCAGCGTAGGCACCGATATACTTCTTAATGCGATAGAAGTACATATCCTGGGCTAATTGAGCACGCTCGTTTCCTTCCTTGGCAGCATTTTCCACGTCACGCATATCGGAAGAACCGCCCGTCAAGCCAGCCACACCACTCTTCTTGTTCAGCAGGTTCGACATACCGTCGGCATCGAGTCCGAGTTTCTTCTCAATAAACGTCACTGCACCGCCGTCAATATCACCTGCACGGGTACCCATGACCAAGCCCTCCAACGGGGTAAGACCCATTGAGGTGTCGATGCACTTACCATCAACCACAGCAGCAATAGAGCCGCCATTACCTACGTGACAGGTCACCATCTTGGTGCCTTCCTGAGGGATGCCGAGGAACTCACAGGCACGCTGTGACACGTAACGATGGGAAGTTCCGTGGAAACCGTAGCGGCGGATGCCGTACTTCTCGTACAGTTCATAAGGAATAGCGTACATGAAGGCCTTCGGCGGCATGGTCTGGTGGAAGGCGGTATCGAAAACGCCTACCTGAGGCAGGCCAGGCATCAGTTCCTTCACAGCATTCACGCCCTTCAGGTTAGCGGGGTTGTGCAGCGGAGCCAGGTCAGAGCACTCTTCGAAGGCTTTCAGCACCTCGTCGGTCAGAATAACCGACTTATTGAACTTCTCGCCTCCATGCACCATGCGGTGACCTACAGCGTCAATCTCGTCGAGACTCTTGATAACACCAATCTCAGGGTCAGTCAACAGCGAGAAGATGAACTTCACGCCTTCGGTGTGCTCGGGAATGTCGTGCATAATCTGCTTTTTCTCACCATTAGCCAGTTTCACCTTTACAAAGGCACCGTCCAAACCAACGCGCTCAGCACCACCACTGGTCATCACACTCTTGTCGTCCATGTTGTACAGGGCGTACTTGATTGACGACGAACCACAGTTTAATACTAATATCTTCATATCTTCTTCACTTTTCACTTCTTCACTTCTTCGCGTCCATAGCCTGGCAGGCCGTAATAGCCACCATATAATAGATGTCGTCAACCGAGCAACCGCGCGAAAGGTCGTTCACCGGGCGGGCAATACCCTGCAGCACGGGACCGATGGCGATAGCATCGCCCAGGCGCTGTACCATCTTATAGCCGATGTTACCGACTTCAAGGTTCGGGAATACCAGCACATTAGCCTTACCGGCAATGTCAGAGCCGGGAGCCTTCTTGGCACCTACGGAGGGAACGAGGGCGGCATCAGCCTGCAGCTCACCATCAATCTTCAGGTCGGGAGCCATCTCCTTAGCCAGACGGGTAGCCTCAATCACCTTGTCGCAGACCTCATGCTTGGCACTGCCCTTCGTTGAGAAGCTCAGCATAGCCACGCGGGGCTCTTTGAAACCAGCCACAGCCTTAGCCATCTGAGCCGTGCAAACTGCAATCTGCGAAAGCTGATTAGCATCGGGCATCGGGGTAACAGCCACATCGGCCACGACAAGTACACCGTCCTCTCCATACTGCTTCTGCTTAGAGATAAGCAGCAGTCCACCGCTGACACATGTGATGCCTGGGGCGCACTTGATAATCTGCAGGGCAGGACGTAGCGTGTCGCCCGTCGTTGACAGGGCTCCGCTAATCTGTCCGTCGGCACCTTCAGTCTTGATAATCATACAACCGTAGTACAGCGGATTCTTCACCAACTCACGAGCCTGCTCAATGGTCATGCCTTTCGACTTGCGCAACTCGGCCAGTTTCTCGGCATACTCCTCAGCCTTCGGACTGGTCAGCGGGTCAATAATGGTGGCCTTACCGATGTTCTTAAGACCCCATTGGGCGGCGAGACCGTTAATCTCGTCTACATTACCTAAGAGGATGATGTTAGCGACGTCGTCAGCCAGCACTTTGTCGGCTGCACGGAGAGTACGCTCCTCAGTTGCTTCCGGGAGCACGATGCGCTGCTTGTCTGACTTGGCACGCGCAACGATTTGACTTAATATATCCATAGCTTGTTTTGTATAATATGTTGTTCTTTGGCTATCACGGGACTGCAAAAGTACGAAAAATTTTTCGAATACCTTATAGTCAGGGGATTATTTTTCAGAAAATTAAGCGAAAACCTTTACGAATCAAAAATAATTGCTTACCTTTGCACCATTGAAAAAAGTAAAAATGAAAAGGTGAAGAAGTGAAATCATGAAGGAAAAACTGAGATTGTTGAGTCCCGCCTTATTATTGGCGGCTCTCGTGGCAACGGCATATTTCCTGTTGAAATATGAGAGTGAATACCTGTGGAAAGTACAGGAGCTGAACTTGTTTCTCGATACTCCGTTGTTCCTGAAACAACAGATGGTGACATCGGGCTGGCTCTTGACGTGGTTAGGAACCTACTTCACCGAGTTCTTTTATTTTCCGTGGGTGGGTGTCCTTATACTCTGCCTATGGTGGGCGCTATTAATGCTGGTCATCGGACGCACCTTCCGGGTGTCACTGAAATGGTGCGTGGTTTTGCTCATTCCTGTTGCCGCATTGCTGGTATCAGACGTCGACTTAGGCTATTGGGTGTATTACATGAAACTGCGCGGCCATTTCTATGCCGCTACTATCGGTACAACGCTGGCCGTCGCTGCTGTGTGGCTCTACCGTCTTTTGCTCTCTAAGTTCTACCTGCGACCCGTCTATATGGTTGTCAGTACGGCTGTGCTCTATCCTCTGATAGGGTTTTATGGCCTGCTGGCTACGCTGCTGATGGCCATCCTGACGTGGCGGTTAAAGGGAATGACGCTGGGTGCGCGCATCATAGCGACAGTAGTGGCACTGCTCAGTATCGTGTTCTGGCCACTGTTCTATTATAACTACGTATTCTATCAGACCAGCCTTGGAAATATCTGGTGGACAGGACTCCCTCTCTTTGTCATCGACCAGGAGTACTCTGCCTATTATATACCTTATTATATATTAGTGTTCTCGCTGGTGGTGATGGCAGCATTGTATCGTTGCCAATGTCCCGCTTTACTGAAACGCCCCGTGATGTGGATTGCCACTCAGGCAGTCTTGATTGTTGCTGTGGTGTGGTGTGTGCAGCATTACTGGTACCGCGACTATAACTTCCACAAGGAGCTGCGTATGCAACAGTGTGTGGAAAACCTCAACTGGCAGGGAGTCTTGGACGAGGCCGCCTATGCTGAAGAAGAGCCCACGCGCGCCATTGTCATGATGAAGAACTTGGCCTTGTTCCGCTTAGGTAGTCAGGGCGACAAGATGTACCATTACAAAACAGGTGCCAAGGCCAGCACGGCAGATATCCCCGTCAGTATGACACAGGTCGTAGGACGTTCCGTCTACTATCATTATGGCCTGCTTAACTACTGCTACCGCTGGTGTCTGGAGGACGGTGTGGAGTTCGGATGGCGAGCCGAATATCTGAAATACCTAACCCGCTGTGCCCTGCTCAATGGCGAATATCGCGTGGCCCGCAAGTATATTGCCCAGCTGAAGCACACCCGCTACCATCGCGAGTGGACAGAACGATACGAGAAGTTCCTTGATAACGACAAAGCCATACTGGCTGATGCCGAGTTCCAGCCTATTCTCCATCTGATGAAGGGTGATGACATTTTAGGCAGCGACAACGGCCTGGCCGAGAAATTCCTGATGACCCAATTTGTCTCTGTAGAAAGCGACGACAAACTCTTCCAGGAACAGGCACTCATTGCCGCCCTGTGGATGAAGGACATCCAGACATTCTGGCCCCGTTTCTTCCAGTATGCCCAAAGCCATGCTGGAGAGCACATGCCTACACACTTTCAGGAGGCTGCCTATCTGTATGGCAACCTTGAGCATCAGGTGGACATCAGCAAGATGCCCTTTGACAAGGAGGTAGTCCAGACCTATAAGGACTTCATGGCCTTGGCCCAGCAATGCCAAGGCATGAGCGAAGAGCAGATGAAGGAAGTCTTCTACCCCCGCTTTGGTCACACCTTCTATTACGAATACTTCCTGATCAGGAACCAGAAACTGTATTGATCAGGACTAATACTGAACGACAACCGACCGTTTGGTCAGCGTCTTTACAGCGGGGGTTCCTACGATGGTGAGGTGATCCTCGGGCTCCTCACTTTCAGTACCGTTGTCGCAGGCCCAGCTCTTCTTGACATTGACGGTGAACGATCCACCACTGACGACAATCGCCTTGTCGCTCTTCACGCCCTTAGGTTTACTTTCATCGTTGGAACCGGTAGTGGTGACGTTGAGCGTTCCGCCACTGACGACGACGCTGTCGGTAGCGTTGATACCTTTGCCGCCGTCACCCTTGCTGGTAATGGTCAGCGAGCCACCTGTCATTGTGAAGAGACTATCCGTCTTGATGCCTGCTGCAGAGGTGGTGTCGCGTACACCATCCACGGTCTCTATCTTACAATCGCCCGTGGTGGTGATGGTGGTGTTGCCGCCATTGATGGTCAGTCCGTCGTTCACCTTGATGCCACGACCACCGTCAGCCTTCGCGCTGATAACCAGCGAACCATCGTCGATGACGATGTAGTCGTCGCTGACAATGCCGCTCTTGGCGTTACCGTTGACGGTCAGCTTGCCTGTTCCCGTAAAGCGTATCTGTCCCTCGCTGAAGAACGTTCCTTTTTGGTCATACGCCTGTGCGGCATAGCTCTCGCCGTCGGTAAGCGTATTCTCAGTATTGTCAGCCAGCGTGACGTAGAGCCACTTCGAGCACTGGTTGTTGATGGCCGAACCATCGGCATTGGTGATACTGACGCCGTTGAGCACCAGTCCCCACGCCTTCTGGCTATAGACCAGCAGCGAACCGTCGGGGGTAGAGCCGCTGAGCGTCAGCTGCAGGTATTTCTCTGTAGTTGAAGTCAGAGTGATGTCAGCATCAATACGGCTGACGGTCACTTTCTCAACATCGCCGGTCAGCGTGGCCGTTGCACCTTCGTAGGCAATGCCAATGAAAACCGTGTCAGGTTCGACGACGATATGAGTGGTGTCTGTCGTATCAGTGGGTTCGCCGCCCCCACCAGGGTTACCGTACTTCTGGGTAAAGTAGTCCAAGTTGTAAGCATCGTCGGTAGAGCAAGCCGTGATGGCCAGCACTGCCAATATGATTGAAAGTAGCTTTTTCATGATGGTCGTCGTTTAGAATTTGTATTTGTAGCCGAATCCTATGAGGTGGCAGTCCACCTCGTTGTCGTCGTCGTTGCTGTTGACGTGCTGATAACGATAGGTAAGCGACAGCACGTGTTTCTTCTGAATCTTATAGTCTACGCCCAGCTGGTAACGCATCTTGGCAATACCGTCGTCATCGTTGAACAGTTCGACGCTGGCTGTCGGATCGAATTTACAGCTTGGAATGTCGTAACTCACCTGCAAGCGGCTGCGGAGCATATTCTTGCTTTTTTCCTTGACAGACTCCATCGTATAGCCCGACAGATAATCGTCATCATCGTAGGTAAAAGCATACTTCTTGTCCTTGGCTTCAGGACGATAGGTGTACTGCCAGCGTTCGCGCAGGCTGAAATTGAAACGCCCCCAGTCCACATTACCCGAAAGGCTCAGGTTCAAGCGATGGCGTATGCCCCAGTAGGAGGGAGTCCACTTTTTAGGGTCACCGCTGCTGTTGAAAGTCAGTTCCTCGGCATTGTTGTCGTAGAGCAGATTATAGCCGGCTGATGCCTTCAGTCCCTTTGTCAGTTTGTACTCGGCACTGACGCCTGCACTCCAGCGGTCAGCAGTCTTCGTGTTGTTGCGGGTACGGAACTCCCCCTCCAGTCCTACACTCCATTTCTTCGACAACTTCTTCTCGGCACCCAGTTCGTACCACATACCGAAGTCATCGCCCTGGGCATTCGCAGTAAAAGCCAGACCGAGGAAGCACCAAAGAACACAAAAAAGTCTTTTCATTTTGTCTTGGTTTTGGTTATTCGGGTGCAAAGATAGGCAGAAAATGGGAATAAACAAAGAACTTTCTGTGAAACAGTCTTTTTTTTAAGTAAATTTCTTATTTCTTGCATACCAGACGGTTTGCAAGATGCCTCGCATGGCAAGGTAGACGATTTGTGCCAACCACAGCCCATTGTTGCCCATAGTATCCTTCGTCAGCAGATAGACGACCGCAAACGACAGCGTTGCCAGGAAGGTGGCCATCAACATTCCCCGACTAGCGGTGATGCCCACGAAGATGCCGTCCCAGATGAAGGCGGCAGCCCCCGCTGCAGGCACCAGCCATACCCACCAGATGAATCTTTCAGCCGTCTCTCGCACTTGCTGCTCGTCGGTCAGCAGACGTACGATATCCATACCGCCTACCATATATAATAAGGTGAAGATGGCAGTCATCACCAATGCCCATCTAAAAAGCCGTCGTAACGTCTCACGGAAGGCATCTGCATTAAGGGCACCATAGAACCGCCCGCCCAAGGCCTCACCAGCATAGGCAAAGCCGTCCATGAAGTAACTGAAGAACAGGAACAACTGCAGCATCACCGTATTCACCGACAGGATGACCGCCCCCTGACGGGCACTTGCCGAAGTGAAAAACAGGTTGACGCCAACAAGGCAGACGGTACGTAGGAAGAGGTCGAGGTTCACGCTTCCATGAAAGGAGAAGGAGCGCAGAGGATTAAAGGAGAAAGAGCGTGAAGGGCAAAAGGAGAGATGCCGCCAATAGTACTTCACCAGCAATCCCAGAGCCACGATGATTCCTATATACTGGGCAATGACGGTGCCGAGGGCCACGCCCTCTATCTTCATGCCGACACCATAAACCAGCGTCAGCGAGGCGAGAATATTGACCACGTTCTGCATGATGCTGATGAACATCGGGATAAGGGTGTTTTGCATCCCAATGAACCAGCCCGACAGACAATAGAGCCCCAACATGGCGGGAGCACCCCAAATGACAATATGAAAATAGGTGGTGGCATAGGGAATCACGTCGGGTGTCGGCCCCATCAACCAAAACATCAGCCACTTTAGCGGGAGTTGGAGAACAATCAGTACAAGGGCTGTCAGCAGGGCAATGCCGGCCGAACGTACCAATATTCTTGTGACGGCTGCAAGGTCGCGCCGTCCGTAGGCTTGGGCGGTCATGCCGCTGGTCGACATCCTGAGGAATCCGAAGAGCCAGTAGACGAGGTTGAAAATCATCGACCCCACGGCCACCGCCCCGATGTAGGCGGCGCTGCCCATGTGTCCGACGATAGCTACATCGATGAGCCCCAACAGCGGAACGGTGATGTTCGACACGATGGAGGGTACGGCAATTTTAAGTATCTGACGGTCTCTAAAATTCATTTTCGGATGCAAAGTTACGAAAATTAAATAAAAACTTCAATCTTCAATCTTCAATCTTCAATCTTTTTTCGTACCTTTGCACCCAAAATTCCAAGAATATGAATATCGAAGCATTGATTAGCAAGGCTGCCGGCGAGGCCGTGAAGGCACTCTACGGTATGGATGCAACTGAAAAGATGTTGCAGTTGCAGAAGACAAGAAGTGAGTTTGAGGGTAACCTGACGTTGGTGGTCTTTCCGTTTGTCAAGGCCGCTAAGAAGAGTCCTGAGCAGACGGCACAGGAGATTGGCGAATACCTCGTGCAGAATTGCACGGCCGTTGAGAAGTTCAACGTAGTAAAGGGTTTCCTGAATCTGAGCATCGGCGACGGTGCTTGGCTGGAACTGCTGAAGGCTATTGACCAAGACGAGCACTTCGGCACGAAGACAGCTAACGAGAACTCTCCTCTCGTCATGATTGAATACTCATCGCCTAACACCAACAAACCGCTGCACCTCGGCCACGTCCGCAACAACTTGCTCGGTTGGTCGTTAGCTCAGATTATGGAGGCTAATGGCAACAAGGTCGTCAAGACGAATATCGTCAACGACCGCGGTATTCATATCTGCAAGTCGATGCTCGCTTGGCTGAAATACGGCAACGGTGAGACCCCCGAGTCATCTGGCAAGAAGGGCGACCACCTCATCGGCGACTACTACGTGGCCTTCGACAAGCATTACCGCGAGGAAATCAAGGAATTGGTTGCTCAAGGTATGGATGAGGAGAAAGCTAAGCAGGAGGCTCCGCTCATCAAGGAGGCTCATGAAATGCTGGTGAAGTGGGAGCAGAACGACCCTGAGGTGCGTGCCCTGTGGGAGAAGATGAACAACTGGGTGTATGCGGGTTTCGATGAGACCTACAAAAAGATGGGGGTGTCGTTCGACAAGATATACTACGAGTCACAGACTTACCTCAAGGGTAAGGCCAAGGTGGAGGAAGGACTCGCCAAAGGTCTCTTCGAACGCCATGAGGACAACTCCGTCTGGGCCGACCTGACCAACGAGGGACTCGACCAGAAGTTGTTGTTGCGCAGCGACGGTACCTCTGTCTACATGACACAGGATATCGGCACCGCTGAGATGCGCTTCCAGGATTACCCCATCGACAAGATGATCTACGTCGTGGGCAACGAACAGAACTACCACTTCCAGGTGCTTAGCATCCTGCTCGACCGCCTCGGCTTTAAGTGGGGTAAGGAGCTGACGCACTTCTCCTACGGTATGGTAGAGTTGCCCAACGGCAAGATGAAAAGCCGCGAGGGCACCGTGGTGGATGCCGACGACCTGATGGCGTTGATGGTTGAAGATGCCTACAAAACCTCGATGGAACTGGGGAAATTTGACGATATGACCGAAGAGGAGCGCCGCGAGATTGCCCGCATCGTCGGCATGGGTGCCCTAAAATACTTTATCCTCAAAGTTGACGCGCGTAAAAACATGCTTTTCAACCCTGAGGAATCTATCGACTTCAACGGCAATACCGGTCCTTTCATCCAGTACACCTACGCCCGCATCCGCTCGATTTTAAGGAAGGCCGAAGAGCAAAGCATTTCTCTCTCCTCTCTCCTCTCTCCTCTCTCCTCTAAAGAGATCGAGCTTATTCAGAAGATGAATGAGTTCGGTGCTGCTGTCGAGCAGGCAGGAAAGGACTACTCGCCCTCGGGCATCGCCAACTACTGCTACGAACTGACGAAAGTCTTCAACCAGTTCTACCACGATTACTCCATTCTCAACGAGCCCGATGCTGACAAGCGCGCCGTTCGCCTCGTGTTGGCCCGTAATGTCGCCAAGATTATCAAGAGCGGCATGAGCCTCCTTGGTATTGAGGTGCCCGAGAGAATGTAATGAACGAAGCAACCGCGAAATTCATACGTGAACATGCTGACGACGATGTGCGTCAGCTGGCACTTCGGGGAATGAAAGACCCCGAAGTGAATTTGGTATATGCCCTCGACCAGATAGCAGGACGACAGACGGCACGACGGAAGTTGCCGTCGTGGGCGGCTACGGAAGGTATCATCTATCCGCCTCATCTGTCGATGGAGCAGTGTTCGAGTGAGCAGACGGCACATTATAAGGCTGCGATTATGCGAGAGCTGAGCGAAAGGCGGCGGATGGTCGACCTGACCGGAGGCTTTGGTGTCGACTTCTCTTTTTTGGCCCGTAGCTTCGAAGAGGCTATCTATGTGGAACGTCAGCAGCCGCTGTGCGACATTGCCCGCGAAAACTTCCGTCGGTTAGGAATCCATCAGGCTGAGGTGGTCTGCGGTGATGCGGAGGAGTACCTACGCAACATGCCCAAGGCAGACCTTATTTATATAGACCCTGCCCGTCGCGACAGTCACGGCGGAAGAACCTATGCCCTCAGCGACTGTACTCCCGACGTGTTGGCTCTCCGCAACTTGCTATTATCGAAGGCAGAGCGGGTGTTGCTGAAGCTGTCGCCAATGCTCGATTGGCGTAAGGCGGTCTGTGATCTTGGCGAGGAATATGTACGTGAGATACATATTGTCTCTGTTCAGAATGAGTGTAAGGAACTGCTCATAGTGATGGAGGATAGAGAATCTCGTGGAGCGAGGAACGTTGAGAGTGGAGTGAGCGCTCGACCTCTGGTCGCTTGCTACCGAAGGGACGCAAGAAATGTTCATTGCGTGAACCTGACTGGCGAGGGTAAGCAACATTTCGTGTTTGCTCCACAAATCTCCCTCCACACTCCACCCTCCACCCTCCACGAGAAAAGCTTCACCCTCCACGAGTTTAATTACCTCTACGAGCCCAATGCCTCCATCATGAAGGCAGGCTGTTTCGATGCACTTGCACAACAGTTTGGCGTCAGTCAGATAGCACAGAATAGTCACCTGTTCGTCTCAGACGTGCGCGTCAACGACTTTCCTGGCCGTGAATTTGCGATTGAGTCTGTGAGTACTATGGGCAAACGTGAACTGAAGGAGAAGCTGGGAGGAATGACGCAGGCCAACATTGCCGTCAGGAATTTCCCGCTGACGGTAGCCGAACTTCGCCGACGACTAAAACTGAGCGAGGGTGGCAGCACGTATATCTTTGCTACCACCCTCGCGGATAAGTCTCACGTCTTATTATTTACTCGTAAACTGTGTACTGAGCCTTAGAGTCAATGATGACGCAACGGTTCTTGTCGTTCTCAGCGAACGGCTGAACGGTGTCACCCTTAGAATCGATATCAATGCGGGCAGCGTCGCAGCCATACTTGTTGACCAGCGCATCCTTACACTCAGCAGCACGGCGCTCAGCGTACATGACGTTGATCTGGGGATTACCGGTACCACGGTCAGCATAACCAACAATCTGTACCTTGGCATCCTTGTACTTCTTCATGAAGTCAGCCACACGCTGCAATTGAGCCTGACCACCCTCTGTGGGGTCGCTCTTACAGATAACGTAGAAAATCTCCTCGTGCAGGTTCTCTGTCTTCACGACAGCCTTAGGCTCGGGCTTCTTCTCCTCAACGATAACGGGGGTAGCCTCAGCCAGGTCGGCACTGTTGTCCTCGACCACTTCCTGAACGATAGGTATCAGGACAGGAGCAGGCTTCTGGTAGCGCTTGCCGAAACGATAGCTGATACCCAGCATCGCTGTGAACTGCCAGTCGTCGGCATCGTTGGTCTTGGAATTGAAGCGGTCGTCGATAGAGTTGGCGTTGACCTCAAAGGAGAGGCCCAACGGCTTGGTAACGTCCGTCTCCAGGCGCAGACCAGCGCGGATGTTGTGACTCAGCTTGTCGTCCTTCCATGCCAACGGAGTTCTTGCGGCTGAGAGGTTCAGATCCTTCAGCTCATCGTTATCCCAGGCATAGTTCAGACCGATACCACCCAGAAGGATGATGTTCAGGGGATGTTTGGGAGTCTGCGACATCAGGTTGGTCAAGTTGATCAGCAGGTCAGCAGAAGGAGTGATGTACTTCCACTTATAGAACTGATCCAGATCTGAGAAGCCCGACTTTGCCTGCCATGCGTTGACGTGCAGGCGGGCACCGACGACGGGTGTGAAGTAGTGGCCAAAGCTGACTGCTACCGTCGGCGTGATCAGCTTGGTCATGTCGGCATCGGTAGATGTCAGTTGCACACCGCCCTGAGCCTCTACATACGAATAAGATTTCAACTGGTCACGGGTGTCTTCCTGCGCCGTGACAGTGCTCACCGCGAACAATGCCATTGTCGCCGTAAGGAGTAAATTCTTGTACTTCATCTTCTTCTTTTTTATGATATTCATTTAGATTGTTTCGGAATTCGCTTGCAAAGATAACGATTTTTCTTTAAATAACAAGAAAAAAGGGAAAGAAAGTTAAAAACCGTCTAATAAAATGAAGGATGCCC
>Ga0310786_10008404_pt1 | contig 13259 bp, 11 predicted proteins | sample AusTroGonzalo_MG_FD_203881 | JGI IMG/M metagenome (GOLD analysis project Ga0310786, IMG submission 203881) | Bovine rumen microbial communities from tropical cattle in Woodstock, Queensland, Australia - Gonzalo_03 (v2) (version 2) | ecosystem: Host-associated > Mammals > Digestive system >... | reverse complement strand
ATGAAGGGCATATAGAGAAGTTAACGGCGGAGGATAAAGAACTCGTGGCAGAGAGCGAGACCCATGATAAGGGAAAAGCTGTGGCTGTTAATGCCAAGGTTAGTGCTGAGTATGAGAAGCGGAAGATGTTACTTGAAGCCTCGGTCCGACTATGTGCTATCAATGTTTCGCCAGAAGGTTGTATGAGTGTTGGCTTTTCCGACAACTCGTGCAAACCTCCAGTTGCTTATTACATGGCAGTAGGGGAGACACGTGACGGATGGTTGGTAAAGTCCGCTGATATCTACACCAAGACTGCAGTTATCGAGAAAGATGGTGTGGAAGTTGAGATTGGGTTATCCAAGTCTGCTACAAGAACGGCAACGCCGGACGAAAAGGGGAATAGTGACAGCACTGTTGCTTCTGAGGAAATCGAACAGCAGAAGGCGATGAAGTTGGAGTTGCTTAGATTGCGGAATAATCTTGGGCACGAGTAGTGCCAGCCTAAGCACGATTTATGTCATCCCACGTGCCGCTATGTAATCCTGTCACGCTCACGCCTTAGCACCAAACTCGTTGGCTTCCGCTTCTGCTGCTCTGCACTTCCTTAATGGTTGCGCACGTGTGCGGTAGGCGGTTGGGCTTGACGCGCATAGGCGCGGCTGCAAGATGTCGTGTTGTGCGTTGTGAGGGGAAATGATATAATATCAACAGATAAAGGAATGTGTGTGCGAAACGGAGAATCGTCAAAAGAAGGAAGACAACGCAATGACAGAAAGAAAATATGGCTTTAGAGGGAAAATGCTGGGAGGCATAGCACTTATAATATGTTCGTTTGGCCTAGGGGCGTTGTGGATGGCGCAGTCTCCTGCAGACGGCGAGCATCGGCTGTTTACGCTTCCGGGCGGGGTGAAGATGGAGATGGTATACGTCGCGCCCGGCAGTTTTAAGATGGGGTGCGAGTCGGGGAAATACAACGAGAAGCCGGTCCATGATGTTTGCATTACGAAGGGATACTGGATTGGCAAGTACCCCGTCACGCAGTCGCAGTGGAAAGCGCTTGTGTCTGCGAACGGCGTTTTGCTTGCGGAATACGACCCGCCGCCCCCTGATTGCGCCAATTCTGGCAGTGGATGTTGCAGTAGACGGGACATAGACGTGGCGGCGGGCCTTGACACCTCCGACTTCCCGATGTACAACATAAGCTGGGATGACTGCGACACGCTCGTCAATGCGCTGAACGCAAAAGAGGGCGGCGGCAGAACTTGGTCCATTCCGACCGAAGCGCAGTGGGAGTTCGCCGCAAGGGGCGGTAACAAGTCCCGTGGCTACACCTACAGCGGCGGAAACGACCTGGATGCTGTTGGCTGGTATTACGAGAACTCCGGGGTCAGGCGGTTGTCGGATAGTGACTGGAAGGATTGGCAGAAGGCTCTTGAAAACCTGGTTTCCAACAAGTGCCGACCGCATTCGGTCAAGGAGAAAGACGTCGGCAACGAATTGGGCATTGTCGGCATGAGCGGCAATGTGTTTGAATGGTGCCAAGATAGGTATGACCATACTGACTATTACTCGAAGAGTCCTGTCAATGATCCTTGCAATACAGCATCGGGCGAAGACCGTGTCTTGCGCGGCGGCGGCTGGCGCAACACCGCGCAGTTCTGCCGCTCCACAAACCGCGACGGGTTCTTCCCCGACATCCGCAAAAACTTCTTCGGCTTCCGCCTTTGTTGCTCCGAAGGACCGCGCAAATGAGCGGAGCTGAAGAGCGAGCGGCGGAGCAGGGCGGCCCAGGCGGAGCGGGCCGCCGCGACGACGCGAGCGTGGCGGTTGGCCCTGACGCGCACATGCGCGAAAAGGGCGCACATGCGCGAAATAGGCGCGCATGTGCGTCTTAGGCGCGTACGCGCGACCAAACGCCAACCAAATGCCCCCTTGACATACATACCCGCGGGTATGTATAATGTACGGCATGATTCGATGGGGTAGAGTTTTGTACGTCGCGTTTGCGACTGTGACACTTGTCGCCGGATGCCGCACGGTGCTTGATGCGCGGCGCGCGCAGGACGAGGTCGCGGCGGTTGGAGGAGGCGCATCGCGCGACAAGGGCGCGGTGAATCTCGCGGGGTTTTCGCTGGAGGCGCTAGTCGACTATGCGCTGACCAACAGGCCCGCAATGGTTTCCGCCGCGCTCGCCGTGGAAGACGCCAGGCTTGCGATGAAGGAGATTGCCGCGGACGCGCCTGTCGCGTCGATGACGCCTTGGAACGCCGCGCACCTTAGCGCGTCGCTGGGGTATTCCGAGAGCTCGAAGTCCGCGCACCTGAGCGACCTGAAGGCCAAGACGATCAAGGGCAAGGCGACCGGGGCGCTCTCGCTGGACCTGCTTCTCTGGGACTTCGGCCGCAACGCCGCGAAGGCGCGCGCCCAGGCGGAGAACGTGCTTGCGGCCGAGCTGACGCTCGCGCAGCAGGGCTACACAGTGTTCGCAGAGGTCTCGGCGGCGTACTTTGCGCTGCTGCAGAACGAGGCCCTGCACGAGGTGGCGTCGTCGAACGTCGTGCAGTACGCGGAGCACCTTGCGCAGGCCGAGGACAGGTTCGAGCAGGGAGAGGCGCAGAGGCTGGACGTGCTTCGCGCGAAGCTCGATCTGGCGCGTGCGGCGGAGAGCGAGGTCGCGGCGTCGAACGACGTAGTGGTCGCGGGGGCGAGGCTGATGGCGGCCCTCGGCGTGGATGCGTCGCGCGGGGACTTCAGGAGCGTGCTCGGCGAGCGTCCGACAGGGCTGGAGCGGGCGATGCGGATTTTCGCGGACACGGACGAGAGCGCCAAGGCGGCGTTCGAGTTCGCCAGGACCAACGCTCCGTCGATGCAGGTGGCGAGGGCCAAGCTGCGGGCCGCGTCCGCGCAGGTCGACTACGCCGTCGCGGACCTGATGCCCACCCTGTCGGCAAGTTTGTCGCTCAACTGGACGGATCCTCTCTGGTACTGGCGCTGGGGCTTCAACGCCGCCCAGTCGCTGTTCACCGGATGGCGCAGGACGACCGCCGTAGACCGCGCGGTCGTCTCCTTGCGCTCGGCGGATGTCGCGGTCGACGGGGAGGAGCAGGCGCTTTCGCGGAGCCTCGAAGTGGCCGTCGCCGAGCGCGACAACGCGCGCGAGGCCTTCTGTACGGCCGAGGAGAGCGTCCGGCAGGCCAAGGAGAACCTGGACACGGTCGTCGCGCAGTACGAGGTCGGCGACGTGTCGCGGGTCGAGTTCACGGACGCCGTCTCGGCATACGCGGAGGCGCGCGGCAACAGGGTCAAGGCGTTTTACAGGGGGCAGGCCGCGGAGGCGGCGCTGTTCGAGCTGACGGGGCGCGAGCCAGTCTACGCGGATGAGAGGGTCACGGAGGAGGGACTATGAGGGATGTTCTCGGGAATGCGGCGCTTGCGCTGTGCTGTGCGGCGCTCGCGGCGGGGTGCGACGGGACGGTCGGCGGCGTGCAGCCGGGCGCGGTTGCGTACCGCACGGCGCCGGTCGTCCGAATGGACGTCGTGCGCACGGTCGAGGCGACGGGGACCGTTACGCCGCGGAACAGCTCGAAGGGCATCCCCGTCGGCGCCCAGGTCAACGGCAAGCTCATAAAGCTGTTCGCGGACTACAACTCCGTCGTGACGAACGGACAGGTCGTGGCGCTCATAGACCCGCTGGTGTACGAGGCCAACTACAAGAGCGCAGTCGCGCAGCTGCACGTGAACGAGGCGAACGTCAAGGTAAGGGAGGCTTCGCTCAAGTCCGCAAGGGCGGAGCTCGTCCTCGCGGAGAAGACGTACGAGCGCAAGAAGGCGCTCGTCGAGCGCAAGACCGCGCCTGTCGCCGACCTCGACAGCGCGACGGAATCGCTGGAGCGCTCGAGGGCCAGCGTCGAGAGCGCGGAGGCGAGCCTCGCCAGCGCGCGTGCCTCCGTGGAGCAGTCCAGGGCGGCGGCCGACAAGGCGAGGACGGACCTCGGGTACTGCACGATCGTGTCGCCCGTGGACGGGATCGTCATAGACCGCAAGGTGGAGGAGGGCGAGACGGTCGTCTCGTCTATGAACGCGGTACCCGTGCTGACGATCGCCGAGGACCTTAAGACGGTCTGGGTGGAGGCGACGGTCCCGGAGGCGGACGTAGGGCACGTCAAGATAGGGCAGGACGTGAGCTTCACGGCGGATGCGTACAGGCGCAGGTTCAAGGGGCGGGTCATACAGGTGCGGCGCGCGGCGACGACGACGAACAACGTCGTGACGTTCCCTGTGATAATAGAGGCCGAGAACCCCGACGAGATGCTCTTCCCCGGGATGACGGCGACTCTGTCGATCGAGACCGCGCGTGCCGAGAACACGGTCGCCGTCGCGGCGGCGGCCTTCAGGTTCCGCCCGAAGGCGGAGGAGCTGGAGCGGCTCGGCGAAGTGCCGCGCGGCAGAAAGCTCTGGCTCAAGCCGGCGAAGGAAGGCGACCCGCTGGAGTACGTGCTCGTGGAGGAGGGCGTGACGGACGACTCGTTCATGCAGGTGGTCTGCGAGGGGGCGGACGCGCTGGAGGGCCGCGAGGCCATCGTCGGATACGAGACCAAGGCGTCCGCCAAGGCCGGGGGGGACTCGACGAACAACCCGTTCATGCCGAAGTTCCCGGCGCGCAACAAGAACAAGGGCACGGCCCCGGAGCCCAAGAAGAAGTAGCAGGCGGAAGATGCCCCACCTCATAGAGACAAAGGACCTGCGGAAGACGTACGACATCGGCGACGAGCCGGTGCACGCGCTCGACGGCGTGTCCCTCGCCATAGACGAGGGCGAGTTCGTCGCGATAATGGGCGCGTCGGGGTCGGGCAAGTCCACGATGCTGAACATCCTCGGCTGCCTGGACACGCCGACTTCGGGGTCGTACCTCCTCGACGGCACCGAGGTCGCGGCCAGGACGCCGACGGAGCTTGCGCACATACGGAACGCCAAGCTCGGGTTCGTGTTCCAGAGCTTCAACCTGCTGCCGAGGACGAGCGCGCTCGAGAACGTGGAGCTGCCGGACCTGTACATGGGGCGGCTTTCGATGCGCGAGAGGCGCAGGCGGGCGCTCTCGCTGCTGAAGCGCGTGGGGCTGGGCGGACGCCACTCGCACACGCCGGCGCAGCTTTCCGGCGGGCAGCAGCAGCGCGTCGCCATCGCGCGGGCCCTCATGAACAACCCGCCGGTCGTGTTCGCGGACGAGCCGACGGGCAACCTCGACACAAAGAGCTCGATCGAGATAATGAACCTATTCACCGAGCTTTCGGACGAGGGGATCACCATCGTGATGGTGACGCACGAGGACGACATCGCGGCCTACGCGAAGCGGCACATCGTGATGCGCGACGGCAAGGTCATGCGCGACGACCGCGGCGAAGGCGGCCGCAAGACGACGGAGCAGGTGTCCCTGTTCGTCAAGGAGGCGCTCGCGTGAATCTCTGGATGATATTCAAGGTCGCCGCAAGGGCGATCGCCAGGAACAAGACGAGGTCGGTCCTGACGTGCATCGGCATAATCGTCGGCATAGCGGCGGTGATATGCGTGATGGCGATAGGCCAGGGGGCCCAGACGATGATGGTCAAGGAGATATCGTCCATGGGCAACAACCTGATGATGGTCTTCCCCGAGCGGCGCAACCAGGGCCCGGTGTCCGGCGGAATGGGCCAGGGGCAGAACATGACCGCCGACGACGCGGAGGCGGTGAAGCGCGAGCTCGGGCACCTCGTCCAGGGCGTGAGCCCGACCGTGCGCACGACGGTGCAGATGATGTACGCGGCCAAGAACTGGTCCGGCAACGTCCAGGGCGTCTCGACCGACGTGCTGCTAATAAGCAACTGGACGGTGTCGGAGGGGCGGTTCTTCACGGACGAGGAGACGCAGCGCTCCGCGCGCGTGTGCGTCATAGGCACGACGGTTAGGGCGAACCTCTTCGGCGAAGACGAGGACCCCGTCGGCAAGACACTCCGCCTCAGGAACATGACGTTCAAGATCATCGGGGTCCTCGGCTCCAAGGGCGCCAACAACTGGGGGCAGGACCAGGACGACGTCGTCATGGCGCCTTACACGAGCGTGCAGAGGTATCTGCAGAGGTCGAAGTTCCGCACCATCAACATGATGAACCTGTCGCTCGTCACGATGGACGACCTCGACGTCGCGAAGCGCGAGGTCGCCGCGCTGCTCCGGCAGCGACACCACCTCGCGGACTGGCAGGACGACGACTTCGAGACGAGGGACACGACGGAGATCATGAACACGATAGGCTCCGTGACGGGCCTGATGACGGTCCTGTTGACGGCGGTCGCGGCAATATCGCTGCTCGTCGGCGGAATCGGCATCATGAACATCATGCTCGTCTCGGTGACGGAGCGCATAAAGGAGATCGGACTCAGGATGTCCATCGGCGCGACGCCTGCCAACATACTTGCGCAGTTCCTCCTGGAGGCCATCGTGCTGTCGACCGTCGGAGGGGCGTTCGGCGTGGCGCTCGGCGTCGGCGGCGCAAAGGTGATCGGGATATGGAAGGGCTGGCCGATACTCGTGCAGGTCCCGTCCGCCGTAGGCGCGTTCTTCTTCTCGTCCGTGGTCGGAATGTTCTTCGGATTCTACCCGGCTTACCGCGCTTCCAAGCTGAACCCCATCGACTGCCTGCGGTACGAATGACGCTGGACGGGGGGATAGGGGGCGTTGTCACAAGATGGATGCTCAGGACGTAATTCTCGGCTCCAGGGTCGCGCACGTGCGCGAGCTGAAGACGGAAGTCGCGCGGCTCAAGGCCGACAACGCGCGGCTCCGCGACGAAAACGCGGAGCTGCGCGAGCACTTCGGCATGGCTCTCCTGGCGGCGGAAGACCTCAGTGCGCTCGCGCCTGGCGGCAGGTTCGTGATCGTCGACGGCTGGAACATGATCCTCGGCTCGCGTCGGCTGGCGCGCGACCGCGATGAACTTGTCGCCCTTGCGCGGCGCCATCTCGACGAACACCCAGGGGACTTCGTCTGGATCGTGTTCGACGGCCCGAGGGAGAACTCTCGGACGGAGGGCCGGCTGCGCATAACCTACACCGGGGGGACAGGTCCACACAGGGCGGACAGGTTCGTGTGCGACTTCCTGAGGATGGCGCGCCTCTCCGGCGACATTTCCCGCATAGACGTCATGACGAACGACTCGGACTTCGCGAAGGAGGTCCGACGAATGTCGGAGGGCTCTTGACCGTTTAATGAATCCTTTAGGACAATTCTAAACAACCCTTTAGAATTGTCCTAAATCGTAATGACGGGAGTTATGCCTGCTGGCTTAAGAATGTCTTGGCTGATACGACAGTAGGTGCATCGTATTTAAAGCAGTCCATGTTCTCGTGATTCCCTTCAAGTACGACTTGGGATGGGACCTATTGCGCGGCGGCGGCGTTTTTGGTATACTACGCGCCATCTTGCCCATGGTGGGCGGGATGAAGCGAATGATTCGGGGTAGTCCATCCCCGGACAAAGCGGATTAATCTTAACCAAGGATTAAAGGAGAAAACAAAATGGAAATGCCTACGTCTGCCCTTACGGGCATCTCGCTCAAGGACATGTTTGACGCCGGACTGCACTTCGGCCATCAGACAAAGCGCTGGAACCCGAAGATGAAGGGATACATCTTCGACAAGCGCAACGGAATCCACATCATCGACCTCACGCAGACGGTCACGCTGCTCGACGAGGCGGCCCAGTTCCTCAAGGACACTGTGCTCGCCGGCAAGAACATCCTCTTTGTCGCGACCAAGAAGCAGGTCTCCGAGCTCGTCAAGGAGTGCGCGACCTCCGTCGGACAGTTCTACATCACCGAGCGCTGGCTCGGCGGCACGCTGACGAACGCGAAGACGATCCGCTCGTCCGTCAAGCGCATGCGCCAGCTCCAGGCGACCGCCAAGGCCAACGGCGGCGAGCTCTCCGAGCACAAGCAGGAGGCTTCGATGCTGCGCCGCGAACTGAACAAGCTCGAGAAGAACCTGACCGGCATCGCGGACATGGCCGAGCAGCCTGGCGCAGTCGTCGTCGTCGACGTCGTTCGCGAGGCCAACGCCGTCAAGGAGGCCGTCAGGCTCCACATCCCGGTCGTCGCGATCGTCGACACGAACGCCGACCCCGAGCCGATCGACTACGTCATCCCCGGCAACGACGACACCGTCAGGGGCGTCGAGCTCATCCTCAGCGGCCTGACCAAGGTCATCAAGTCCGCCGCCGACGAGTACAGCGCCAAGGCCGCCGAGGAGAACCGCAAGCGCGAGGCCGACCGCGCCAGGCGCGACGAGGCCGAGAAGGCCGCCCGCGCCGAGCGCAAGGCCAAGTCCGCCGCCTCCAAGGAGGGCGCGAAGCGCTCCTCCACGAGGAAGTCCTCCGTCGCCGTCAACGTCAAGGCCGCCGCCCGCGCCGCCAAGGAGGCCGCCGAGGCCAAGGCCAAGGCCGACCTCGAGGCGAAGCGCCAGGCAGCGGTCGTCGAGGCGCAGGCCGCCGTCGCGGCCGCCGCGGAAGAGGCGCCCAAGGCCGAGCCCGCCGCTCCTGCTGCGGAGTGAAAGTCCGAAGGTTAAGAATCTAAAGTTGGAATTCGTCAAAGGCAAGGAAACACAATGGCTATAACGATTCAGATGATCAAGGAGCTCCGCGAGGCGACTGCCGCCGGTATGGGAGCCTGCAAGGAGGCGCTGACCGCCACCAACGGCAACATGGAGGAGGCCGTCAAGTACCTCCGCGAGAAGGGGCTTGCCGTCGCCGCCAAGCGCGTCGACAAGGAGTCGAAGCAGGGCATCGTCGCCCTCGCCGAAGCCGCCGACAAGAAGTCGATGGCCCTCGCCGAGGTCAACTGCGAGACCGACTTCGTCGCCAAGACCGACGCATTCGTCAAGTTCGTCGACGACGCGGCCAAGGTCGCGCTTGAGGGCAAGGACATCGAGGCGACGCTCAACGACGACTACAAGATGCTCCTCACCAAGACCGGCGAGAACGTCAAGATCCGCCGCAGCGAGCGCTATGCGCTCGAGGGCGCGGGCGTCCTCTCGGGCTACATCCACATGGGCGGCAAGATCGGCGTGCTCGTCGAGCTGGCCTGCGAGAAGGCCGACGCGCCGGAGCTCGTCGAGGCCGCGCACATGGTCTGCCTGCACATCGCAGCCAACGCCCCGAAGTACGTCAAGCCCGAGGATGTCCCCCAGGCCGAGGTCGACGCGGAGCTCGAGATCAAGCTCAACGCGCTCAAGGAGCAGAAGGGCAAGCTGCCGCCGGAGCAGGCGCTCGTCGGCATCAAGAAGGGCATGGCCGCGAAGTTCTACACGCAGATCTGCCTCGTGAAGCAGGACTACGTCGCGAACGACGACCTCACCGTCGAGAAGTACCTCGCCGAGGTCTCCAAGGCCGTCGGCGCACCAGTCGAGGTCAAGCGCTTCTGCCGCATGCAGCTCGGCGCTTGAGGCATCGGCTCCATCAGCGCACGCCGCCCATGTACAGCATCGGCGGCGTGCGCTTCTGCAGGTTACGCTGCGTATCGTCGAGGCGGCGTTTATGACTAATCGCGACTTGCTTTCCGGGGGTCTAAAATAGTATAATATCCCCCAATGTTCTCATTTCTGAGGAAGAAAGCGCGCAAGCCGGTCGTCTACAAGCGATCGGAGCACTGCATTTCGCGCAAGAACATCGATCCGGATGCTCTGAAGGTGCTGTACAGGCTGTCGGGCCTGGGCTACACCGCGTATCTGGTCGGCGGCGGCGTGCGCGACCTCCTCATGGGGCGCAAGCCGAAGGACTTCGACGTGGGCACCTCCGCGCAGCCGAACGAGGTCAAGCGCGCGTTCCGCAACTGCTTTTTGATAGGGCGGCGCTTCCGCCTCGCGCATGTGCGCTTCGGCGACAAGGTCATAGAGACGGCGACGTTCCGCCAGAACTCCCAGACTGTCGGCGAGATCATCGAGCACGCCGCCGAGGGCCCGCTGGAGGACAACACGTTCGGCACGCCGGAGACGGACGCATACCGCCGCGACTTCACGGTGAACGGGCTCTTCTACGACATCAAGGACTTCAGCGTCATCGACTGGGTCGGCGGGATGAAGGACATTGAGCGGAAGATCATCCGCTCCATAGGCGACCCCGAGATTCGCTTCCAGGAGGACCCCGTGCGGATGATGCGCGCGATCAAGTTCTCCGCGCGCCTGGGCTTCACCATCGAGAAGAAGACGTATGCCGCGATGAAGAAGCACCACAGCTGCATCCTCACCGCGTCCGTTCCGCGCGTCTGCGAGGAGGTGTTCCGCCTGTTCACATACGGGCACAGCGAGGAGGCCTTCCGCCAGATGTGGGAGACCGGGATGCTCGGCGACCTGCTTCCGGCGCTTTCGGAGTGCATTGCCAAGACCGGCGGCAGGAAGAGCGTCGTCTGGAAGTACCTCGGCGTCCTCGACCAGTATGAGCTGATGATGTCCGGAAAGGGCTTCGAGGTCTCGAACGCCATCCGCGCCGCGGTGCTGATGACGGTGCTGTTCCGCGCGGAGAACAGGGACGGCTCCGGCCGCCGGGTCATGCAGACGATGATGGACTCGCTGAAGATCCCGAAGGCGACCTACTTTACCGCGGTGCTGCTCCTGGAGAGCGGCCGTCGGTTCGCGACTCCGCCCACGAAGGGCAAGTCGCGGTTCATACACAACAGGGATTTCCTGGACGCGCTCGACTACAACAGGATCGTGCGCCGGGCCGAAGGAAAGGACGAAAGCGTCCTCAACGCGTGGTCAGACCTCTACGAAGAGAAAGGAAAGAAAGAATGAACATCCCAGAAGAACTGCTTCCCGTCGTCGAGTGGTGGGAGAAGGACGGAAAGAAGACTCTTGCCGTCGCAGCCGTCGCCGGCGTGGTCGCGCTCGGAATATGGTCGTGGCGCGCCCACAGGGAGAGCGTCCGCGAAGACGCCGCCGCCGCGCTGATCGGCTATGGGGACGCGGACTCTCTCCAGGCCGCCGTCGACGGCTATGGTGCGCTCGAGAGCGGCCCGATGCTCAAGCTCAAGCTTGCCGCGGCGTATTTCGCGCGCCAGGAGGACGGCGACGTCCAGAAGGCCCTGGAGCTCTACGACGAGCTCTGCGCCAGCGGCTCCGCCCCCGCGGGATACGAAGGCATCCCCGTCGTAGGCCGCGCCGAGTGCCTTGAGGCGCTGGAGCGCTGGGACGAGGCCGCGAAGGCGTATGCCGGCTTTGTGGAGGAGGCCTCCACGAACTCCTGCCTCAGGCTTACGGCCCAGCTCGGCGCGGCGCGCTGCCGCGCGCAGATTGGCGAGCGTGACGCCGCAGTCGCCGACCTCGAGGCGCTCAAGAGGGAACTTGTCTCCGACGACGCGGCCGTGGCCCGTGTGGACGCGACGCTCGACGTCGTGAAGCGCTGGGTCAAGCGCGAGGCGCCGGTCGCCGTCGCTGAGCCCGTCGTGGCCGAGACTCCGGCGGAGCCGGCCCAGGCGGCCGAACCCGAGGTCAAGGACGCGTCTGCTATCGTCCTTCCGTCGGCGCGTCCCGCCGCGCCAGTAGCCGCGCCTGTCGTAGTCCCCGCCCCCGCCCCTGCGCCGGAGGCGGCCCCCGTGCCCGCGGCGGCTGCTCCTGAGCCGGCGCCAGCTCCGGCTGCCGCAGAAGCTCCGGCTGTCGCAGAAGCTCCGGCTGCCGCAGAAGCCCCGGCTGCGCCAGCACCTGAAGCGAAATGACGGTCGTTAGAGAGCCGATGTGGGACGACGCCCCTCGCTCGAGGGTGCATGGCGCCGTCCGCCAGGTCGTGAGGTTTCTCTCGGCCCTGGGCTGGTCGGCTCGGATAATGACGGAGTCCATGCTGGCGTTTCCCTCGGTCCTCGTCAGGCGCAACAGCCGCGCCGACCTCGGGCGCCAGCTTTACGTAACCGGGATCCGCACGCTCCCCGTGGTCACGGTCGTCTCGCTCTTCATCGGGATGATCCTCGCCCTTCAGGTCGGGCTGGAGCTCCGGCGCTTCAACCAGGAGATATACCTCGGCGCGGCCGTCATGATCTCGCTTGTCCGCGAGATGGGGCCGTTCAGCTGCGGAATGTGCCTGGCCGCGTGCGTCGGCTCCGCCATCGCCGCCGAGCTCGGCACTATGAAGGTCAACGACGAGATTGCCGCGCTTGAGATAATGTCGATTTCGCCGCTGCGCTTCCTGGCCGCCCCGCGCATCCTGGCGCTCGTCCTCATGTCCCCGCTGCTCGCCTTCTACTGCTGCATCGTCGGCGCGATGGGAGGCGGGGTGGTCGGCGTGACGCAGCTCGGGGTGGACTTCGGGCAGTACATGTCCAGCGCGATGGGGATTGCGGAGGTCAAGGACCTTTACGTCGGGCTTCTCAAGGCGACGGTATTCGGCCTCGTCATCGGCACGGTCGCGGTCTCGGAGGGCTTCGGCACCTCGCTGGGCGCAACGGGCGTCGGCAAGTCTACCCAGCGCAGCGTGATCGTGAGCTTCCTTCTCATACTCATGTTCGGCTACATGGTCACCCGGATATGCTACCGCTAGCCGCGGTGTCACCGACGCGGAGGGGACGGCCCCTGTCATGGACTCGTGTTGCATGGTTGCCCATTATTTGCTATACTAAGGCAATACCATGGGGCGTCGGCATTATATAGAAAACATAGCGCAGGCAGTTGTCGAGATAACGAACAGGTGCAACCTTCGTTGTCCTCATTGCGCCTCTGCGTCAGGACGGGCGCGCTCCAATGAAATGACACTTGCCGAGATTCGCGTCCTGATGCGCGATCTGGCGAAGCTCGGATGCCGGACTGTGACGCTTCTCGGAGGGGAGTTCCTGCTCAGGCCGGATTGGCAGGATGTCGCAGAGGCGGTCAAGGACGAGGAAATGAACCTCAACCTGATTACGAACGGCATCTTGGTCACGCCGGAGATACGCAGACAGTTCAAGGCGCTGGATCCAGCTGCAGTTGGCGTCAGCATAGACGGCGCGACGCCGGAAAGCTATCGTGCCGTTCGCGGCGTCGACGGTTTCGCCAAGTGCAGGCGGCTTCTTGACGAATTGGTGGAGGACGGTTTCCGGCAGGTGAACGCGATTACCACTTTTTCATCCAGGAACCTGGGGGACTTCGATTCGTTTGTCTCGGAGTTTGTAGACAAGCCTTTTGTCTGGCAGGTGCAACTTGTCCACAAGGCCGGCGAGCGCTTCGACGACAGCCTGCTGCTCTCTCGCGATCAGTACGCGTGGTATGTCGAACGCGTGACCCGCTGCATAACCG
>Ga0310786_10008403_pt1 | contig 13260 bp, 1 predicted proteins | sample AusTroGonzalo_MG_FD_203881 | JGI IMG/M metagenome (GOLD analysis project Ga0310786, IMG submission 203881) | Bovine rumen microbial communities from tropical cattle in Woodstock, Queensland, Australia - Gonzalo_03 (v2) (version 2) | ecosystem: Host-associated > Mammals > Digestive system >... | reverse complement strand
GCATCAATCGGAGAACCGCCACCGAGTGCAATCAAAACATCAGGTTCAAAGCTGTTAACCATATCACGAGCTTTGTTAATGGTGGTTAAATCCGGATCCGGTTTAACATCGCTGAAAATCTTATAAGCAATGCCCATCGGCTCCAAAATATCGGTAATTTTCTTAGTGTAGCCCAAATCGAACAACGGTTTATCGGTAACGATGAAGGCTTTTTTCTTACCTTGCAATTCTTTTAATGCGAAGCCCAAACATCCCGGTTTGAAATAAACTTTTGGCGGAACCTTGAACCACAACATATTTTCTTCGCGTTTAGCAACGTTTTTAATATTCATCAGATGTTTAACTCCTACATTTTCACTAACTGAATTTCTGCCCCAAGAACCGCAACCCAAAGTCAAAGACGGTTCGAGTCTGAAATTATAAATATCGCCGATGGCACCTTGCGATGACGGACAGTTAATCATAACGCGTCCTGTCGGCATAATGTCGCCGTAAAACTTGATGCGATCATCGTTGCAAGGGTTGGTATAAAGTACGGAAGTGTGACCGCTGCCGGCAAATTCAATCAAAGATTTGGCTTTTTTAACAGCGTCATCAAAATCTTTGGCTTTATACATGCCCAAAACCGGAGAAAGTTTTTCATAAGAGAAAGGTTCTTCAGCACCGATTTTAGAAACTTCACCGATTAAAACTTTGGCTTTTTCATCAACTTTAACACCGGCCATAGCGGCGATTTTAGCAGCAGGTTGACCAACGATGGCAGCATTAACCTTGCCGTCTTGAATAACGGTTTCGCCAACTTTTTTAGCTTCGGCTTTATTCAAGATATAAGCACCGCGCTTCAAAAATTCGGCTCTTACTTCATCATAAATGCTTTCAACAATCACAACCGATTGCTCGGAAGCGCAAAACATGCCGTTATCAAAAGTTTTTGACATCAAAATCGAGCTTACGGCCATCTGAATATCAGCGGTTTCATCAATTACGGCCGGAGTATTACCCGGTCCGACGCCGATAGCCGGAGTTCCTGAAGAATAAGCGGATTTAACCATTCCCGGACCGCCGGTAGCCAAAATCAAATCAGATTGTTGCATTAAATATTGTGTGCGCAAAATGCTCGGTTCATCAATCCAAGCGATAATATCTTTCGGAGCGCCGGCTTTAACGGCTTCTTCGAGCAAAATGCGAGCGGTTTCATTGGTGCACTTTTTAGCGCGCGGGTGCGGTGAAAAGATAATACCGTTGCGGGTTTTAAGAGCAATCAAGGTCTTGAAAATAACCGTTGAAGTCGGGTTTGTGGTCGGTACAACACCGGCAATCACACCGATAGGCTCGGCAAATTTAATCAGACCGTTTGCTTTGTCTTCTTCAATAATACCGCAAGTTTTGGTATTTTTATACTTATTATATATATATTCTGAAGCAAAGTGGTTTTTGATAACCTTATCTTCGGCGATTCCCATACCGGTTTCTTCAACAGCCATTTTAGCCAAAGGGATTCTGAGCGAACTTGCTTTGAGAGCCACACGGCGGAAAATTTCATCAACCTGTTCCTGAGTATAAGTCGCAAACTCTTTCTGCGCCTTGCTTACTTTAGAAATTAGAGCATGAATATATTCTTGTTCTTGTTTTTCGTTTACGTTAGTATCCATAAATATTTCTCCTTAAAAACTGTCGCCATATTAGCAAGTCAGAAATAAAATGTAAGACCTTTTTAAAGCTTTTTATATCACATTTTATTACCGAATATAACAATGGCATTGAAAAGTCATTTTCCAACAATATATGTGTTATGGTTCAATTTTTTAGGAGAAAATGTGATGAAAAACAAAATTTTATGCACTTTAGCCTTGGTTTGCTCAATGTTCGCTTTTAATAATGCCAACGCCGGCGATATGACCAAACACATTTCCAAACCGGTAACCAATGTTGCCGATGCAGCGAATATGGCGGAAGATACCATTATCTATGTTCAAGGTAACTTAACTCAGAGCTTGGGCGATGAAATGTATGTGTTTACCGACGGCAGCGGTAATATCACGGTTGAAATTGATGACAGTTTGATGCAAGGCCAGAATTTTACCCCGAATATGGCCGTGATTATTACCGCCAGCGTTGATAAAGAGGGTAATGTCACTTCGCTTGATGCGGAAGAGGTCGAGTTTGTAGGTGGAAACTCTATGACAATGAGTAGTAATACAAACTGATGAGCATTCATTTGCTTTCAGTTTATGCCCGCCGTTTTTTACGGCGGTTTTTCTTTTAATTTCAATAGGTTTTTAAATAATAATATTAAGACTGAAAAGATACCATGAAAAAAGGTTGCATATTTTGTTAATAATTTGTTTACTTTTTAAAAAAATATGTTAGACTTCACAACAGTAATTTGGAGAATCTGAGCTAATATTGACTTTGGTGTGCTTAAATGGTCGTGATTAAAGCAAAAACAGTCGGTTATTGCTCGGTTTATCATCTTTCCGCAACGTGTTGTAATAAATAGAGAGGGTGTTATGAGAACAGTCATCAATGTATTAGCAAGAGCTTTGAGAACATTTCAATGCGGAGCTTTCAAAGCGAGGAAGAATACAGCGTGTTGTTGCGGTAAGATGGAAGGTGCCTATATGGCAACTTCATGTAATACTGTGAAAAGTTTATTTTTGAGCTTAGTCTTGGCAACAGGACTGAGCTTTTTCTTTATCGGAAACGCCTGGGCCGCGTGCAGTTCTGGTTATACGGAAAGTTGTCAGTACTGTTCTAAAACAAAAACAAACGTTTGTACTTGTGTCCTTTCTAATTGTTCGGCCGGTCAATATAAATCAGGTTCTTCTTGTTATACCTGTACAGCTGGTTATAGATGTCCGGGTGATAATAATAGATATGCTTGCGGATATGGTTATTATTCCGGTAGCGGTTCAAGCAGTTGTACGGGATGTCCGGCAGGAACTTATAACGGTTCAACCACTACGGGTACCAGTTCTTCTGTTTGTAAGACATGTTCATCCGGAACCTATTCAACCGGATCTGCTTCCAGTTGTAAGACAAACACGGCGACAGGATGTGCAGAAAAGTCAATCAGAAATAACGGATGTGTATCGTGTCTTGATGGTTATAACAGAGGTGCGGGCTATTATAGCGGTTATGAAGGAGCTTCATGTGTTCAGGTAACTTGTCCTGGCGGACAATATCGTTCGGGTCTCAATTGCTATAGCTGTCCGGCCGGACAATATAAATCCGGAACAAATACTAACACCAGTTGTTCAAATTGCGGAGCAAACTCATATTCTTCCGCAGGCGCAAGCAGTTGTACGGCATGTCCGGGCCACCAAACAAGCGGAGCCGGAGCAAGTAGCTGCTATAATGTGACTTGCGGACAAGGACAATATGTAGCCAATCATACGTGTTATACCTGTGGAACCGGAACATATCAAAGCTCATCAAGCCATAGTAATACCAGTTGTTCAACTAATACTGCTTCCAACTGTGGAACGAAGTCTAAAACAGCTAATTATTGTGATACGTGCGCCAGCGGTTATCACTTTTCCAGTGGTGGAACTTGCGTGGCAGACTGTACAGCGACAAGTTGTACGGGAATAATGACACCAACTAATGCATATTGTACAAGCACATGTTCGCCGCGATATACAAACTGTAGTTATGGTTCTTCGGTTTGTACGGCCTGGGCATGTAATGCCGGATATTATAAGAGCGGAAATAATTGTTATCAATGTAGTGCAAATACATACGCTACACAGGGAGCAAACAGTTGTACGGCATGTTCAGGAACTACAACAAGTTCAGCCGGAGCAAGCAGTTGTAGTTCTTTTAAGTGTTCAACTTCGCAATATAAAGCAAATCATACATGTAATACTTGTACGGCGAATTACTATTGTGATGGTTCGAGTCGTACAGAATGTGCAGGACATCAATATAGTGCGGCCGGATCGACCAGTTGTACTAACTTGAGTTGTAGTGCAAACTATTATGCCAGCGGTCACTCTTGCCACGAGTGTTCAAGCGGATATTACAGCAGTGGTGGCACAACAACCAGTTGTACGCAAAGAACCTGCGGCAATGGTCAATATGTAAGCGGTCACGGTTGTGCAAACTGTGCAGCCAACTATTATAAAAGCGGCACGAGCACGGCCACCAGCTGTACGGCATGTGCAAGCGGATATACCAGCAGTGCTGGAGCAACAAGTTGTACACCGGTAAGCTGTAGCGCGAACTACTATGTGAACGGTCACGGATGTACAGAGTGTTCAAGCGGATATTACAGCGGTGGTGGCACAACAACCAGTTGTACGCAAAGAACCTGCGGAAACGGACAATATGTAAGCGGTCACGGTTGTGCAAACTGTGCTGCCGGAACATATAAGAGCGGTACGAGCGCGGCCACAAGTTGTACAAAGTGTGCGGATGGATATACCAGTTCGGCAGGAGCATCAATTTGTATAAAAGTATGCGGAGCCGGACAATATCGTAACAGTAGTAATACATGTTCTACTTGCAGCAACGGAACGTATCAAAGTTCAACTTCTCATACCAATACTTCATGTAATACGAGTACGAGTGTGTCAAACTGCTCTACATATTCAACGACCTCTAATGCTTGTACGGCATGTGCGAGCGGTTATTCGCTTTCCGGCGGTTCTTGCTTGAAAGTATGCGGACAGGGACAATATCGTAACACTAGTAATACATGTTCTACTTGTAGCAACGGAACGTATCAAAGTTCAACTTCTCACACCAATACTTCATGTACAACAAGCACAACCAGATCAGGCTGTTCAACTTATTCAACCACAAGTAACGTCTGTGCATCATGTAGCGGCGGTTATATGTTATCAAGCGGCAGTTGTACTCAGTGTAGCGCCGGAACATATTCGAGCGCGGGATCAACAAGTTGTACGGCCTGCGCAACAAATACTTATTCATCTTCGGCCGGAGCAAGCAGTTGTACGGCAGTAACAAGCAGAACGGGATGTTCAAGTTATTCAAAGACAAGTGATGCCTGTGCATCGTGTAGTGCCGGTTATAGATTGTCAAGCGGCAGTTGTACGGCATGCGGCGCCGGTACTTATGCAGCGGCAGGTTCGACAAGTTGTACCAATAACACATCGAGAACTGGATGTTCGACCTACTCAACGACAAGCGACGTATGTACAAAGTGTGGCGGCGGTTATAGGTTAGCCAGCGGTGCTTGTACGGCGTGCGGAGCCGGAACATACGCAGCTGCCGGTTCGACAAGCTGTTCGAACTGTGCATCTGGAACATATTCAACCGGTACGGCAAGTAGCTGTACAAATAATACGGCAGCAAATTGCTCGGGACGTTCAACCACGAGTAATACATGTACAAGCTGTGCGGCAGGATATAAGCTGAGCAGTGGTGCATGTAGTGCGTGCGGCGCCGGAACATACAGTACGGCAGGTAATACGAGCAGCAGTTGTACAACAAATACCAGCAGAGCAGGTTGTTCAACATATTCAACGACAAGCGACGTATGTACGAAATGCGGTGGCGGTTATAAGTTAGCAAGCGGTGCATGTACACAGTGTAGTGCCGGTACGTATGCAGCGGCCGGTTCGACAAGCTGTTCGAACTGCTCGGCCGGAACCTATTCTGGTGCGGGAGCCAGCAGTTGTACGGGCTGTGCAGCAAATACCTATTCGGGTGCAGGAGCAAGCAGTTGTAAAGCAGTAACGAGCAGAACAGGCTGTACGACATATTCAACGACAAGTGACGTATGTACAAAATGTAATGCCGGTTATAAGTTAGCAAGCGGTAGTTGTACGGCGTGCGGTGCCGGAACATATGCGGCAGCCGGTTCAACAAGTTGTACGAACAATACCACCAGAACCGGATGTACAACATATTCAACAACGAGCGATGCATGTACAAAATGTAGTGGCGGTTATAGATTAGCAAGCGGTAGTTGTACGGCGTGCGGAGCCGGAACATACGCAGCGGCCGGTTCGACAAGCTGTTCGAACTGTGCAGCAAATACCTATTCAACTGGTACGGCAAGCAGTTGTTCAAGCAACACGGCAGCAAACTGCTATGGACGTTCAACCACCAGCAATACCTGTACAAGCTGTGCGGCAGGATATAAGCTGAGCAGCGGTGCGTGCAGTGCGTGTGGAGCCGGAACATACAGTTCAGCAGGTAATACGAGCAGCAGTTGTACGAACAATACCAGCAGAACAGGATGTACAACATATTCAACTACGAGCGATGCATGTACGAAGTGTAGTGGCGGATATAAGTTGGCAAGTGGTGCATGTACGGCGTGCGGTGCCGGAACATACGCAGCAGCCGGAGCAACAAGTTGTACAAACTGTGCAGCAAATACCTATTCAACCGGTACGGCAAGCAGTTGTTCAAGCAACACGGCAGCAAACTGCTCCGGACGTTCAACCACCAGCAACACATGTACGAGTTGTGCGGCAGGTTATAAGTTGAGTAGCGGAGCATGTAGTGCATGCGGAGCCGGAACATACAGTTCAGCAGGTAATACGAGCAGCAGTTGTACGAATAATACCAGCAGAACAGGATGTACAACATATTCGACAACAAGTGATGCCTGCGCATCATGCAGTGCCGGATATAAGTTAGCAAGCGGAAGTTGTACGGCGTGCGGTGCCGGAACATGGGCAGCAGCCGGTTCAACAAGTTGTACGAACAATACCACTAGAACTGGATGTACAACATATTCAACGACAAGCGATGCATGTACAAAATGTAGCGGCGGTTATAGGTTAGCCAGCGGTGCATGTACGGCGTGCGGCGCCGGTACTTATGCAGCGGCAGGTTCGACCAGCTGTTCAAACTGTGCGTCTGGAACATATTCAACCGGAACGGCAAGTAGCTGTACGAATAATACGGCAGCAAATTGCTCGGGACGTTCAACCACGAGCAACACGTGTACAAGCTGTGCGGCAGGTTATAAACTTTCGAGCGGAGCATGCAGTGCGTGCGGAGCCGGAACATATAGCTCAGCAGGAAATACAAGCAGCAGTTGTACCAATAACACGAGCAGAACCGGATGTACAACATATTCAACGACAAGCGACGTATGTACAAAGTGTGGCGGCGGTTATAAGTTAGCCAGCGGAGCATGTACGGCGTGCGGCGCCGGTACTTATGCAGCGGCAGGTTCGACCAGCTGTTCAAACTGTGCGTCTGGAACATATTCAACCGGAACGGCAACGAGTTGTTCGAATAATACGGCAGCAAATTGCTCGGGACGTTCAACCACGAGCAATACATGTACAAGCTGTGCGGCAGGTTATAAACTTTCGAGCGGAGCATGCAGTGCGTGCGGAGCCGGAACATATAGCTCAGCCGGCAACACCAGCAGCAGTTGTACCAATAACACGAGCAGAACCGGATGTAATACATATTCAACCACAAGTGACGTATGTACGAGATGCAACGCCGGTTATAAGTTGGCAAGCGGAGCATGTACGGCGTGCGGAACCGGAACATGGGCGGCAGCAGGTTCGACAAGTTGTACCAATAACACATCGAGAACGGGATGTACGACATATTCAACGACAAGCGACGTATGTACAAAATGTGGCGGCGGTTATAAGTTGGCAAGCGGAGCATGTACACAATGCGGTGCCGGAACGTATGCGGCAGCGGGCTCGACGACATGTACGAACTGCGCAGCGAATACCTACTCGGCAGCAGGAGCATCAAGCTGTACGAATAATACGGCAGCAAACTGCTCGGCAAAATCTACGACCAGCAACACATGTACAAGCTGCGCGGCAGGCTATAAACTTTCGAGCGGAGCATGCAGTGCGTGTGATGCCAATACATATAGTGCGGCCGGAAATACAAGCAGCAGCTGTACGAATAACACGGCAGCAAACTGCTCAGAGAAATCGAAGACGAGCAATACCTGTACGAAGTGTAATGCCGGCTATGGATACTCAAGCGGTACATGTACGGCATGTACGGCAGGCAGTACATATTCAGCGGGTGGTACAGCAGCATGTGCAAACGTAACGGCGAAGGAAGGATGCAACACTTATTCGACGACAAGTAACGCATGTACAAAATGTAACGGTGGTTATAAGTTGGCAAGCGGAGCATGTACAAAATGCGGAGCCGGAACGTATGCAGCAGCCGGAGCAACGGCTTGTTCACCTTGTGAGACGAATAAATATTCCGGTGCGGGGGAAACCAGCTGTAAAGATAATACAGCAGCAAACTGCTCGGCAAAATCTACGACCAGCAACACATGTACAAGCTGTGCGGCAGGTTATAAACTTTCGAGCGGAGCATGCAGTGCGTGCGATGCCAATACATATAGTGCGGCCGGAAACACAAGCAGCAGCTGTACCAGCAACACAGCAGCGAACTGCTCTGAGAAATCAAAGACCAGCAACACATGTACGAAGTGTAATGCCGGTTACGGATACTCGAACGGTGCATGTACGGCATGTACGGCAGGCAGCACATATTCTGCAGGTGGTACGGCAGCATGTGCGAACATCACGACAAAAGAAGGATGTTCAACATACTCAACCAGCAGCAACGCATGTACAAAATGTAATGGTGGTTATAAGTTAGCCAGCGGCAGTTGTACGAAGTGCGAAGCCGGAACGTATGCGGCAGCGGGCTCGACGACATGTACGAACTGCGCAACGAATACTTATTCGGCAGCAGGTGCATCAAGCTGTTCACCTGTAACAACAAAGACCGGATGTAACACCTATTCGAAGACGAGTGATGCATGTACGAAGTGCGACGGCGGCTATAAGTTAGCCAGCGGAGCATGTACACAATGCGGAGCGAACACATATGCGGCAGCGGGAGCAACAACATGTACGAACTGCGCAAGCGGCTCATACAGTGCAGCGGGAGCAAGTCAATGTACGGCATGTGCAACGGCGGGCAAGTACTGGACGGGCACAAGTTGTACGACCTGTACGGAAGGATATCAATGTACCGGAAACGGCACGAGAAGCCAGTGCACGGCGGGATATGCGGCAGCAGCGGGCTCAAGCAGTTGCGGCAAGTGCGGAGCAAACACATACAGTGCGGCAGGAGCAAAGAGTTGTACGGCATGTGCAAACGGCTCATACAGTGCAGCAGGCGCAAGTCAATGTACGGCATGTGCGACAGCAGGTAAATACTGGACCGGTACAAGTTGTACAACCTGTACGGAAGGTTATCAATGTACCGGAAACGGCACGAGAAGCCAGTGCACGGCGGGATACTCGGCAGCAGCAGGATCAAGCAGTTGTAGCAAGTGCGGAGCGAACACATACAGTGCGGCAGGAGCAACAAGTTGTACGGCATGTGCAAGCGGCTCGTATAGTGCGGCAGGCGCAAGTCAATGTACGGCATGTGCGACAGCCGGCAAGTATTGGGACGGCTCAAGTTGTACAACCTGTACGGAAGGATATCAATGTACCGGAAACGGATCGAGAAGTCAGTGCACGGCGGGATATGCGGCAGCGGCAGGATCAAGCAGTTGCGGCAAGTGCGGAGCAAACACATACAGTGCGGCCGGAGCAAAGAGTTGTACGGCATGCGCAAGCGGATCGTATAGTGCAGCAGGCGCAAGTCAATGTATAGCGTGTGCGACAGCCGGTAAGTATTGGGACGGCTCGAGCTGTGCAGCATGTACGGCAGGTTATAAGTGTAGCGGAGACGGCACAAGAACGGCGTGCGGCAAAGGTGAATACCAAGGCACGACGGGCCAGAGCACATGTGTGACATGCGAGAACGGAAAATATACGGATGCGACAGCGCAGACATCATGCAAGAGCAGCACAAGCAAAGCGGGATGTACGACATACTCGACATCGAGTGACGTATGTACGAAATGTAATGCAGGTTATAAGCTGGCAAGCGGCGGATGTACGAAGTGCGATGCCGGTACATATGCGGCAGCCGGATCAGATGAGTGTACACAATGCGAAGATAACAAGTGGAGTTCTGCAGGATCAGGCAGCTGTACAGCGAACACGGCAGCGAACTGCTCAGCGAAATCGAAGACCAGCAACACATGTACAAGTTGTAACACAGGCTACGGATATACGAACGGCGTATGTACGGCGTGTGTAGCCGGCACGAGTTATTCAGCAGGCGGCACAGCGTCATGTTCAAGCATAACAAAGAAGGAAGGCTGTGCAATCTACTCGACAACCAGCGACATTTGTACGAAGTGCGAAGCCGGCTATAAGTTAGGAGGCGGTTCATGCACGAAGTGCGGCGCGGGCACATATGCGGCAGCGGGCTCGACAACCTGTACGGCGTGCGGTGAGAACATGTATGCGGCAGCAGGATCAGGCAGTTGCAGCAAGAACGATGCGGCAAATTGCGTAGGCAGATCTAAAGAAAGCAATACATGTACGACCTGTGCGGCAGGCTACGGATATAATAACGGCACATGTAGTGCATGTAACAGCGGCACATATAGCGGTTCCGGTTCGAACAAGGCATGCCAAACGAACAATGCGGCAAATTGCTACGGACGTTCGACGACGAGCAACACATGTACAAGCTGTATAGCAAATCACAAGTTAGCTGATGGCAAGTGCACGGAGTGCGCGGTAGGATATTCGAGCACGGTAGGCAACACAGCAGCGACATGTACGGCAGTAAGTTGCGGTGACGGACAATATGTAAACGGTCACGGATGTACATCATGCGCAGCCGGAACGGTTAAGAGCGGTACGAACACGAACACGAATTGTAGTCCGTGTGCAGCCGGAACGTTCTCTGGCACGGGCATGGCAAGTTGTACGGAATGTGAAGACGGCAAGTGGAGTTCATCCGGAGCCGGTTCATGCCAGAACAACACATGTGACAACGGTTCGAAGTCGAAGACAAGTAACACCTGTACAAGTTGTAATACGGGCTATTACTTAAAAGACGGCCAATGTCCGCAGAACACGGCGGCACATTGTGACGGCAGATCGACGACAAGTAATACCTGTACCTCATGTGAGAACGGCTATTACTTAAAAGACGGCCAATGTCCGCAGAACACGGCAGCAAATTGTGCGACACGTTCGACAGCAGTGAACGAATGTACATCATGTCCGGTCGGATATATTCTGACAGGCGGCAACTGTGTTAAATGTGAAGCCGGCACATACAGTACCGGAGGCACAATGAACACCTGTCAAGGATGCGGAGCGGGCACATATGCGGCAGCGGGAGCCGGCAGTTGTACCGAGAGAAAGAACACCGCGGGATGTACAGACTTTGAGATTGGAGCGGATGTATGTACAAGTTGTAAAGTCGGCACGATGTTGAAAGACGGCAAGTGTCCGAAGTGCGCAGCAGGTACATGGTCGGCAGCGGGCTCGACAACATGTACGAAGTGCGTAGCCGGTACATATAGCGGCGAAGAATCTGGAGCATGCACGAACTGCGACGGCAATACAGAGTATTCGCCGGAAGGTTCAAGCAAGTGTACGAAACGTCAGAACACGACGGGCTGCAGCAGTTACGAAGCGGGAGCAGATATCTGCACGAGTTGTAATGCGGGTTATATGTTACAAGGCGGACACTGTCAGCAATGTGCTGCGGGAACATACGCAGCAGCAGGCTCGACCGAATGTAAGACATGTAATACGAACAGCGAGTACAGTATAGCCGGATCGGGAGCATGTACGACACGTCAGAACACGACAGGTTGTTCGAAGTTCAAGGCCGGAGAAGATATCTGTACGGAATGCGTAGCCGGATATATGTTGCAAGACGGACACTGTCAGCAATGCGGTGCCGGTACATATGCGGCAGCAGGCTCTACGAAATGTACGCAATGCGGTACGGGAACGTATTCGGCAGCGGGAGCAGGCGCATGCACGAAATGTACACCAGGAACATACGGAGACGGAAAAGAACCATGTAAGCAGTGCGAAGAAGGAACGTACAGTAACGAAGGTGTGGGACAATGCACCGAATGTTCAGAGAACACATGGAGTGAAGCCGGAGCCGGAAGTTGCCGAGAAGTATCACCGTTAACGGGCTGCACGAAGTATTCGAAGAAGACCGGCAGATGTACAAAATGTAGCGGCGGCTTTATCTTAAAGGACGGCGCATGTGAGCAGTGCGGAGCCGGAACGATGAGTGAAGGCGACACGACAGCAACATGTAGCGTATGCCAAGCCGGATACTACAGTGAAGCAGGTTCAAGCAGTTGTAGCAAGTGCGATACGAACACCGAATACAGTAAGGAGAGATCCGGCAGCTGTACGAAGCGTGAAAACCGCGAAGGTTGCAAGAGCTATGCAATTGACGAAGATATCTGCACGAGTTGTAACTCCGGATATATGCCGAAAGACGGACATTGTATCCAGTGTATAGCCGGAACGTTCAGCAGTGACGGAGGCGAATGTCGTCAATGTGCGGCCGGACAATACAGTGAAGCAGGTGCGGCAAGTTGTACGAACTGTACGGCAGGTACATATGGTGACGGAAAGACACCGTGTGCAACATGTAGCGCCGGCACATACAGTAAGACCGGTTCAAGCAGCTGTACGGCGTGCGAAGCAGACGAGTTCAGTCCGGTAGGTTCGAGCGGCTGTACGAAGCGTGAGAACATGACGGGATGCGGCACCTTCTCAATGGGCAGTGATACCTGCGAGATTTGCCAAGCCGGATACTACTTGAACAATAACAACTGTACACAGTGCGGTGCGGGTAGTTATAGTGCAATCGGTTCGGTTAAGTGCGATACCTGTCCGACAGATTCTTATAGTATAGCAGGTTCGAGCAGCTGTACGAAACGTGAGAACATGTCAGGATGCAGCACGTTTGATCTCGGCTCGGATATCTGCACCAACTGTTTGGACGGATATTATAAGAAGGACGGCAAGTGTCCGAAGTGCGCAGACGACTGTGCAACATGCGGTAACGGCGAAGTATGTCAAAGCTGTCCGGGAGATGACTTGCTCAAAGAAGGTCGTTGTATCAGTTCGGCAGTAGGTTGCGGAGAGAGATATTACCAGACCAACGACAAGAACTGCATCAAGAACCCGACCGGATGTGAGATAGCCAATGCTGTCGGAAGATGCGTAACATGCGACGGAGAATACTACAATGATAACGGCGTATGTAAGTTGCGTCAGCATACACAAGGCTGCACATCGTTCTCTGAGAGTTCAGACGTATGTACAAGTTGTGATGCGGATAAGTATTACCGTAGCAACGGTATGTGCAACAAGCGTGAACATACAACGGGATGTAACTCGTTTGATGAAACAAGCGATGTCTGCACAAGTTGTA
>Ga0310786_10008402_pt1 | contig 13260 bp, 15 predicted proteins | sample AusTroGonzalo_MG_FD_203881 | JGI IMG/M metagenome (GOLD analysis project Ga0310786, IMG submission 203881) | Bovine rumen microbial communities from tropical cattle in Woodstock, Queensland, Australia - Gonzalo_03 (v2) (version 2) | ecosystem: Host-associated > Mammals > Digestive system >... | reverse complement strand
TGTCCACGTGGTACGCGAAGGGCTCGAGCCAGACGGACACGGAGAAGATCCTGTCCTCGAAGCCAGGCACCACGGGCTGATATGTGAGCTCGTCCACGATGCTCGCGCGGAACTTGCGGTAGGGCCGGTCGGACTGCGTCCACCAGCCGGAGCCGGTGAGCCAGGCCGAAATGCGCTCAATGTCGGATACGGGCCGGTGCTGCTCGTATGGCAGGTAGCAGTCGCACACGCCCAAGCACGGCTCGTACGCGCCGTCGCGCACGCGCAGCAGCCCGCTGCGTCCTGGGATCGTGATCTGCTCCTCCCGCAGCGCCGGGCGGACCAGCGCCGGCAGGCGCAGCACTTCCACGCCGTGCTGGTCGCACTCGACGCCCTTGAACGAAAAATGGAGCGGGCTCAGGCTCACCCTCCATACCCCCTCTGTACGCGGTTGATGTACGACGCCAGCTGGCTCGCCAGCTCATGGGCGTCCTTTTCGGATCGGATAGTTGCGTTCGGCAGCGTCACGTTGATGATCGGTGCGCCGCGCCCCTCGCCGCTCCTGCCGCCGGTCGCGATGTCCGCCAGGTGCGAGAGCGCCTCCTGCGCGCGGAACATGCCGTCGTCGATGCCCAGGGCGAACCCCTCGGCGGTGTTGCGGCCGAACCCGCGGAACAGCTTCGACGGGCTGTGGATGTCCAGTTCCTCGCGCACGGTCGAGGCGACCTCCATGGCCAGCTCCCTGGCCTTCTGCAGCAGTGCTGCGCGCTTGTCCTCCAGGCCGAGGATCAGGCCTTCGACGGTGTTGACGCCGATGCCCCTGAAAACCGTGCTGGGGCTGTGGATGCCCAGGCGCTCCTGCAGCGCGGCCACGGCTTCGTCTCCGAGTGTTTCAGATGAAAGGTCAACGAGAGGAACTCCAGCATCCAGAGCGTCTGTCAATCCTTCGACGCCCGCATCACCGATATCTGTGTAGGCGTCCTCCATCTTCTCTTCCAACTGCGCCTGTTCCTCAGCTGTGGGAGGACCAAGCACCGGCTTCTCCCAGATCGTCCAGTCAGGTTCCGGCGGTCGGATTGTCCAATCTGGCTCCTGCACGACAGTGGCTTCACCCTGAAAATGGGGGGAGGTCGAACTCGATCCCTGATGTTCCTGCGTCGCTGCGACAGCCGCTTCCGTCATCTCCTGCACGGCTTCCTCCACAGCGGGGGTCATAGTCTCGGCGATGTCGGCCATGACGGCTTCGAACGATGTCTCGCCGCTGATGTTCCCACGCTTGACGGACGCCTCATAGATCTCTGCGGCGTTGGTGAGGTCGAGCTGGGCGAGATCCTTGTCCTTCGCTCCTACGATTTCATCCAGGGCATCAGCTACGATCTGCAGCCAATGCTCATTCTCCGGCGAGGACTCCGGCGCATACTCCTGAATCAACGCGGTGAGCGCGTCAGACATTCCTTCGACCGCTGCCCGCTTTTCGTCGCCTGTCGCTTCGTTGCTGTAGAGGAGGTCATAGAGCGCGTTCGCCTCGTTCCGGGTGGCGAGATTGCCCCAATCCTCATCCGTCAGGCCGCTCTGGCCACGGATGATGTCCCTCGTCTCGGCCTCGGCAGCGTCCTCGAGTTCCTGCACAGCAGTGTCGAAGGTCTCAGCGATCTCGCGCTCCCGCTGGCGGTACTCCTCGCCCTGCAGGTCGGATTCCATGAGGGTAGTCAGTTGCTCGGCTTTTTGCGTTTCCGCCTGCTCAAGAGCAGCCCTTTTCCTCTCCTCTACGGTCCCCAGTGCCATGGCGACGGCCTCGTCGCTTGTGGCGGTTCCGGCCTTGACGCGTTCGATGTTCCGTTCCTCCAGGTCGTTCCAGGAAGCCGTAGTCTTCCGGATCGTCGCGAGGACAGTTTCCGCCCTTGCTTCGATGGCATCCAGCTCGCCCATGTGCGACTTAACTGCCGAAGTAGAGCGCCCGGCGTTCTCATCCATCCAGGTGATGCTCTTGCTCTCCAGGTCGTCCAGCTCCGCGATCATGTTCGCGGCGCTGTCGCGGATGTTCTGGGCGTCCTGCTCATATGTGGCACTGTTGATATCGAGCTTCGCCAGCTCCGCCTCCGCCCAGGCCTGCACCTCTGCGCGCAGGCTGCCGTAATAGGTGGTGACCTTTGTCCTCAGCTCGGCCATGGTAGCGGCGTCGTCGGGCTTTCCGTCCGTCAGAGCGTCGCCGATGGCGTCGTAGATGTTTGGGAGATCTTCGACCAGCTGGTCGTACACGGACTTACCAACGCCGATCACGCTGGTGTCCACCTCAATTGTATGGCTGAGCCGGTCGACGCGCTCGTCGTCGGTATTTGCCAGCGCCTTGTTGGCGGCGTCATGGAAGCCGTCCATCTCACCGCGCGCCTTGGCAATCGCCACCGCCAGCGCGCCGACCGCGCCCACGCCCAGCATCACCCAGCCCGCAGGGCCGGAGAACAGCTTCATGAGCGTGCCCGCCGCGGTCGTCAATTTGCCCAGCACGATCAGAGTCGGCCCCGCGGCCGCGGCGAACGCCGCCACGCGCAGGATCATGTTCTGCGTGTCCTCGGAGAGGCTCGCGAATCCGCGCGCCAGTCCCGTGACCTTCTCAGCCGCGCTCTGCACCATGGGGGCGAGGTTCTCGCCGAACTCCACGGCCACAGCCTCCACCGCGCTCTTCATGGATCTGAACGCGCCGCCGATGCCGCCCTCCATGATATCCGCTGCGGCCTGAGCCGCGCCTGAGCTGTCAGAGATGGCCCCGCCCAGTTCCGTCCAGCGGTCCGCGCTGGTGGCCAGGAGCGCGTTCACCGCCGCGACGTCCGTGGTGCGGAAGATGTCCGTGATGGTCTTGGTGCGCTGGTCGTCCGTCATGTTCGCCATGGCGGCGCTCAGGTCGGCGAATGTGTCCGCCAGCGGACGCATTTTCCCCGTTTCGTCGAACGCCCGCACGCCCAGGGCCTTCAGGGCCTTCTCGCTGCCTTCGGTCGCGCCGGAGAGGGCGAGCAGGATGTTGCGCAGGTGCGTGCCGCCCTCCGCGCCCTTGATGCCATTGTCGGCCAGCAGGCCCAGCGCGGTGTTGAGCTCCACCGTGTCGCCCGCCAGGTTCTTGGCCAGGCCGCCCACGGTGAGGATGCCCTCGCCCAGCTGCGCGATGGACGTGTTGGAGCGCTGCGAGGCGCGCGTCATCTGGTCCGCGAACGTGGTCATGTGGCTCGAATCTTTTCCCAGGGCGCTCATGCTGTCCGTGAGCAGGTCCGACGTGTACGCCAGATCCATGCCACCCGCCTGGGCAAGCCGCAGCACGTCCGGCAGCGCAGCGATGGCCTTTTCGCTGTCATACCCGGCCAGGGCCAGATAGTTCAGCGCGGAAGCCGCCTCGCTGGCGCTGTAGCGCGTGGTCGCGCCCGCGTCCTTGGCCGCCTGGGTGAGCGCCTCCGTCTCGTCCGCGGTGGCGTTCATGGTCGCGCGCACCTGGCGCATGGCGTCGTCGAAGCCCGTGAACGTCTTCACGGCAGCCGTGCCAAGGCCGATGACGGACGCGGTCACGGACAGGGTCAAGCCCTTCCCGAGGCCCTGCATCGTCATGCCCAGCGCCTTGACCTTCTCGTTCGCCGTAAGCGTGTCGCTCTGGAGCGTCTTGATCAGGCTGCGCGCCTTGTCCAGACCCGTCTGGAACCCCTTGGTCTCGAGCGTCAGCGCCGCCGCGACGGTGCCCGCACTGATCGGCATTGTCTGTCATCCCCCTGCTATTGGTCCTTCATCAGCTGCGCGATGAGCGCGCTGTTGTCCTTCGTCCTCCTGGGAGCGATCTTCCGACCGGACGCCAGCAGGCTCTGGTAGTAAAACACGGCCTCGTCCACGCACCAGGCCGCGTAATCGTCATTTATGGCCAGCAGCGCGCTTGGCCGCGCTCCCATGAGCTTGCCCATCGCCGCCAGCTCCCCCGCGTGTGCCGCGACGAAACGAGCTGAGGCCCTTCGCCCCCGTGATCGCGAACGCGTAGATCTCCAGGATCTGGTTGTCGGTGAGCTGGATGCCCGCTTCCTCCAGCTGCGCCATGCTCGGCTCCCGCAGCGTGGCCCGGGCGATGGCGATCAGCGCCTCGCTCTCCTGCTGCCGTTCGTCCGGCGTCAGCTCCTTCGGCACAGTGGCAGTGAACAGCCTCTCCACGGTCGGGATCAGCGGGTTGGGCACAATGCCGGCTGCCACCATCTGGTGCATGCTGGGCCTGCGCAGCACGCAGCGGAACGGCTCGTCGTCCGTCCAGCCGCTCAGCTCCACTTCCACGTCCAGCTTGGTTTTGATGTCGTCGATATTGGTGATCATGTTGTTACCCCCTCTTTTCGTTCTGCTTAGCAAGCTAAATAAGCGAGACCATCGCATGGTACGCTGCAGAAGTGTACCGGCACTGCGCCTCATCGTCGATGTCCTCTCCGGAGATCTCGCCCGTGTCGCGGATGCCCGGCACCGCGCGCAGGGCCGTTTTCGCCGCGGCCATCGTAGCCGCCATGCGCAGCGGCGCGCCGATCGGCACGCAGGCGGTCACGTAGAACACGCGCACGCCCGTGGTTTTTCCCAGCGGCGTCACGCCGGCGTCCGCCACCACCACATAGGGGCTGGTGCACCTGCCGTCATGCTGCCCGGGCATGTACGCCGCGACCCCAGCCGCTTTCAGGGCCCGCAGCATCTGTTCCAGCATCGTCAGATCCTCCTCGTCTTCGCCTTCTGCGCTCTGCGCCTGGCCGCGGCGCGGTCTCGGCGGATGCGCACGCCATATGTGCCCTTCAGCACCGCCGGGCCGAACGTCTCACGGATCCCGGCCATCATCGCGTCCACGGTCGGGTACACCACAGCGAATTCGCCGCCGTGGTCAAATTCCAGGTATTCCATGTAGTCGGGCGCGCTCCGCGGCCCGTGCCTCTTGTAGTTGGGCGCGCTCGCGCCCATCGTGACGTACACGCGCGTGCCTGAGGCCCTGGCGCTCGATGATATGCCCGCGCGGGCTACGCCCCTGCGGTCCGTCCAGGGCGCTCCCTGCGTGGCGTAGGCCTCGTACTGCCGGCCGATGCTCCTGCCGTACTGCAGCGCGTTGTGCAGCACGGTCTTCTGCAGCGCCTTCGTGGCCCTGTCGAAAGACGTGGTGTCGATGTGCATCATGGGTCATCCCTCCGTGAGCAGCCAGAACTCCCGCTCGCTCACGCCGTCCGATACCATGGCGCGGATCCGCCGCACCGTGCCGTCGGGAAACGTCACGCTGTCCCCGTGCTTCACCCGCGGCGTGGTCTCGTCCCGCAGGATCGCGGCCCACGTCTCGGCGCTGTCCACGGAGAGCTGCGCGTGCTCGCCGACCACCCACTTGCTCGGCCGGTTGACGCCCTCGCGCCAGACCGGCATCCTGCCCAGCAGGCACATCTCGCCGCTCTCGAGCTCGGATCCGAATTCGTCCACCTCCGGCCGGCTGATCTCGCACAGCTCGCTTGGGAACGTCTGCATGATGGCGCGAATACGGCTGCGCGCCCTCGCTGTCCTGTCCATTGTCAGACCCTCCTCGCCCGGTACGGATCCAGCAGGGCCATGGCGGCCATGGATACGCCGCCCAGGCCCTCCAGCCGCGCGCCGCCGCCGGCGTTTGCCGATGTGGAGTAGGTGGCCTGCCAGTCGCCCAGCCGCTCGGATACGACGGTCTGGCCGCCGTTCTGCTGCGCCTGGCTCAGGGAGGAGACGATCAGCGCCTCCGCCTGCTCGATGTCCGCGGGGATCGGCTCCAGGCCGCCTGAATATGTCACCGTCACTTGGCCGCTCACAGGCCGGTCCAGCAGGATCTGCCCGCGCGCCGTCAGCAGGATGTAATCGCTGCGCGCGCCGTTCGCGTCCGTGACGCTCTCAATGGCCGTCACCGGCCAGGCGTGCAGGGAGATCACCCTGCGCGTCTCCTCGCTCCAGTGCTGCTCCGTGCGGCGCTTGAGCTGGAGCCCGCGGCCGAGGTATGTCTCCACCGCAGCCCGCGCCGCGGCGAGCAGCGCGTCCAGCGCGTCGTCGCCGATCGCGCAGCCGGGGTCGAATTTCGCCTTGTATTCCGTTGCCGTCATTGGCTCCGCCTCCCGGGGAAAGATCGGCCCGCCCCTCTCGGAGCGGGCCGGGTGGTGTTACTCTTCGGCGTTCGGCGCCAGGATGCCGGCCGCCCGCAGCGCGGCCAGCAGGCCGTTGAACGCGGTCTTGAGGTCGGCGACGGAGGTCGCCGTGCTGTCCGCCACGGCCGCGGCCTGCTTGCCGATGCCGTCCAGCGTCGCTCCCTCCGCGATGATCAGCTTGCCGCCGATCACCCAGGTGTCGCCGCCGTCGGTGGAGTAGTTCTTGCCGTTATACATCTGTCAGCCCTCCTTAGCCTTAGGTCACGGAGGGAAGCGTGGTGACCTTCTGGAGCGTCACCAGCGCAGTTCCGGACGCCGGGCGGCTCTCGATCGTGTAGCTGGTGGTGCGGAACTCGTTGTCCTTGCCCCCAAACTCCACAGGCTTGCCCTTGCAGTTGACGAACTTCCAGCTGTAGTAGCTGTTCGCCGCGCCGGAGGTGTCACGGTCCGAGGTGTAGAACGTCAGGCTGAAGCTCTTGCGCGTAGGCGCGGATCCCGCGTTCGGACCCTCGTACTTGGAGAACGCGCTGGAGCTCAGCGTGACGGTGCCGCCGTCGATCAGCTCCAGCACCTCCGTGATCAGGCGCTGGTCCTCCAGGGTGATGTCGTAGCCCTTGAGCAGGTCGTCGGTCTTGAGCAGGCCCATGATGACGTTCTTAACGCGCTGCTCGATCTCCTGGCCCTGGGAAATGGCGGGCACGCAGGAAACGTTGCTGGCCGTCTCGAACACGAGCGTCACCGGAGTGGTCTCCTCCGTCGTGATCTCCACGCGCTCGACGTTGGCAATGTTGAATCCGGTCAAAAGGGACATGTGTCTACCTCCCTACATGAGATGGGGGAGCGGCCATGCGCCGCTCCCCTCGGTCGCGCGCGCCCTTAGGCGTGCATGGTGATGTACTTGATAGCGGCAGGCACGATCACGTGGCTGTCGGTGCGGCGGTGCGCCACGAAGCCCACCTGGCCGGTGGTGGCGGCGACCTCGTTCAGGCGCTGGATGTACAGGCCCGCGCGGTCCTGGATGCGCAGCTTTTTGAAGTCGCCGAAGAAGATCGGCTTCTTGGAAGCGGCCAGGCCGTCCACCTCGGAGGAGGTGTAGATCGGGAAGCCCAGCAGCCTGTCGGGCTGGCCCGCCTGCAGGCCGGGCTGCCAGATGTACTGGCTGTTGCCGTCCTTCAGGGTGCGGATGGCGAGCAGGGTCGCGTCCTTCATCACGAAGGAGCCGTTCTGGCGGTACTTCGCGTCGACGGAGTAGACCAGCTGGAAGAGCTCGTCCGCGGTGATCTTGTTGGCGGTGGAGGAGGTCAGGGCGCTGGTGCCCTCGGCCTCGATGCCGCCGGGCTGGCTGGAGCCGGTGCCCTTCACGAGGTAGTACTCTTCCTTGGCGGCGAAGGCGGCGGCGAAATCGTCGCGGATGAAGCCCTCGTAGTTGAGGAAGATGTCCTCCAGGGCCTCCCAGGTCACGTAGCTGAGCGCGGCCAGCTTGTAGGCCTTCATCTGGATGCGGCTGAAGGTGGGGTTGGAAGCGGTGATGCTCGCGCCCTCGGCGACGAGGTAAGCAGTGGTGTGGGTGCTGGCCACGGGGATGTCGACGTCGGTCGCGCTGGTGCGCACGTCCGCGATCTGGCGGAGCACGTTCTGCTGGGTGAGCTCATTCACCAGGACGCGCTCGAGCGCCACCGGGGCGAGGTAGGAGCCGTAGCCGTTGGAAGAGCCAAGGCCCAGGCCCAGCACGTCGCGCCGCTCGGTGATCAGGCCCTGCTCCGGAGTGCCGGAGACCAGGAAGCGCAGGAACGCGTCGCGGTACTCGTCGCTCTCGTTGGCGCGGGCGGTGCGGTTGTCACGGCCGCCGGGCTGACGATCGCGGCCGGGGTTGCGGGAGCCGTTCGCGCTCTGGCGCAGCTCCTCCTCGAGGCCGGCCACGCGCTCCTCGCGGGTGATCTGGGCCTCCAGCTGGCCGAGCTCGGTCTCCATGTTCTGGTAGTTCTGGTTCTCGTCGGCGTTCAGGTCACGGCTCTCAGCCGCGGCCGCGTCGAGCAGGGCGCGCATGTTCTCCACGATACCGGCGCGCTTCTGGCGCAGTTCAGTGATACGATCCATGATTAATTCCCTCCATGCTCTCTCAGGTCGAGTTTGCGCCTGAGGATGTTGATCTGTCCCGATTCCCTCGGGGGCTGTTCCCGGTGCTCCAGGTGCTCCGCCCAGACGGCCTCCGCGCTGCGGGCCGCCACGGACGTCTGCTCATAGGCCGGGTATGTCACGATGCTGACGTCGAACAGGCCGACGTCCTTGAGGATGCGCTCGTCCGGGCCGCCTTCCCGGTTGATGCGCCATTCCTCGTCGCGGACAATGAAGCCGAAGCTGCACTGGTCCACGTCGCCGCGCGCCACCAGGGCGTGCAGGTCGCGCGCCCAGCCGGTGTCCGGCGCGTCGATGATAAAGCCGAGGCCGTTCTCGTCCTCGAACAGCTGCAGCGTCCCGGCCTTGTTGCGCCCCAGGACCCAGTCCGGGTTGTGGTTGTACAGCGCACGCACGTCGTCCTCGGCGATGGCCTTGGCAAACGCGCCCGGCGCGATCATCTCCCGGAACCCGCCCAGGTCCTGCGACCACGCGTTGAACATGGCCGCATAACCGGTGAAGCGCAGCCCGTCTCCCTGCGGATCGGCGCGCACCTCGTGCGCGCAGGTGCGGATCTCCCGCCTGTCTCTGTTCATCGTTCTCCCTCCCGTAAATCCGCAGGCGCGTGCGGTTTTGTCTATGAAAAGAGCCGCCCTCCTTCGAGAGCGGCTCGGCGCCGTCGTCATCTGTTACCCCGCGGCTCCTCCTCGCGGGCAGCTGTTGCACTGCGAAACGATCCCGGTCTCCGTTTCGATAAGGTTGGCCCCTACGGCGTGGCACTCCCGGCAGACGGCGTCCTGCTGGCGCAGCAGCTCGATAGCGCCGCGGATGGCTTCCCTGTGCGCGGGGCAATCCACGAAAATCGTAGTCTCAACCATACGCTCCAGGCCGCGGATGATCTCTTCGCGCGTCATGAAATATCATCCTTCCCCATTCGTTCTCCTAAGGCTACCGTGCAGCTGCATCCAGCGTGCAGCGGCGGGCGGAAATCCCCGCGCAGCACCTGGCCGTCCAGCTCCCGGCAGGCTGCGCAGCACGCCGGGTTCGACTTCCACACACTGTTGTACCCGGCTTTGCGGGCAGCCGCCACGAAGGCTTCCGACCTGGCGAACGCTGCTTCGGTCATCGCGCGCTGCTCCGCTGTAGCCGTCGGCCAGGAAGCAAGTTTCTTCTCCAGATTGCCCAGGACGTCGCCGCCCCTGCGTACGATCCTCTCCACGCTGCGCCCATTCGCGTGCGCCTGACGCATGGCCATTTTTTCACAGTAGCGGGACATGTATCCCTCGATCCAGTCCGTGTCCAGGCCGGCGATCTCACCGCCCACCTGCTCTCGCACCTGGGCGAAGGCATCCTCAGCGATCGGCCGGATGGCGTCGCGCAGCTGATCGGGCACGTGTTTCTCCAGGTCGGTGTAGTAGTCGTTCAGGGCCTCCAGCAACCTCTCCTGGGCGCTGTCGTCGCGCTCGCCGAGGATCCTCCGGGCGATGCGCAGCACGTCCGCGGCCTGCGCGCGCAGCCACTCGGAAAAGGCCTCGCGCAGCGCCTCGTACTGCTCCTCCGTCACGCCCATGGCCTGCAATGCGGCGGTTTTGTCTGCTCCGGAAGCGCGCCGCTCACTTCCGAAGCGAAAATCCCATGCCGGGAACAAATCCCGCGCGTCCGGTTCGCTCTGCGCCCCGGCCGGCGCCATGTTCAGCGGCTGGAGCAGCTCGTCGCCGCCGGGCAGCGGCGTCAGGTTGTCGCGCACCCGGCACTCGTTCCGGGTCATGATGCCCGCCTGCACCGCGGCCTGGTAGGCCTGCATGCGGCTGAGCGTGTCGCCGCGCAGGAAGTTGGCCGTGTCGTGCTCGATGAGGAACTCGTCCCGCTCCTCCGGCAGCAGCAGGCTCGTTCGCATGGCCTGCTCGATGCGCACCAGCCAGGGCGTGAGCGTGCGCTGCAGGTATTCTATGCTCTGGTGCTCGATGTTACTGAACGTCGCGTGCTCCAGGTCGCCGATCATGTGCGGCGGCACGCGGTAGATAGCCGCGATCTCGCTGCGCTGAAATTTGCGCGTCTCCAGGAACTGCGCGTCCTCCGGGGCGATGCCCAGCTTCGTGTAGCTGCCGCCCTCCTCCAGGATCGGCACGCCGTGCGCGTTCTTAAGCCCGGTGAAGCTCTCCCGGAACTGCGTCTTCAGTCGGTTGAACGTCTCGTCCGACATCTTCCCCGGCATGGTGATGAAGCCGCCCAGGTTGGTGCCGTTCCCAAAGAACAAAGACCCGAATTTCTCAGCCGCTCCGGCCAGGCCCATGGCCGCCCTGGCGTAGGCGATGGGGGAGAGGCCGAGCAGTCCGTCGTAGCTCAGGCCCTTCACGTGCATGACCTCGGTAGGCAGGAGCGTCCGGCCCTCCGCGTGGTATTCGATGCTCCAGTCGTTCGTGCGCACCTTCTGCACGTCCGTCGAGATCAGCGGCCAGAGCGCCTTCACGCGCCCGGCGCGGTCATACTCGATGAACGAGTAGGCGTTGCCGGAGAGGAGCGCGTTGACCATCAACGCCTCCCTGAAATCCATCGCAGTCATCTCCGGGTTGGGCGCGTCGTGCAGCAGGCGGTACAGCGGATGGTCCGTCGCCCGCTCCTTGCCGCCGTCCTCCGTTCTCCGGTAGATGTGCAGCGGCAGCGCCGCCACGTCCTCGCTCAGCACGCGCACGCAGGCCTGCACGGTGGCCAGGCGCATGGCCTGGTCCTCGCTCATGGGCACGCCCGCGTCCGTGGGCATCATGCCCGTCGAGACCACCGCCGCGCCGGGCTGCTGTCTCGATTTCCTGTTCCAGAATGCCATCTTTATCGTCCTCCGTCAGCTTAGATCGATCACGCGCAGGTCGTGCGTCTCATATCCGCTCTGGCCCTCGCGCCAGCGGATGGCCCTGTCCAGCGCCATCACCGTGGCCACGATCCCGTCGATTTTCTCGCCGGATTTTTTCTTGTCCGGCTTGATGTTCCCGGCCGCGTCCGTCTGCACCACCACGTTGTCCGCCATCCAGCGCAGCACCGGATTGCCGTCATGCGCCAGCTGCCCCTCCGCCATCAGGCGCTCCAGCTCCTTGCTGGGCGCGCTCATGGAGGAAAATCCCTGGCCGAACTGCACCATCGTGAAGCCCATGCCCTCCAGATCCACGCGCAGCTTCGCCGCGCCCCAGCGGTCAAAGGCGATCTCCCTGATGTCGTATTGCTTCGCCAGCGCCTCCAGACGCTTGAAGATGAACCCGTAGTCGATGACCTCGCCCGGCGTGGCCTCGATGTATCCCGCCTGCACCCAGGGCCGCAGCTCCACGCCGCTCTTGCGGCGCTTCTGCAGCCTCGCATCCGGGATCCAGAAGAACGGCAGCACCGCGAAGCGCTCGTCCTCCAGCGGGAATACCAGCACCAGGGCGGTGAAGTCGTCCGTGCTGGAAAGGTCGAGACCGGCGTAGCAGACGCGGCCCTCCAGCCCCTGGAACGCCTCCCGGTCCTCGCAGCCGTCCCACGTCTCGCGCCGGATCCACCTGGCGTCGCCCTGCACCCACTGGTTCAGGTACAGCCGCCGGAAGGCGATCTCCTGGCTCGGCAGCGTCTTCGCGCGCGCCGCCAGCTCGCGGATCTCGTCCAGGCTGCGGAAGTGCCCGGCGCTCGGGTTGACCTTGCGCCACACCTTCTCGTCCCAGATGTCGTCGTCCGGCTCCGCCTCGAAGATCAGCGGGTAGAACGTCGGATCCTGCACGATGCCGTCCCGCACCTGCTTGGCGTACGTGTACAGCTCGTAGCAGATGCCGTTGACGTCGCTGCCGGCCGTGGTGATCGTCACGAACAGCGGCTCCTTACGCGCGCCCATGCCGGTCTTCAGGACGTCGTACAAGTCGCGCGTCTTCGCCTCGTGCAGCTCGTCGTAGATGACGAAAGAGGGATTGAGGCCGTGCGCCGTGGCGCTCTCTTTGGAGAGGGCCCGGTAGAAGCTCTCGGTGTCCGTCCGCACGATGCGCTTGGTGCTGTCGTAGATCCGGCAGCGCTTGGAAAGCGCCGGGTTCGCCCGGATCATCGAGGCCGCCATCTGGAAAACGATAGCCGCCTGGTCGCGGTCGTTTGCCGCGGAGTAGATCTCCTGTCCGTACTCTGGTGAAAGGAACAGCTGGCGATTGACGCACCCCGCGATGGTGGTGGTCTTACCGTTCTTGCGGGGAACCTCGATGAAAGCCTCGCGGTACTGCCGTGTCCCGTCCGCTTTTTTCGTGGCGAAGATGTCGGCGATGAGCTTCTCCTGCCATGGCAGCCAGCGGATGCACGGCCGCTCCTTCGGCGTCCCGCCCTTCGGATCCTTCAGCAGCCGGAAGAACGCCAGCGTCCTCTCGGCTTCTTCCCAGTCGAAGCCTCCGCTCCGCCTCCTGGGCTTCCTGGTGGCCATGTCATTTCACCCCGCGCAGCAACTGCTCCATGTCGTCCGCGGGCTGGTCCGCTTCCGGCAGCTCCATGCGGCCACGCGCCGCCGGCGTCATGCCGAACTCGCGCGCCCAGTCCCGCATCTCCTTCATGTACGCCCGAATGGCCCTGGACTGGGGCCGCTCGTCGAGGTACTTGGAGTCAGGCTGCGTGCCTTCCTGCGGCCGGTAGATGAGGCTGTGGCCCTCCTGCTCGGCGATGGCCTGGCGGTACAGCGCGTAGGCCATGCAGTAGGCCTCCAGCGCTCCTAGGTCCGCTTCCGTGAGCAGGTGGCAACGGCTCAGCAGCGCCGCGTTCTCCCGCCAGCACTTCTTCGCGATGGCCGGCAGGTACGCTGGCGGCTTCGGGGCTGTGACCTCCGGTGGCTTCGGCTCTCTGGCCGCTCGCTGTTCCAGATCCGGGATCTTCGACGGGTTGCCCGCCAGGATGTGGATCTGTGTGGGTTTTCTTGGCCTTCCGGCTGGCATGGTGCAAAAACCGCCCTTTCTTAGCGTTTTGATACGTAAAACTGCACAATACAAAGCCCCGGCCTAGGAAATACCCGACCGGTTACGCGCGACTGGGCTGCGCTCGC
>Ga0310786_10008401_pt1 | contig 13260 bp, 9 predicted proteins | sample AusTroGonzalo_MG_FD_203881 | JGI IMG/M metagenome (GOLD analysis project Ga0310786, IMG submission 203881) | Bovine rumen microbial communities from tropical cattle in Woodstock, Queensland, Australia - Gonzalo_03 (v2) (version 2) | ecosystem: Host-associated > Mammals > Digestive system >... | reverse complement strand
TTTCGTTGACTTTTGTGTCAACTTGTTTCAGCGTAAGACAGGGCTTACGCTTAACGCCACTTTACTGATGGTCCCACAAAGGGATAGTCCGGCTCCTGCAAATGGGGAGCTTTCCACAAATGTTTCCCTGTGTCACTCCAGCGGTATCTCCGGGTGCTGAACGGCCAGCAGGGAGTCTTTCTGGGAGAGGTAGAACATGTACAGGATCACGTCCTTGTCACCCCGGTTCTCGCCGTGATGGATGGTGTTCACCATTTCTACAACTGGCTCGCCCTCATGAACTACCTTAGTCTTGCCGTCCAGTCCGATGATGGTCAGCTCGCCCTGCACCAGTATGCCGTAGTTCATTACGGGGTGGTGGTGCCAGCCCAGTTTCTTGCCGGCAGGGAATACATATTTTACTGCCACCAGTTCTGGGCGTCCCTGCAGGTAGTCGGGCAGTTCAACGCCGTCCCAGCTCTGGCTGGTGCGTATCAGTTCTGTGCTCTGCACCTGCGGTGTTGAGCCTGAATCTTGAGCCTTGGCATCATTGCAGGAGTTCAGTGATAAACATACTGTAGATAAGACGCAAATGAGGGTGGCGGCAAGCGCCCATAGATAAATCTTTTTCATAGTCCTTTTAGAGAATTGTTGATTAAGTGCAAATGTAAACAAATCTTTAGGAATAGTACAAAGAATACTGATTTCTGTGGCATTTATTTGTAAGTTTGCAAAGTCCTAACATAAAACATATTTGATGATGAAAAAGATAATGCTTATGGTGGCCGCAGTCCTTATGTGCGGCACGTTTTCATTGAACGGTCAACCCACCTATACAGATATAGGTTTCAATGATATAGCCGATGTGTTTGCCGATGTTAAGGCCAATGAGACGGTGGTGTTCCTGCTCCGTCATGGCGAGCGTGGCAGTGATTACTCCAAGAATGGACTGCTTACTGAGAACGGCAAGGCTCAGGCCCGCTCGGTGGGTGAGAAGATTAAGAACGGTGAGCAGGCTTTCTATGCGCACTCTGATTATGGCCGCACTATTCAGAGTTGTGAGAATATTGCCATCGGCCGCGGTGATGAGTTCATTCATGAGGAGTGGGGCATACTGAACGGTGACTGGTACCGCAAGGATATTCCTGCAATCAGGCGTAACGGCTGGGATAACTGGGAGTCACTCTCACAGTGGGCTTATGAAGGGGGTAAGGAAGAGGGCTTTTATAACCTTGAGGAGCGCAGCAAGGAGTGGCTGGATTCCCTTAAGGCACATCTGCCGGGCATGAAACGTATCAACGTGCTCATATCACATGACTATATGGTTACTCCTATGGCCGTGTATGCATCGGACAAACAGGTTGACCTGCACTATTGGGTAAACCGCAAATGGATCAACTATCTGGCAGGAGTTGCCATCATCATTGACCCCAACGGCAACATGCGTTTCAAGACCGTACGTGGTCTGGATTCAGGCGTTCTGGCAAGATAAGCATCATGTCGTCCGATTTAACCCTTATCAAAGGCGATTTCAGCACAGAGCTTCCGTTACCGCTGGCTCCGGGCATACGTGCAGGTTTTCCAAGTCCTGCACAGGACTACCTGCATGACACGCTTGATTTCAACAATGATATGATACACCATCCGGAGGCCACCTTCTACTCACGTGTAGACGGTGACTCCATGCGTGATGCCGGCATACTGCCCGGTGACATAGCTGTGATAGACCGCAGCCTTGATCCGCGTGACGGTGACATCATAGTAGCCTACATAGACGGAGAGTTTACCATAAAGCGACTGGACCTGACACACCGCCAGGACGGTTACCTGGAGCTCCATCCCGCCAACCCGGCATACAAGACCATCCGCATAGACAATCCGGATGAGTTCCGAGTATGGGGTGTGATAATCTGGACCATTCACAACTGGCGTAACTATTGACGCCGCACCCATAATCCACAACCGGTATGTACGGAATCATTGATTGCGACAACTGCTACGTATCCTGTGAGCGTGTATTCCGCCCCGATCTGGAGGGAAAACCGGTTGTAGTTCTGAGCAATAATGACGGTTGCGTCGTAGCCCGCTCAAATGAGGCTAAAGCACTGGGAATCAAGGCCGGAGTGCCGTTCTTTGAAATCGAAGAGCGGTTCCCGGACAACAAGATAGCCGTATTCTCATCAAATTACGAGCTCTACGCAGAGCTGACAGGCAGGGTGATAGAGATTATCAGGCAGGAGGCACCCTCATATTTCCGTTACAGCATAGATGAATGCTTTGTCTATCTGGACGGCATGGATGACATAAATCTTAAAGAGTGGGGTGAGAACCTTCACCGTCGCATATTCAAGAGCGTAGGTATGCCCGTAAGCATCGGCATCGGCCCCAACAAGACGCTGGCCAAGCTTGCCAGCCACTTTGCCAAGAAGCATCCCGGCTACCGCCACTGCTGCATGATAGACAGTGATGAGAAACGCATCAAGGCACTGAAGCTGTTCCCCATAGAGGATGTGTGGGGCATAGGGCGCCGATATACAGCCCGTCTTAAGGAGTACGGCGTAAACACCGCATATGACTTTGCGCAGCATACGCAGGGATGGCTGCGTGCCACATTCCACAACATTGTGGTGGAGCGTACCTGGAGGGAGCTGAACGGTGATGACTGCGTACCCAATGAGCAGCTTGCCGCCAAGAAGAGCATCTGCACCAGCCGCTCGTTCCCAAGCATGATAACAGACCCGGCTGAGTTGCGTACCCACATATCAAACTACGCAGCCCGCTGCGCTGAGAAACTGCGCCAACAGGGTAGTGTGGCCGGCATAGTAAGCATATTCCTAAGCACAAACCCGTTCCGTGACGACCTGCCGCAATGCTGGAGTTTCAAGGAGCAGCGTCTGATAACACCTACATCCAGCACCACCACCATTGTACAGACTGCCGCCTCACTGATGGAGCAGATATACCGCAAAGGTTACCAGTATAAGCGTGCAGGAGTGATTGTATTGGGAGTAGGGCCCAAAAGCCCCATACAGCAGGACCTGTTTGACTGTAACGCCGACCAGTTCCAGAAGATGAAACGCCTGGATGAGGTTATTGACCGCATAAACCGTCTGCAGGGCAGTGGGACCATTGTCCTGGGGGCACAGCAATACACATCAAAAGACAAAGAGGGCAAAGCCACCGGCAAGGCACAGGTCTTTGCAAACGCCATAAAACACGATTACCGCAGTCCCAACCCCACAACCCGCTGGAGTGATATAATACGCCTTAAATGATTATCTGGGCATCCTCTCAACAAGAGTGTTGACGCGACGTGTCTGGTAAGGGGTGAGCTTGGAGGGATTGATCCTGAGAGGATTGGGCAGACAAACGGCAATGGATACCGCCTGCCTGCGGGTCAGCTTACTGGCATGGCAGCCAAAGTAGTGCTGCGCAGCTGCCTCGGCACCGTAAATACCGGGTCCCATCTCTATCACGTTAAGGTAGACCTCCATTATACGGTCCTTACTCCAGAGTTTCTCTATCAGGAAGGTCCAATAGGCCTCCCAGGCTTTACGGGCCGATGTACGCGTACCGAATGAGAAGAGATTCTTGGCAGTCTGCTGTGATATGGTGCTGCAGCCGCGCAGCTTGGCTCCTTTTTCAACATGGGCGTTCCACATATCCTCAATGGCCTCCCAGTCAAAGCCGTTATGGGTGTAGAACTTCTGGTCCTCGGTCATGACCACAGCCTTGACCAGGTTGGGAGATATATCCTTAAGGCTTACCCAGTCATGCTTGGTGGTGAATGACTCAACCTTACGGTACTGGATAGCCCGTTTAAGCATGAGCGGGGTATAACCTACAGGGGCCCAGCGGAACAGCAGGACCAACGCTACACTCAGGGTGATGAACAGTAAGGGTAGTCTTACAAAGAGCCGGTATGTCCACTTACGCTTTTTCATCTCTGAATCAGCGGCCTGAGCCTATTAATCAGGAACAGCCTTACTTGTAAAGGAAACGGCGGATAGACATCTTGGGAGTCTTTTCAAAAGGCTCTGCCTGTATCTCCACCTTGGCCAGCTGGCTGTAAACCGGAAGCTGACGGTTTGAGGCAAGACGTATATTCTCAGGTATGGCATCCTGAGCCTCGGCATCCAAGAGAGACTTGGCAATAGCCTGGTCATCAAGGTAAACCAGGGCAACCAGCTTGCCGCCACGGTCAACCACTACAGACTCTACCACAAACTCCTGGTTGTTGACAACAGCCTCAATCTCCTCGGGGTAGATGTTCTGACCCGACGGGCCAAGGATCATGTTCTTGGAACGTCCGCGTATGAATATGTTGCCGTCGGCATCCATGATACCCAGGTCACCGGTCCTGAGCCATCCATCCTCCGTGAATGCATTTACAGTTGCCTCAGGATTGTTATAGTAACCTATGGTGATGTTCTCACCGCGGGCCTGGATCTCACCTGCAACATGCTGGGGATCATCGGAATCAATACGTACCTCTGCTACATCTACAGGCTTACCGCATGAACCGGGCACATACTTGGTCCAGTGCTCATAGGCCAGCAGCGGGCAGGCCTCGGTCATTCCGTAACCCACCAGATAGGGGAACTTTATCTTCTTTAGTATGCGCTCCACCTCAGGGTTGAGAGCGGCGCCGCCCATGATGAACTCCTCACACTTACCGCCGAACGCAGCTATAAGTCCAGCTCTTATCTTACTGTAAATAATACTGTTAAGTATAGGAACTTTAAGTGCAAACCTGATAGACGGTTTGTCAATCATAGGCTTGATCTTGGACTTGTAAATCTTTTCCATTACAAGCGGAACGGTAATGAGCAGGTAGGGCTTGACATCGGCAAAAGCCTTCATGAGGGCTGCCGGAGTGGGAGCCTTACCCAGCCAGTAGATGGATGTTCCGTTGCAAAGCGGATAGAGGAACTCAATAACCAGTCCGTACATATGTGCCATGGGCAGCATGGAGACCATCTTGTCACCGGCAGGTACGTGACGCTGGCTGAAATCCACATTGGCGGCAAAGTTACGGTAGGTAAGCATTACGCCCTTGGGATCACCTGTAGAGCCCGATGTATAGTTGATTGTGGAGAGGTTGTCCCAGTTATCGGTAGGATAGTTAACGTCATCGGGGCCAAAGCCGTTGGGATACTTCTTGTCAAACAGCTCATCAAGATGGTCAAAGGCATACTTGATCTTCTCATCGTTGCAATAGAGCATCTGCAACGAGTTGACATCTATCACAGTCTTTACCTGCGGCATAGCCTCAGGGGTCATCTTGGACCATTTTTCCGTATCAGTAAAGAGGGCTATGCTTCCGGAGTGGTTTACCAGTCCCATTACACTCTCCGGCTTGAAATCGGCCAGGATAGGAACTATTACGGTCTCATATGTGTTGACAGCCAGATAAGCGAAACCCCAGCGGGCACCGTTCTGTGCGCAGAGGGCTATGCGCTCACCTTTCTGAATCCCGGCATACTCAAATATGATATGAAAACGCGCTATGGAACGGGCCATCTGAGCGTATGTAAAGCTTTCACCACCGATATTATTCAATGCGGGTTTGTTCCAATACTTCTTTGTTGCGGCCTGCAGCCTTTCCAGGTAATGCGGATATTTCTCCATATATTCTTAAAAATATTTCTGCAAATTTATCATATTATACCAATAAAACAATCCAACTTGACCGATACTTCGGCCATTTTGACTATTTTCGTGCCTTGAGACTATCCCGAATATTATATGAGTAACATTCCGGTACACCTTCTTTACACGTTACTTGGCGTATTCTGCTTTATATGCGCACTTGTAATCATACTGTTCAAGCAGGATAAAAGCAAGGCACACTGGTTCCTGGCAGCCCTCCAGATAGTATGGAGCCTGAGGATGCTCATATATGCACAGCTGTTCAATCCCGAGAAATGCCACATGATCTGGACATGGCCTGTCTATATTGTGGCCAGCATGGCATACGCTCCTCTGTTCTACCTGTTTACGGTTGAGCTGACCAACCTCAAGGGTATAACCAGAAAGGATTACATGGTATTCATACCCATGGCCATAATAGTAACCATGTTCCTTTTCATATACCTTGGAGCCAGCCAGGTTACGCTACGTACAATACATGACAGTGTCATACTGCAAGGAAAGGTACTAGCCAATGACAACCTTATGATAAGCGTAATGGAGTACCTCTGCTATCACATGGCAAGGACCGTAACGTTCTGGTTCGAGGCGGGTGTACTGCTATGGTGCTGCTGGTATATGTACAAGTATGAGAACACCATAAATGACTATTTCTCATCAAGTTACGGCAAATCTGTGAGCCAGTCCAGGATAATGGCCACCCTGACAGCCATTGGAGTTGGCGTGGTGCTGCTGCGTGAGGCATCGCCAGAGTACCAGCAGGATATAGACGTACAGAAACTGATACTTGTACTGTTCACCTTCTTTTTCCAGTTTGCGCTTACAATACTGGCATTCGGCATAGACTACAGTGCCGATGACATAAGGCACATGCTTGAAAAAGGAGATACCTCAAAGCAGTTACGTACCACATACCCCGAGAACCGCCAGGAACTGACCATAACCAACTGCTGGAATAATCTGGAGCATCTCATGCATGACCAGAAGGTCTTTCTTGAGCCAGACCTTAACCTTATAGACCTGGCACAAAGGCTTGGCACAAACCGCACATACCTGTCAATAGCTGTCAGACAGTACAGCGGCAAGTCATTCTCAGATTATGTGAATTTTGCCAGGATAATGTATGCGCAGGAGCTTCTGCTCAAAGGTGAGTCACTCAAGAACGTAGAGTACTCATGCGGATACATAAGCAGCTCAACATTCTACAGGCAGTTCCAGAAGATAGCAGGCTCATCACCTACAGTCTGGCTCAGGAAACAGAGGGAATTGCGCGGGTAGGGAATCACTCCATAAACCACTCGTTAGGCATCAGGAAGCCCAACGTAACACCCACCAGTGAAGGATTGTAGCTTGATGTAGAGAGATCTACAAAGGCATTGAACGATATTCTCTGGTACTGTGCCACGAAATTGAGTTCGCCCATCATCTGGAATCCTCCAAGGACCTTGCCGTAGCGCGCAAGACCATCCTCATTAACTATAGGACGGGTAGGCTGGAATGCATAGAGCTCGGCACGCAGGTGGAATATGCTGTTGATGATCCAGATAGGCTTTATACCACCTGCTATGAATGCATTGGCCGAAAAGTCCGGATCAAACAGGAACTTGCTGTTGACGGTAGGCTTGAAGCATCCTGCCTGCATGATAGTTGCCTGATAGTTGCTTGAGAAGTTCCTTGATGAGTAATATGCATTAAACAGGGTACCAAGCGTAATATGAGGTGAGAGCTTGATATAATGCTCGGAGTAGGCCTCGATCTGAAGCCATGAACGGTCAACAGAGTGATGCTCCGATGAGTATTTGTCTTGCGGGCGGAACAGGTCATTCTCAGTTCCTATGAAAGCCCTGATAGTCTCGGAACGTCCGCTGGTGGGGTATTGAAGCGAGTTCAGAGTGTTACCGGTAAAGGATACGGAGCCGCCCAGTATGTTATGCCTGCTGCAGTCATATCTGAATGTGCGCAGATCAACGCTGCTGGACTGTGAATAGTAGTCCTTGTGATGTGCAACTCCAAATGAGAAGACCGCCTTGTAACTGTTAAGGAAGGGGCGGGAGACCTTCAACTTACCAAAAAACTCAACGCATTTATTGAGAGCGGGCATGTACTTATCAGACGATATGAATCCAGCCCTGAAATAGTTCATGTTATTGAACGCGAACTGGATTGACATTGACATGGGTATCCTTGCGGGCACGTCTATCTTGGTAAAGAGCTGTGCATTGTTGTATGCTCGGCCTATCTGACCCTCAAGCAGGTATGACTCTGAGGCCTCACCGATATGGTTGTACTCAACGGATCCGTAGAGCTGGCTGCTGATAGTAGTTGAAAGGCCGCCGCCCAGACTGAATGTGGGATACTTGTCCAATGACACATTGAGGTTAAGGCCAAAGGTTGAATCAGACTCAGAGAATGTGGTACCGGGGATAATCTCATTTATAGCCTCCTCGGAGAGCAGTTTGAAATAACCGGACTTGAAATCCTCAAAGTCAAATATACCGTCTGCGGCATTAAGCTCTTTTTTGATATAACGTTTCTGGGCCTGATTGACACCTGTTACGTCAACATCACGGAATATCAGGTCCGGAACACGGCTTTTGAAAGCGTAACGGGCCTCACGTACACTGGCAACATCCCTGCGGGCCGCGGTGCGTGACTTTATGGAATCCATGAGCAGCATGGTGTTGTGGTAACCCAGATCCGACACCTCATCTATCTTATGGAAGTCCAGCAATCCCACACTGCGCAGGTCAAACTCCACCTTTACGCCCAGATCCGGGTCAAGGCTGTAGTCACTCTTCTGTACTATCATGCTGCGTACCTGACCCATTAGGTCAAACTCATCGGGGATCTCCAGTTCAGGCTCTCCGGGAGCTATTGCCACCACGCTGCCTATTATGAAATCGGGGTGGAAATCATTCACCATAACGTCTACAGGAAAGTTATCATAAATACCTCCGTCATAGGCAATTATGGAGTCAATCTTAATGGGTCTGAACACAAACGGGAATGACATTGACGCCCTGACTGCATCACCCAGGTCACCCTTGGAAAGCACAATGGAGTTCTTGTTGAACACGTCCGATGCAACAGCCCTGAACGGCACGAACAGGTTGTCAAAGTTCTTGTCACATACAGCCGATGCTCCGGCAAACACATCCACAAAGGCCAGATTCATCTGCAGCGGGTCAACCACGCTGTTTACCATAGGACGAATCACGGTCATGGAGTCACGTATGGCTATCTGGGCCGATACAAGGGCAGGGGTGGGAGGGTTCTGCTTGAAATAGAAGTCATAAGACATATCCTTGGAACCCATGTACCAGTTGCGGAACTCATCGGAACGGATAAGGTCCTCCATCTCATCGGCAGAGTAACCCATGCAATAGAGGGAGCCGATGACGGCACCCATGGATGTTCCGGCAATATAATCAATAGGGATATTGTTCTCCTCAAGGGCGCGTATCACACCTATGTGAGCCATACCTTTGGCTCCGCCACCGCTCAGCACAAGGCCTACTGTCTGTGCATTAAGCCGCGCAAACAATGACAACAACGTGATAATCAGATATGTACAAGTCCTTTTGAGCATAGAAACCCTTGTTACTTCTACAAATGTATACAAAAAAAAGGCACTGAAGTACTTTCAGCGCCCTTTTTCATATAAAATGAGTATTATGTCAGATAAGGTCTACGCTGCGGCGTATGAATGCGGCCAGGGATTCACCCTTAAGCATTCCGTTCTGCAGCAGCGCCAGGTCTATCAGCTCATGTACAATCTTGTTGCCGGCTGCATACTCGCTGTAGATGGCTGATATTGCGTTCTCAGCCTCAGATATCTTACCGTCAATATCCTTCATCTCATCCTTCTCGGCCTGCGGTACATCCTCATCCTTCTTGCCCTCACGTGCCTTACGCAGTTCTGCCTGACGCTCCTTGAGAGCAGCCAGTTTGTCATCCTCTGGCTTAACCTTGACATCACATGCGGCACCAGCCTCATCGAGAACACGCTTTATCAGCTTGTGGTCCTTGTTAAGGATTACGGTGTACATATCGGGCATATCGCCGTAGAAGTTCATGCCGGGCTGGATGGCAGCCATATCTTTCATACGGCGCATATACTCGCTGCAGGTAACCATGACAGGCAGTGAAGACTCTCCCAGCGACTGGGCATCGACATGGAAATCGGCCTTCTCCATCTTAGGCATCTGGCTGCTGAACACCTTGGTGATCATACGCATCTGGCCAGCGGGAAGGTCTGTCTTAACGGCATCCTCCTTGGCTATCAGGTTGTCTACGGAGTCACTGTCAACCCTCTGGAAACGGCTGTTGTTACCGAACTTCTGCTCCAGCATGCCGATAACGGGGATATCCAGCTGGTTATCCATGAGCAGCACGTTGTAACCCTTGTTCTTGGCGGCCTCAATGTAGCCGTACTGCTCCTCCTTGTTTGTGGCATAGAGGTAGATGAGGCTCTTGTTCTTATCGGTCTGGTTATCCTCAATGAGTTTCTTGTACTCCTCAAAGGTGAAATACTTGCCGTCAGTATCCTTGAAGAGGGCAACCTTCTCCATCTTGCTGTAGAAATCCTCCTCGGTGAGCATTCCGTAGTTGATAAAGAGCTTCACGTCATCCCACTTGCCCTCAAACTCCTTACGGTCGTTCTTGAATATGGATGTAAGGCGGTCTGCCACCTTCTTGGTGATGTAACCCGATATCTTCTTAACGTTTGAGTCACTCTGCAGATATGAACGTGATACGTTAAGCGGGATATCCGGTGAATCTATCACGCCGTGCAGCAGGGTGAGGAAATCAGGAACTATTCCGTCAACGGTATCAGTTACGAATACCTGGTTGCAGTATAGCTGTATACGGTTCTTCTGCAGGTCCAGGTTGGTCTTGATCTTGGGGAAATAGAGGATTCCGGTAAGGTGGAAGGGGAAATCCACGTTCAGGTGTATCCAGAACAGAGGCTCATCCTGCATGGGGTAGAGCTCACGGTAGAATGCCTTGTAGTCTTCATCCTTGAGGTCACCCGGGGTCTTGGTCCACAGAGGCTCTACGTTGTTCACGATGTTGTCCTGGTCTGTCTCAACCTCCTTGCCGTCTTTCCACTCCTTCTTCTTGCCGCATGCAATCTGTACGGGCAGGAAACGGCAGTATTTCTTGAGCAGGCCCTGGATGGCGGTCTCCTGCAGGTACTCCTTGCTGTCATCATCGATGTAGAGGATGATATCGGTACCGCGGTCTGCCTTGTCGCTGTCTGAGAGCTGGAATTCGGGTGATCCGTCACAGCTCCACTTTACGGCCTGGGCGCCCTCCTGATATGACTTGGTTATGATCTCAACCTTCTTTGACACCATGAATGCCGAGTAGAATCCAAGACCAAAGTGGCCGATGATGGCGTTGGCGTCATTCTTATATTTCTCAAGGAAGTCATTGGCACCTGAGAAGGCAATCTGGTTGATATACCTGTCTATCTCGGCGGCTGTCATACCTATACCGCGGTCGCTTACGGTGATGGTGTCCTTGCCTACGGTTACACGTACCGTAAGGTCGCCCATCTCACCCTTGAACTCACCCTTTGATGAGAGGGTCTTGAGCTTCTGGGTTGCATCTACGGCGTTTGACACTATCTCACGCAAGAATATCTCACGGTCGCTGTACAGGAACTGTTTGATGACCGGGAATATGTTCTCGGTCGTTACTCCAATCTTACCTTTCTGCATATCTGTTGTCTTTTATTGTTTTCCTGTCCGGTATGGTACAACAAAAATGCCAGACGTGGGTACGTCTGACATTTTGGCTGAACATGAGTCTTATACTGACTCTATGTCTATTTACAGTGCGGCTGTAAGGTCAGTGCCGTCAGCATTCACGTCAACCGTGAGGGCTGATCCGGCAGGGCAGTCGCCGTCAATCATTATCTCGGCCAGCTTATCCTCGACATAAGTCTGGATGGCACGTTTCAACGGACGGGCACCGTACTCGCGGCTGTAACCCTTATCAGAAAGGAATGACTTGGCCTTGTCTGTAACGGTAAGGGTGTATCCCATATCCTCCATGCGCTTGATGAGCTGTGCAAGCTCTATCTCCACAATGCGTCCTACGGCATCACGGTCCAGCTGGTTGAAGGTTATGATCTCATCTATACGGTTAATGAACTCGGGAGCGAAAGACTTGTTGAGAGCCTTGCGTATGATATCCTGACGGGCAGTCTCAGTGCCTGCATCAGTGGTGCTGAATCCAATACCGTGACCGTACTCCTGGATCTGGCGTGAGCCTATGTTGGAGGTCATTATAATAATGGTGTTGCGGAAATCGACCGTACGGCTCTCGCTGTCGGTGAGACGTCCCTCATCCATTACCTGCAGCAGGATATTGAATACATCCTGATGTGCCTTCTCAATCTCATCCAGAAGGACGATGGAGTAGGGCTTGCGGCGTACCTTCTCAGTGAGCTGGCCGCCCTCCTCATAACCTACGTATCCGGGAGGCGCTCCAACCAGACGTGACACGGCGAATTTCTCCATGAACTCACTCATGTCAACGCGTATAAGGGCATCGGTGGTTCCGAACATCTGCTCGGCAAGCTCCTTGGCAAGGAGTGTCTTACCCACACCGGTGGGACCGAGGAACAGGAACGAGCCTATGGGCTTGTTGGGATTTTTCAATCCTACGCGACTGCGGCGGATAGCTCTTGACAGAAGGTCTATAGCCGAATCCTGAGCTATAACCTTTGACTTGAGGGCAGGGGCCAGTCCCTTAAGGCGCTCACCCTCCTCACGGGCTATCTTCTGAACGGGGACACCGCTCATCATGGATACAACGGTGGCTATGCTCTCCTCATCAACAGTCTCACGATGACTCTTGAGTGACTGCTCCCAATCCTTACGCATGCTCTCAAGCTCTGTCTCCAGTTCCTTCTCACGGTCACGGAAACGGGCTGCGAGCTCAAAGTCCTGACGTGTCACGGCATCGTTCTTGGCCTCACGTGCAAAGTCTATCTCATGCTCCTTGTCCTCAATCTCCTTAGGCACAGAGAGGTTTGAGAGATGTGTGCGTGAACCGGCCTCATCCATAACGTCAATGGCCTTGTCCGGGAATGCGCGGTCTGTGATGTAACGCCCGGCCAGGGTTACGCAGGCCTTAAGGGCATCGGGAGTATAGGTCACATTATGATGGTCCTCATAACGGTCCTTGATATTCTCAAGTATCTGCAGTGTCTCATCTGCAGTGGTAGGTTCAACCAGAATCTTCTGGAAACGACGCTCCAGGGCACCGTCTTTCTCTATTGATTTACGGTACTCATCAACAGTTGTGGCGCCGATGCACTGAACCTCCCCGCGTGATAGGGCAGGTTTGAGCATGTTGGCGGCATCCATCGATCCGGGAGCGGAGCCTGCACCGACTATGGTATGTATCTCATCAATAAAGAGTATGATGTCAGGATTTTTCTTCAGTTCCAGGATAATGGAACGGATTCTCTCCTCAAACTGGCCACGGTACTTGGTTCCGGCTACCACGGCTGCCATGTCAAGTGCAAGCAGACGTTTGCCGAACAGCATGCGTGACACCTTGCGCTCAACAATACGCTGTGCCAAGCCCTCTACGATTGATGATTTACCCACA